>ERZ1027247.480-NODE-480-length-16142-cov-7.622988_pt1 | contig 16142 bp, 13 predicted proteins | sample MGYA00519262_ERZ1027247 | MGnify/ENA primary metagenome ERZ1027247 (study PRJEB26926, sample SAMN06164776) | human gut metagenome | biome: ENVO:00009003; feature: ENVO:2100002; material: ENVO:00002003 | host: Homo sapiens | place: USA | collected 2012 ... | reverse complement strand
TCTACACCGTCTAATTCGTCGGCAGCGTCAGATGTGTATAAGAGACAGATTTTGTGCAGCAGCCTCTTATTATTTTGAATTATATTACGTTTCGTAGAGGTCTTTCAGCCGTTTTCCCCTGCATCCGGGTGGGCATCGGTGTCCAGCAGAGCCTGTTTTAACTTGAGCAGGTTCTGGGGGCTTACCGAGAAGCTGCGCAGACCGAGGTGCAGGTACTGCGCCGTGTTGGCGGGGTTGCCCACGGCAAGGCCGCAGATGGTCACAGGGACGTGGTGCGCGCTGGCGGCATCCATCACCATGGTGATCAGTTTTTTCATGGCCGGACTGGCGGGGCGGTAGTAGTGCTCTGCGCTGGCAAGCTCCCGGTCGGCGGCGTGGGTGTACTGGGTCAGGTCGTTGGTGCCGATGACCAGAAAATCGCAGCCGTGGGCTACAAAGTCCTCCACGGTCAGGCAGGCGGCGGGGATGCTCAGCATCACGCCGAACTGGGTGTTCTCGTTAAAGGGCACGCCCCGTTCCCGCAGGCTCTGGCGGCAGTGTTCCACAATGCTCATGGCGGCGTCCCAGTCCTCCACCTCGGTCACCATGGGGAACATCACCCGCAGCGGCCCCCGGGCGGCGGCGCGCAGCAAGGCGCAGATCTGGGTCTGGAACTGCTGGGGCTGGCGCAGGCTGTTGCGGATGCCGCGCAGACCGAGCTTGGAGGACTGCGGCCCCTGATTGGCATCGGCCACGGTGCGGTCGGAGCCAAAGTCGAAGGTACGCACGGTCACCGGGCAGCCGTTTGCCGCCGCCAGACAGGAGCAATAGAAGAAATACTGCTCCTGCTCGTCCAGAATGCGCCCGGGCAGCATCATGTAGCCGCTGCGCAGCAGCCCCACGCCCTTGGCGCCGGACTGCATGGCGGTGTCGATATCCTCCGGGCCGAAGCAGTTGGCCAGCAGCTCAAAGGGTTCGCCGTCCCGCGTTTCGTCCGGCAGGCTGTGCAGCTGCTTCATCTCCGCGTCCTCGCGCTGAAGCTGGCAGATGCTGGCCTCCGCTTGCTGGCGGGCGGAGGCGTCCGGGTCAAGGATGCAGTTGCCGTTGGTTGCGTCCAGAATGACGGTGCGGCCGTCGCAGTCGTCCAGAAAATCCTTGCCCACCTGCACGATGCCCGGGATGTTCATTGCCCGGGCAATGATGGCGGCATGGCTCTGGCCGCTGCCCTCGGCGGTGATGACGCCTAAGATCATGCCGGAGGGCACGCTGAACAGATCAGTGGGCATCAGCCGGTCGGCGGCAAGGATCACCGGATGATCCAGCGCCAGCCACACCCGGGGGCGGTTGGTCAGGATGTTGATCACCCGGCGGGTGGCGTCCAGAATATCCACGCTGCGCAGCTGCATATAGGGGTTATCCTTCATGTTGGCAAGCTGGTCGGCGTAGCGCTGCCCCACCTGATGCATCGCCGCCGAGGCGCTGATGCCCGCATTGATGCAAAAGCGCACCTCGTTCATCATGCCCTCGTCGTCCAGCATCATGCTCTGGAACAAAAAGATGGCCTGCTCGGTGGGGGCGGCGCGCTCCGCCATGGAGTCCAGTTCATTCTGCGCCGTGTGCACGGCATTTGCCAGCAGCCGCAGTTCCCGCTCCGGGTTGAAAGGGCCGTGGCTGAAGGTCTCCACATGGTGCTCCAGACGGCTCACCTGACCCAGCACCAGCCCCGGGGATGCGGATACGCCTTTATAAACCTTCATCTTCTGTCACCTCCAGCAAAGCCGATGTGGTCAAAGTGCGCCACACCAGCGCCTGTAAGAATGTATTGGGCAGCAAAGCGGCCAGCGCCGCCTGTCCGGCGGTGCTGCTGCCCGTGAACAGCGGGGCAAAGCTTTCCATACGCTCTTTGTCGCACGCGGCCAGAAACGCCTTAGCCAGCGTCTGGGTGGTGTAGAAGTGGGTGGGGTCTACCCCGGCGTCCTCAGCGGCGGCTTCCAGCGGGGCAAGCTGGGCGTCCTTCATCCGTGCCAGCAGCAAAGCAGCGTCGGCGGTCAGGGTGACAGGGTACTTCTCCCGCACCTCCTTCTGCACTGCGTCAAAGGCTGCGCGGAAGGCTTCGGCATCGGCGCTGCTGTCCGCGCCGCTGTCCACCGCGTAGGCACAGCCCCGGATGCGGCCAAAGGCGCGCAGGGTGTCGTAATAGCCCAGCTCCATGTTGCGCTTTGCGGTGTCGGGGTCGAAGTGCAGGATATCGCCCAGCTCCCAGTAGCTGCGGATCATGGTGGTGGGCAGGCCGGTCAGGTTGGGGCGGGTGATGCCCACGCCCTCAAGATCCACACAGACCAGCTCCTCTGCGCCCATGGTCTTGGCAAGGCCGGTGGGCATATTATCGCTGTACCCGCCGTCCAGAAACTTTACCCCGTCGATCTGCCGCGCCCGCAATGCGGGGAAGCAGGCCGCCGAAGCCATCAGGTAGTCCCGCACCTGCCCGGCAGGGATATCCTCCAGCGTCAGCTCCCGGGGGCGCAGCCCGCGCTGCTCCACCGTCACGATGCCGAACCGGATGGGCGCTGCCCGCAGCGCGTCCTCGTCCAGCACCCGCTCCACGATCTCTTCCAGCGGGGTCACATCCATGCCGCCTTCCTTTACCACCCGGCGCAGAAACTGGTGCAGGGCGGAAAGGTCGGCGTTTTCCTCCGGCAGTTCCATCACATCCCGGCTGCGGATGGTCAGCCACATATCCCGGGCAGTCTCGTACAGGTCCAACACGAACATGGCGCCGTTCAGCCCGCCCACGCTGGTGCCGGTGATGATCTGCGGGTGCCAGTCCAGCTCCATCAAAGCCCGCCAGACGCCTACCTGATAGCTGCCGCGCGCACCGCCGCCTGCCAGCACCAGCGCCTTTTGCGTGGGTTCTCTGCGTTCCATATCAAGCCCTCCCGTGCACGTTCCCGGTATTTTCTAAAATTGTTATAATTATACCATACTTTCAGGTAAAATTCTCCCGATTTTTCGGAGATCATGCCTTTTTCCTGTGAAAGTTTCGTGCTATACTAACCGGAGATGAGTATAAAAGCGGCCCGGAGGGCGCACAACAGGAGGAACGTATGCACTGCAAACAATGGATCTTTGATATGGACGGCACCCTGACCGACAGCATGGTGGTGGTATGGGAGGGCGCCCCGGAGGCGCTGCTGGCGCGCTTTGGCCGCACCCCGAAGGCAGACCTGCACGAGACCCTGCTGACCATGGGCATGGAGGACGGCGCACAGTACCTCATCCGGGAATATGCGCTGCCGCTGGACAGGAACGGCTATCTGGACGTGATGCGCGAGGTGATCGCCCAATTGTACGAGAAGGTGGAACTGAAGCCCGGCGTGCGGGACACCCTTGCCCGGCTGCGGGCCGAGGGCGCACGGATGTGCGTGTGCTCCAACACATGGAGCAGCCAGTGCCGCACCGTGCTGACCCGCCTTGGCATCGACGAATACTTTGATTTTTACATCGAGGCGCGGGGTGCTATGAGCAAGAGCGGCCCCGCCCCCTTTATGGAGGCGCTGCACCGCCTTGGCGGCACGGAGCCTGCCGGGTGTGCCGTGTGCGAGGACGCCCTTTACGCCGCCCAGACCGCCCATGACGCCGGCTTCTATCTGGTGGGCATTCAGGACACCACCAGCGCCGCCGATGCCCCCGCTTTGCGCCGCATCTGCGACCAGTTCCTGCCGGACTGGACTGCACTGGACTGGGCGCAGGCGTAAGGTTTCACAAAACTGCCACAGTGCGGCGCTCTTGTAATCCGGGTGCCGCAGGAGTATGATAATAATAATACTCAAATTCTGTCGTCAAAAAAGGAGGCCCTGCCATGACGAACCCCCTCGTCAGCATCATTGTGCCCGTATACAACGCCCAGAAGGGGCTTTCCCGCTGTCTGGAAAGCATTTGCAGCCAGACCTATCAGGAATTGGAGATCATCGTGCTGAATGATGGCTCTACGGATGACAGCCTTGCCATCTGTGAGCAGTTCCGGACCAAGGACCCCCGCATCGTGGTGGTGGATAAGGAGAACGAGGGTGTTTCCCGCACGCGGAATGCCGGGCTTACCCTTGCGCAGGGCGACTATATCCAGTTTGCGGACAGTGATGACGCACTGGACCCTGATTACACCCAGAACCTTGTACAGGCCGCCTTGGAGCACAACGCCGACCTTGTGATCGCCCCGTACTGGATGGTGATCCCTTCCAACTCCAGCAAGACCGGGCACGCGCTGGAAACGCTGCAGACCTCCCTTGGCATCGAGCCGGAAGCCCCCAAGACCGAGGTGCACAAGTACGGATTTCTGCCGCAGGGCGTTTACAGCCGGGAGGACTACGCCCGCCGCCTGATGCAGCAGCCCGCCTCCTTTTACTATGGCGTGCTGTGGAACAAACTCTACCGCCGGGAGATCATTGCACAGAACCAGCTGGGCTTTGCGCCCGATGTGCACTGGGCCGAGGATCTGATCTTCAACATGGGGTATCTTGAACACGCACAGGTGTTCGTTTCCATCCCCGAGGCCGGGTATCATTATATCCAGAACCCCAAAAGCCTCTGCCATACCCAGATCGACCTGCGCGGCATCGTGGAGAACAAGACACAGATTTTTCAGCTGTTCAAGGAGGTGTACACCCGCCTTGGACTGTACGAGGAGCTGCAGCCCCAGATCTACAAATTCCTGTTCGCCTTTTCGGAGAGCGGGGTACCCTCGGACAGCCTGCAGGGCGCTTTGCTGGATGCAATGTCCCGCCTGAACGATGCCTCTGTCCAGCCCGAGCCCTCCCGCAAAAAGCCCCGCCGCAAGCCCCAAAAGCACGCCCGCCGCAAAAAGCCCCGGCATAAGGAAGAATAAATCGTTAAGCAAAAAAGTCGCTGCACGAATGTGCAGCGACTTTTTTGCTTTTTACCCTACCCGGGTGCAGAAAGCCTCCCGGACGGCGGCTTCCCGCCCGCGGGGGATGGGGATGCGCGCCCCGCTGCGCATCCGTACCTCGCCGGGGGACAGCAGCTGTACTGCTTCCAGATTGACCACATAGGAGCGGTGCGGCTGCACAAAGCGGCCGTCCGCAAGCAGCGGCTGCGCCACCGCAGAAAAGGGCACCCGCAGCGAGAGGGAGGCTACATCCTCCCCGGTGGTCAGGTGGAAGTGCACGATATGATGGGTGCATTCCAGATATTCAATTTCGGCATAGGTCAGCGCCCGCACGCCGTCGGCGGTGGTCACGGTAAGGGTTGGGCCGTATTCCGGCTCCACCGCCCGCTTGAGCAGGGCAGAAACTTCCGGCTGGTGCACCGGCTGCAGCAGATACTGCATGGCGTCCACCCGGTAGGCGCTGTATGCGTGCGCCGGGGTGCGGGCCACAAAAGCCAGCGGCGCGCGGCGGCCCCGGCGGCGCAGCTCTGCCGCCGCCGTAAGCCCTTCGGGCCGGGCTACCGCCGCAAGCTCGATGAGGTACAGCTCGTACCGCAGCCCGGCGGCATCCTGCTGCAAAAGCGCCTCCGGGCTTTGCAGCTGCTCCACGATGCAGGTATCCTCCCGCCGGGCGAAGAACTCCATGCACTGGTGCTCCAGCCTGCTGCGCAGCGCACCGTCCGGGCTGCAGATCGCAATGTGAAAGATCATGGTTTGGTTTCCTTTGCAGGGTAGACGATTTGGAATGGCCTCCGCGTTGCTCTGGCCATCATCAGCGGAAAAATCATCTTAAATCAAGCAATTCCGGGCAGACTGTGGTCTGCCCGGAATTGCATTTTTTACGGCAAGAGTCAGGACGGCAAGCGGCAGCTGACTTTTGTTCTTTTTAGCATTAGCAGCCGATGGCGGCGCACTTCTCGGCCAGCCATGCGCGCTCGTCCTCGGTCAGGCGGGGTGCCAGCTGTTCGAACACCTTGCGGTGGTAATCGTTCAGCCAGGCGACCTGCTCCTTGTCCAGCACGCCGGGCACGATGGGAGAGGTAGCGATGGGCACAAAGGTGAGGGGACGGAAGGCAAGGAAGGTGCCGTACTGGTTGTCGGCCTTGTGGTAGCACTCGATCTCGTTCTCGATGCGGATGCCCACCTCGCCGGCCTCGTACACGCCGGGCTCGTCGGTAACGATCATGCCCGGGCGCATCAGGGTGGTGTTGCGGCCGTTCAAAGCGTGGGGACCCTCATGGACGTTGCCCACAAAGCTGACGCTGTGGCCGGTGCCGCAGCGGTAGTTGATGAGGTGGCGCCACAGCGGCTCGCGGGCGATGGTGTCCAGCATGTGGCAGTCGCAGTAATCCAGCCAGACGGCCTTGGCAATGTCGATGTGGCACTGCAGCGTCCAGGTATAGAACAGCCGCTCGTCCTCGGTCAGTTCGCCCAGCGGGTAGGTGCGGGTGATGTCAGTGGTGCCGTCCAGATAGGTAGCGCCGCTGTCCACCAGCAAAAAGCCCTTGCGCTGCAGAACGGCGTGATCCTCCGGGGTGGCGTGGTAGTGCATCATGGCTGCGTTGCCGCCGTAGGCTGCAATGGTGCCAAAGCTTTCCACAAGGAACTTATCGTCTGCGCTGCGGTACTTGTGCAGGATCTCGTCCACGGTCAGCTCGGTCAGCTGTTCGCCGGAAGCCAGACGGTTCTCCAGTTCGATCTGGAACCGCACCATGGCCACGGCGTCCCGCAGATGGGACTCGCGCAGGTGTGCCAGCTCCACCTCGTTCTTCACGCCCTTCATGGCCAGCAGGGGGTCGGCGGCGTCCTTCACGGTCAGGGCGGGGTTGTTTTCCAGCACCTGATACACGGCGTAGTTCACGGTAGCGCTCTCCGCCAGCACGGTCTGGGGCTCAGTCTCGGCGGCCATCCCGTCCAGAATGCTGTCGTAGTCGGCCAGCGTTACGCCGTTGGCTTCCAGCTCTGCCTTAGCCTCCGGGGTGACCCGAGCCTGATCGATGAACAGCACGGCGCGGTCCGGGGTGACATAGCAGTAGGCCATGGCGTAGGGGGTGCACTCGATATCCATGGCGCGCAGGTTCAGAAGCCAAGCCAGATTATCCAGCTTGCCCACCAGCTGGGCGGTGCAGCCCTGCTCCTTCAGTTTGCCGCGCAGCTGCTCCAGCTTTTCCGCCGGGGAGAAGCCAGCGTATTCCTTGGGCAGGATCCATGCCGGGGTAGCCGGGCGGGCAGGGCGGCCCTCCACCCACAGCTCGTCCTCCAAGAACAGGGTCTTGATGCTGCCGTGCTTGGGCTCCAGTTCCTTTTTCAGGCTGTTGACCAGTGCACAGTTGGCGGTCAGACCGCACAGACCCAGCGTGCCGCCCTCGGGCAGCACCTTGCCGCAGTATTCCTCGGCGGTGGGCACGCCCGGCTCGCCCATGCGCATCAGTTGGATCTCGGTACCGGCGATCTCCTTTTCTGCCTGCACAAAGTACCGGCCGTCTGCCCAGACGGCACTCTCGGTCATGGTGACCACAAAGTTGGAGTTCTCACCGTGGAAGCCGGAGAAGTAGGTCAGGGAGGTGTAGTGGTCGGGCAGATACTCGCTGGAATGCGGATCGCCCACCGGGATCAGATAGACGTCCACGCCGTTTGCCTTCATAGCGGCACGCAGTGCGGCCAGACGCTCGGGAACTGTGTTCATACTCATAACAAAAGCCCTCTTTCTGTCATTTGCCGGAAAAACGTCCGGCGGCGATGGTTTGCTGCTGCTATTGTATCATTCTGCGGGGAAGAATGCAATGCGGGGGCAAAACTCCCCCCAAAACGCCGTCAATTTGCAAAAAAAGTTACAATTTTTTCTTGAAAAAGGCCGGTTTTCCATTGACAGCCTTGTTATAATAGAGGTGTAGTATTTTTGGGTCAGCACTCTGCGGCCCTTTGCGCTAACAATTGCGAATATTGCGATAAAAAGAAAGAGGCATTTGGATCATGACTAAAATCGATATCTTCTCCGGCTTCCTTGGCGCCGGCAAAACCACTCTGATCAAAAAGCTGATCACCGAGGCCTTTGCAGGCCAGCAGGTGGTGCTGATCGAGAACGAGTTCGGCGAGATCGGCATTGACGGCGGTTTCCTGAAGGAAAGCGGCATTCAGATCAACGAGCTGAACGCCGGCTGCATCTGCTGCTCTCTGGTGGGCGATTTCCGCACCGCTCTGCAGCAGGTGGTGGAGCAGTACCACCCCGACCGCATCGTCATTGAGCCGTCCGGCGTTGGCAAGCTGAGCGATGTGACCCGCGCCGTGGAGGGCGTGGCTGAGCATCTGGACGTGCAGCTGAACAGCTTTGTCACCGTGGCCGATGTGAACAAGGTCAAGATGTATATGAAGAACTTCGGCGAGTTCTACGATGACCAGATCAGCCACGCAAGCTGCATCCTGCTCAGCCGCACCCAGACCGCCAGCGAGGAAAAGATCGCCGCTGCCGTGGCAATGCTGCGGGAAAAGAACCCCACCGCCACCATCGTGACCACCGCATGGGATCACCTGACCGGTGAGCAGATCCTGAAGGCCATGTCCACCAAGGACGACTTCAAGGCCGAGCTGATCGCCATGGCTGCCAAGGCAAACGAGGAGCATGCCCACGAGGACGAGGAAGAAGAGCACGAGCATCACCATCATCACTACGATGAGAACGGTGTGTGCAGCTGCGGCCATCATCATGACCACGATGACGATGATGACGATGACGAGGATGAGCACGAGCATCATCACCACGACCACGACGAGCACGATCATGATGACCATTGCTGCTGCGGCCACCACCACGATCATGACGAGGATGATGACGAGCACGAGCATGAGCATCACCATGACCATGACGAACATGATCACGAGGAGCACGAGCATCACCATGACCATGACGGCCATTGCTGCTGCGGTCATCATCATCACGACCACCACGCCGATGAAGTGTTCACCAGCTGGGGCGTGGAGACGGCCCGCAAGTTCACCAAGGCTGAGGTGGAGCACGCCCTCACCGAGCTGGATACCGGCAATTACGGCATGATCCTGCGCAGCAAGGGCATCGTGGACGGCGGCGCAGACGGCTGGCTGGAGTTCGACTATGTGCCCGGCGAGTGGGAAGTGCGCAGCCGCAGCGCAGACGTGGGCGGCAAGCTGGTGGTCATCGGCTCCAAGCTGAACGAGACCGCCATCGCCCAGCTGTTCGGCTGCTGAAAACCCCATTATTGAGAGAAGGAGCAACCATTTATTATGGCAAAAGAGATCCCGGTCTACCTGTTTGTGGGCTTTCTGGAAAGCGGCAAGACCAAGTTTATTCAGGAGACCTTTGAAGACCCCAATTTCGACTCCGGCGACAAGACCCTGCTGCTGATCTGCGAGGAGGGCGAAGAGGAGTATAACGAGAAGAAGTTCGCCTTCCCCGGCGTGACCGTGAAGGTGCTGGAGGATAAGTCTGAACTGAACCCCCAGAACCTTGCAAAGCTGGGCAAGGAAGCGGACGCAGGCCGCGTGGTCATCGAGTACAACGGCATGTGGCTGCTGCAGGATCTAGCGGATGCCCTGCCCGAGAACTGGCTGGTGTACCAGTGCATTGCCACTGCCGACGGCACCACCGCCCTGACCTACGCCCGCGACAACTCCATGCGCAGCCTGATGCTGGACAAGATCGCCCGCAGCGAGCTGATCGTATTCAACCGCGCCGAAGCCGTGAACAACGACGACGCCCGGCAGGAGCTGCACAAGCTGGTGCGTCAGGCATCCCGCAAGTGCGACATCGCCTACGAGTTCAAGGACGGCAGCGTAGCCTACGACGATATTCCCGACCCGCTGCCCTTTGATATCAACGCTGACCCCATCGACATCCCGGATGACGATTTCGGCATCTGGTACATGGACTGTCAGGACGAGCCCCAGAAGTACACCGGCAAGACGGTGCGTTTTCTGGCACAGGTCTGCCAGACCAACCGCGCCGGCAAAAACAGCTTTGTGCCCGGCCGCTTTGCCATGACCTGCTGCGTGCAGGACATCCAGTTCGTGGGCTTCCCCTGCAGCTACGATGGCTACAAGGCACTGGAGCAGCGCGCATGGGTGCGGGTGACCGCAAAGGTGGGCTATAAGTTCCACAACATCTACCGGGGCAAGGGCCCGGTGCTGACCGCCGTGTCGGTAGAGCCCGCCGAAAAGCCCCTGGAAGAGGTCGTAACGTTCTCTTAACGTTTCTGTATTACAAGGAGGTTCTGGTATGAAAACTCTGTTCCGTATTCTTGGCACGGCTGCTGCCGTGGCCGTCACCGGCGCTGCCATCGTGGTGCTGGACAAGATCCTGAACCAGAAAGACCCGCTCCATGTGGAGGCGGTCGAGTTCCCGGAGGACGCCGAAAAGGACGCCGAGGAGGCCGAAAAGACCGCCGAAGCCTACGAAGAGGCCGAGGCCAAGGAAGAAGCAAAGGCTGCCGATGCCGCCGCAGAAGCTGCGGAGGAAGCCGCACCGGAGGCTCCCGCCCCTGCTGAGAACGCACCCCAGACCCAGCCGGAGACTGCCGAAGAGCGCCCGGTGTACGACCCCGAAACCCCGAACGCCAACCCCGTAGAGGCCGGTCCCGCCGTTGCCCCCAAGGATGAGAACGGCAAGTTCGATGCCACCAAGATCGCCGATGCCAACGATTTCGGCGACTGGGAAGAGCAGGGCTGCAAGGGCTGAGAAAACAGCATAGATCCCATCCGGCTCCCCCGAAAGGGGGAGCTTTTTTTGCGCTTGCAAAATGCTGCGCAGTTCACTATACTGGAAGAAAAAACACCGATGGAGGGCAGCACCATGGCATACACCGATGATTGGGAAAGCTTGATGAACGGCGTGTTCGGCGCGGGCGGCAAACTGAAGTTCGGCGGCGCGCAGCCGCAGCCGGAAAAGCCACAGCCCGAAAAACCGGCGGGCAGCGGCCTGCCGAATCTGAACGCGGCGCTGCTGGAACAGCAAAAGCAGCTGGACGAATTGCTGAAACAGCAGAACGCCCGGCTGAAAGCGCAGGATGCCGGGGTGCAGACGGCGCTGGAGGACAGCCGCCGGATGCTGCGGGATATGGAAGCGGACGGCCTGCTGGCTAAGGGCACAGCAGACACAAAGCCGGAGCAGCTGGGCAGCTTTGAAGGCCTTGCCGCCGAGGTGAAAAAAACTGTCCTTGGGCAGGATGCTTTTGTGGACAGCGTGGTGCGGGCCATGCGCCGCCCCTTTGTGCTGGGCACCGAGGGCGCAGCCGCCCGCAACGTGATCCTGCTGTGGGGCGCTCCGGGCACAGGACGGCACTTTGCACTGGCCGAGACCGCCCGCATCATGGCGGCGCGGGGGCTTTTGCAGAGCGACCGGATGGCGGTGATAGACCTTGCACTCTACCCCGACCCCGGCACGGAAAAACTGTTTTTGCAGGACCTTTACGCCGCGCTGCACGCCCCGGGCGAGATCGTGGTGTTTGAGCATTACGAGAGCTGCCACCCCGGCTTTTTGCGCATCCTCTCCGACCTCGCGGTCAAGGGCAGTGCGCCCCTGTCCAGCCGGTATCTGGTGAACAAAGAGGGCATTCTGGTGGAAGCCGGCACGGCGCTTGCCCCCGGCGCAGTGAGCCGCATCGACCCCTGCGGCAAGTACCTGATCTTCTTCTCCCGTAAGGGACGGGAGGCGCTGGCGGATAAGTTTGGCGCGTCCTTTGTGGCGGCGGTAGGGGATGTGTGCCAGACAGCTCCCTTTACCCCGGAAGCATTGGCTGCGCTGGCGGCGCAGCAGCTGAACGCGCTGGCGCAGCGGGTGCACAGCCGTCTGGGGCTGACCCTCGCCGCCGGGGCAGAGGTGCGGGACTATGTGGCGGCACAGTGCTCCAAGGAAAAGGGCGCAGAGGGGCTGGCAGACTGCTGCGAGCGGATCTTCCGCGCCCTGAGCGAGTACTGCTTACAGACCGATGCAAAACTGTCCGGCACGGTGGCGCTGACCGCCGCGCCCGAAGGGCTGCAATTTGCGCTGAACGGTGCCGCCCCGGCAGACCTGTTCAGCCTGCTTCCGGCGGCCTACACCGGCGCGGTAGAGCAGATCCGCGCCGAGCTGGATGCGCTGGTGGGGCTTGCCCCGGTCAAGGAGTATGTGTTCGGTCTGGCAGACAATTTACAGGTGCAGCAGCGCCGCGCAGCGGCAGGCTTCAAGACCGCAAGCCTGTCCATGCACATGATCTTTACCGGCAACCCCGGCACCGGCAAGACCACCATTGCCCGGCTGGTGGCAAAGTACCTCAAGGCCATCGGCGCGCTGGGGGGCGGGCAGCTGGTGGAGGTGACCCGCGCCGACCTTGTGGGGCGCTACACCGGCCACACTGCCCCGCTGACCAACAGCGTCATCGAGAGCGCACTGGGGGGCGTGCTGTTCATTGACGAGGCGTACAGCCTGTACCGCGGCCAGCAGGACAGCTTTGGGCTGGAAGCCATCGACACCCTTGTAAAGGGCATGGAGGATCACCGGGACGAGCTGGTGGTTATCCTTGCGGGCTACACGAAGGAGATGGAGGTATTCCTCACCGCCAACAGCGGCCTTGCCAGCCGCTTTCCCAATAAAATCGAGTTCCCGGACTACACCGCAGACGAGCTGCTGGACATCACCGCCGTGCTGGCAAAGGGCAAGGGCTACCGCCTTGCCGAGGGCTGCACCTTCCCGCTGCTGGGCTACTATAAGCGCCGTCAGGCGCTGGACAGCCGCACCGCCGGCAATGGCCGTCTGGCGCGCAACACGCTGGAAAAGGCCATCTTCAACCAGAGCCGCCGCCTTATCGCCGAGCCCGCCGCTCCTCTTGACCTCATCCAGCCCAGCGATCTGGAATTTGAGGAATAAGGAAAAATTGATAGGAAAAAGGGTTCCGGAAACGCCCGCAGGCGTTTCCGGAACCCTTTCTGTTTATTCATGCTGCTCCGCAAGGCTCTGCACCATCTCGTGCAGCTGGGCGCGGACGGCGGCGGGGGCGGTGACCTCTACCTTGCCGCCAAAGCCGCACACCCAGCCGAAAAACTGCTGACTGACGCAGATGGGCACGTCAAAGTGGAAATGCTCCGCGTCCTCCGGGCAGAACACCGGTTCGCGGCCAAAGCGCTCCCGCATGACCGGCTCAAGGTCGGCAGCGCACCGCAGGGTGACCCGGTACTCGGTGCCGCCGAACATATTGAAGTGCTTGCGCAGGTAGGCGGGCAGGTCGAAGGTGCGGAAGAACTCCTTGCCCCGGCGCGGCTCGTCCAGCACCAGCACCCCGGACATCCGGTCCACCCGGTAGTGGCGCACCGGGGGAGCTTTTTCGTCCTGATAGGCGATCAGGTAATAGCAGCCGTTTTCCCACGCCAGCTGCCACGGGCTTACGGTGCGCACGGCGCTGCTGCCCTTGTAGCGGAACTGCACCAGACACCCCCGGTTGATGGCAGTGTGCAGCGCGTCGATGCTGTACAAAAGGGTCTGGCTGTCGGTCTTGGGGCGGCCGTCCACATACACCTGACGCTGCAACTGGGTGCCCTCATAGTCGGAGCAGAGGGCCTCCAGCTTGTGGATGATGCGCTTGCTGGTGCGCGCCGAGATGACACTGCTGGACTGTACCGCATCCACCAGCAGTTTCAGCTCCGAAAGCTCGAACGCACGGCTGGCCATCCAGTACCCGCCGCCGCGCCCCCGCTGCAGCTGGATGTCGTAGCCCAGACTGCGCAGGGTGTCAATGTCGCTGTAAATGCTCTTGCGCTCGGCCAGAATGCCCTGATTTTCCAGCAGCTGCACCAGCTGGGGCACGTTCAGGCGGTGGTTCTCGTCGGTGCGCTGCTCAAGGATGCGCAGCAGCGTTACCAGCTTGGATTTCTGTCCTTCCTGCTTGGGCATGGGGCAATACCTCCGTCACGGTTTATTCCGGCAGCTTTTTGTCAAAGGCGGCGCGGCGCTGGGTGGAAAGGCGGAACATCTGTTCCAGCTTGTCCCGGTCGTCTGCCACAAGGGCGGCGCGCATCTCCTGCAAAGCGGAATCGAACTGGTCGATCTCGCTGATCAGGTTCTGCTTGTTCCACAAAAACAGCTCTGCCCACATTTTGTCGTTGATGCGTGCAATGCGGGTCAGGTCGCGGAAGGAGTCGCCGGTGTACTCGCACAGCGAGGAGTTGTCGTTGGCGCACATCAGGCTTACGGCAATGGCGTGGCACAGCTGGCTGACATAGCCGATCATCCGGTCGTGCTCCTGCACCGTCAGGGTGCAGATATGCTTGAAGCCCAGCACCTCGGCAAGCTCCTTTGCCCACTGGATGCCCGCCGGGGTGTTCTTTTCGGTGGGGGTGATGATGAAGTTGGCCGGGGCAAAATTCACCTCGGCGGCGTGCTCCACGCTGGAAGTCTCGCGGCCGGCCATGGGGTGGCTGGCAATGAACTCCACCCCCGCCGGGCACAGCGCCTGCACCGGCTCCACAAGACCGGTCTTTACGCCGGAAACATCCGTAAAGATGCACCCGGGCTTGAGCAGGGAACCGTAGGTTCGGAACCAGTCCAGCAGCGCGGTGGGGTACAAGCCAAAGATGATATGGTCGGCCTGCCGGACAAGGTCCTCAAAATCGTGGGTCTTGCCGCCGGCGATATAGCCGTGCTCCAGCGCGTACTGCAAATGTCCCTCGCTGCGGTTGATGCCGTCCACATGGAAGCCTGCGCGGGTCAGCTCCAGCGCGTACTTGCCGCCCAGCAGACCCAGACCCACTACGAGATAACGTTTTGTTTTATCAAGCATCTTCTACCTCCACGCCAAGCGGCGCTGCATCTGCAAAAAAGCCGGGCCAGCTCTTCTGGATGGCTTCGGCATCGTCCACGGTCAGGGGCAGTGCGGCGGCAGCAGCCAGCACCGCAAGGCTCATGACCACCCGGTGGTCGTTGTGGCCGTGCAGGGGCGCGGCAGGGGCGTGCAGAAGCCCGGCACAGCCGTGCACCGTGATGGTGCCGCCGTCGCTTTCCAGCACGCCGCCGCAGGCGCGCAGCTCGGCTTCCATAGCCGCGATGCGGTCGCTTTCCTTCAGGCGCAGCCGCTCCGCGTTGCGGATGACGGTGGTGCCCTCGCACAGCAGTCCCAGCACCATCAGCACGGGGCCAAGGTCGGGGCAATCCGCAAGGTCGATGTCCACCCCGTGCAGGGGTGCTTTTGCAAAGGTGACGCTGTCGCCTTTGCGGGTGAACACCGCGCCGCACCGGCGCAGGATGTCCAGAATGGCGGCATCGCCCTGCAAGGTGTCCGGCGCAAGGCCGGTGATGGTCACCCCGCCGCACACTGCACCCAGCACCGCCGGGAAAGCAGCCTGACTGTAATCGCCCTCCACGTTGTAGTCGCAGGGGTGGTACTGCTGCCCGCCCGGCAGCAGCAGGGTGGTTTCGTCCAGCCAGCGGCTGTGCACCCCAAAGGCGGCCTGTACGGCGCGGGTCATGTCGATGTAGCTGCGGCTCTCCACGGGGGGAATAAGGTGCAGCTGGCTATCCCCGGGCAGCAGCGGCAGCGCGAACAGCAGCCCGCTGATGAACTGGCTGGACACGTTGCCTGCCAGCCGGTAGTCCCCGGGGGTCAGTGCGCCCTCCACGGTCAGCCCGGCTGGGGACTGCTCAAACCGTAGATTCTGCTCGCGATATAACGTTTCGTATACGGATTGCGGGCGTTCCATCAGCCGTCCGCGCCCGGTAAAGGTGACAGGCTGGCCGGTCAGGCTGGCAATGGGGATCAAAAACCGCAGGGTGCTGCCGCTTTCGCAGCAGTCCACCGGGGCGGTCAGGGGCAGGAAATGCCCAAGCCCCTGCACAGTGGCATTGTCCGCGCCGGTGTCCACGGCGGCGCACAGCTGTGCGGCAGCGGACAGGGTGGCAGAGATGTCCTTGCTGAATTCCAGATGGGTGATGTGGGAGCGCCCCACAGCCAGCGCGGCGCACAGCACGGCGCGGTGCGCCATGCTTTTGCTGGGCGGCGCGGCGATCACGCCCCCGATGCCGCCGGGGGAAGGTCTGATGGTTACAAGCATAGCGGTGTTATCCTTTTGCAGATTTTCCCCGGGCAGCGCTTCAGGCGCCCCCTTGGGGGAGCTGGCGCGCCGCGCCTGAGGGGGTAAACGGTTTACATCTCCCGGCCGATAGCCCAAGCCACCTGACGGCACTTTGCCATGGCCTGTGCAAAGGCGTCCGGGGTCAGGCACTGTG
>ERZ1027247.465-NODE-465-length-16386-cov-6.931051_pt1 | contig 16386 bp, 19 predicted proteins | sample MGYA00519262_ERZ1027247 | MGnify/ENA primary metagenome ERZ1027247 (study PRJEB26926, sample SAMN06164776) | human gut metagenome | biome: ENVO:00009003; feature: ENVO:2100002; material: ENVO:00002003 | host: Homo sapiens | place: USA | collected 2012 ... | reverse complement strand
AGCTGGCAGCTATATCGAAATCTTTTTCCCCAAACACAATGTACGCTATATCGCCGTCACGGACGGTGTGGACAGCCTGACCCGTCAGGAAATGGACATCACGCCCTTTAAGAATATCCTGAACGATATGTACAGCCGGGATATTTCCAAAAAGGTGCTGGCGGGACGCATGACCCGTTCCCGGCAGGGAAAGTTCTGCGGCGGGCAGCCGCCTCTTGGCCTGATGCGTGACCCGGAGGACAAAGGGCATCTGATCCTTGACCCGGAGACTGCGCCGGTGATCCGAAAAATCTATGATATGGCACTGGACGGCTGGGGCTGTATGCGGATCGCAAAGCAGCTCATGGATGATAAAATCCCCATCACCAGAGTAAAAAGCAATACAGAATGTGACGTGAACTACTATTCATGGGGGAGCGCAAGGATCAGCCATATCCTGAGAAATCCCTTTTATAAAGGCGCACATCTTGTCTGCCGGACACACCAGAAAGGCATCCGCTCCAACACTTATGACATTATCCCCCGTGAGGATTGGGAGGTCATCGAGGGCTGCCACGAAGCGATTGTGACGCCGGAGGAATGGGAACAGGTACAGGACATCATTGACCGCAGGCCAACCATTATGAAAGGCAACGCCTGCCCCTTCTATAACCTGTTCCACGGGCTTGTCTACTGCGCCACCTGCGGGAAGTCCATGCAGGTGCGGTATGAAAAGGTCGGCAGAACCGGGAAGAACCGCTTCACCGGCGAAATGCGGGAGCCGATTGACAGGGCATACTATATCTGCCAGACTTACAACCGGCTGGGCAAGAACGCCTGTACCAGCCACAAGATTGAGGCAAGGGATTTGTACAATCTGGTGCTGAAGGATATACAGGAATTGGCGGCGCAGGCCATGAAGGACGCCGATGCGTTCTACCAGCGGCTCAGCAGCCGGATGGAGCGCCGGTATCTGGTGGACGCTTCCCAGACAGAGAAGGAACGGAAACGGCTGGAAGACCGGAATCAGGAAATTGACGGGATGTTTTTGAGCCTGTACACCGATAAGGCCAAAGGCGTCCTCACCGAGCAGCGGTTTATGAAGCTGACGGCGGCGCTGGAACAGGAGCAGGAAGCCAATCAGAAACGCCTGCACGATCTGGCGGTGATGCAGAGCCGGGCGGACGCACAGGAAAGCGAAGTCCGAACCTTTATCAAGGAAATCCGGCGCTATGCCGCCATTGCGGAACTGGACGAGTCCGTACTGAACCGGCTTATCAGCAAAATCCTGATCGGCGAGGTTAAGAAGGTGGACGGTCAGAAGGTGCAGGAAGTCAGAATTGTTTATAACTTTGTCGGGGAAATCCCGGAGATTGCAGCGTAAATAGTTTGCCCCATCTCTCAACCATTGAGGGATGGGGCTTTTCTCATTCAGTATTCAATCACCAGTGTTTCCTCCCGTCCATCCGGGAACGTGTAAACAAACTTTGCTGCTGTATCTTTGCAAGCCCAAAAGAACAGATCGTTGCACTCCATGTCCAGCTCCACATTACCCTGGAAAGTGTCGGTCAATTGTATGGTCTGAAAACAAGGAAATCGCTCCGTATTGGTGCGGGAAAGCTGTTGCCGTAAAATCTCATACATCCCTTTCTTTGTAACAGGATTTTCTAAAATGTAGCGATAGCGGAACCGTTCATTGCTAAAGCGGTTGCTATTGATTACCCGAAGCAGATAGTCGGTAAACTTTGGTGGCATGATGCTCTCAATACTTACCACAACTTTTCGCTCCGGGCTGTTATGGATTTGAGTAATCAGGGAAGAAAGCACCTGCGGAGATAAGATGATAAAATCCATTTCTCCCTTGATAATTAGCGTGTACTCTTTCATTTCAGGCCCCTTTTTTGCTGGGGTTAGATAGCGATACTTTTTACATCTACCATGTTGCGGCGGTCATGGTTGACAACTTGCGTCGGCTCCTGCTCGGTATCAACCTGTCCGACAAAGCTATAATGGATTTCGATTTTCCGGGTGTTGGTTTCCCGGTCTAATTCATGTATCAAAATACGGTCGATAAACTCATGGACGTTTTCATAGGTCAATTCCTGTATGTCGCTGTATTTCCCGACAATCTGAATAAACCTTGATATATCCCTTTTTCGCTCGGTAACGGTTGCGATCTGCTGTTGTAACTCGTCTATCCTTGCGGCAAGGGATTTCTTTTCGTCCTCATAGCCGGAAGTTAGAAACACAAACCGTTCATCTGTCAGTCTGCCTAATGCGTTGTCCTCATACAGCTTGCGGAAAAGCGTGTCAAGTTCGGTCATACGCGCCTGTGCTTTGAAAAGTTCCTTTTGCTGCTGCGCTAATGCCTTTCTCGCTTCCATGTCGCCGTACTCGGTAGCTTTACAGATAAAGTCCTGTTCGTGTTCCTTAACATACCGCAAAACCCGCCGCATATCTTCCAGCACTAAATCAAGAAGTACGTTTTTGCGGATATAATGAGAGGTACACTCGCTGCCTGTCCTTGCCCTGTTGCGCCATGCGCCGCAAGAATAGGAAAACTTGCGCGGCTCGATATTTACGCCCTGTTGGTAATACATCTTATGTCTGCAACCAGCGCAAAACAGCAAGCCGGAAAAAATATCAATCTCCGCTGCTTTTGTCGGGCGGTGGCGGGTAGCAATCCGCTTTTGCGCAAGTTCAAAGGTTTCCTCGTCAACAAGCGGCTCATGGGTGTTTGGGAAGAAATAGCGTTGTTCTTCTTCGTTCTTCCGGGTCTTTTTCGACTTGTAGGATACCTTGTGAGTTTTCGCGGTTATGGTATGCCCTAAATATTCCTGCCTTGCTAATATGTCATAGAGCGTTTTGTCCGGCCAAGTATAGGGGGCGATCATTGCCCGCTGATACCGCGCCTGTCCTGTACGCTGATAGCGCAACGCTCCAATCGTCAAGACTTTGTTTTCCGCAAGCCATTTTTGGATTTCGCACATACGCACGCCGCTAACAAACATAGCGAAAACCTGTTTGACAATCGGCGCGGTTTCCGGGTCGGGTATAAGGTGGTGGCGGTTGTTCGGGTCTGGGATATAGCCGTATGGATATTCCCCGTTGACGCGCTCGCCTTTTTGCGCCTGTGCCTGTTTAACTGCGCGGATTTTCTTGCTTGTGTCGCGGGCGTAAAACTCGTTAAACCAGTTCCGCAAGGGGGTAAACTCGTTATCCTCCCGCGCTGTGTCAACTCCGTCGTTGATCGCGATATAGCGTACTCCGTTTTCGGGAAATACAATCTCTATGAGTTCGCCCGTTTTCAGATAGTTTCTGCCAAGACGGGAAAGGTCTTTGGTAATGACCGTCGCCACTCGTCCGGCTTCCACTTCCTGCAACATCGCTTGCAGCCCCTCGCGCTCAAAACTCACGCCGGAAAATCCGTCGTCCACAAAAAACTTTGTGTTCAAAAAATGGTGTTCGTCCGCATAGCGTTGAAGTATCATTTTTTGGTGCTGTATGCTTCCGCTTTCTCCGGCTTGCATATCCTCTTGACTTAAACGGCAGTAAAGGGCGGTGATTTTATTCGACTGTAACATTAGTCCTCCTTTCCGACAGCCGAATAAACAGGTATAATGTGTTGCTATCATTATACCATATCCCGCCGCCTAATGCACTACTCGGACGCTAAAAATCCCGGATTTCCGGGCTTTTTCTGCAAATCCTTTACAATGAGTTTCTCAATCTTTTTATGGATTGTATCGGTTGCCTTTTCACTCGGCAACGCTTGAACAAGATAGGTGATTTTCCCTATTTTGCGTTCGGTTGTAATTGTCTGTTTTTTATCCATTAGAAAAACCTCCTTTTCCTGTATGGATAAACTATATTCGTCAAAAGGCAAAAACGGGCGGTTGTTAGCTGCAACCTCACGGGAGTTTCACCCCGGCCCATGCTTATGGGTGCGCCGCGCAATACTTTGAGGGTGTTCAACGCGGGAGTATCATTGTGCCGCTTTGTATGTCGTCGCCCACAAGCTGCTAAACCTGTTTTACGGCGCGGTAGTTCTCGCTCGGCTTTTCCCCTATGGGGAAAAGCTGTCATGGCGTACCCGCCGACTGGCTCGGTACAGACGGAATGTACCCGTTTGCCTGTTATGCTGCGCACCAAAGGCCGCTTTCTTTGTCAAAGAACAATAGGCTTTGTCGGCCTGCAAAAGCACATCAACAGCGGATATGCTTTTGCGGAACGACAAATAGCCCATAACGGGAAGCGTGGAAAGGGGACACGCTCCCCGCATGGGCTAAAAGATTATCCTACATGAAAAGCAAGGGTGCGGGTAATAAGGCGCACTTGCAGCCTGTTACGCATTTCCTCGTCCACATAGGAATAGGTATTGCCCGCGTCGTCTTTCAGCGTGCGGGTACAAAGTTTCGCTATGTAACCCTCGTAGTGCTTCAAGATCGCGCACATGGCGGTTGTGTCGCCGTTTGCCGCTGCGGAAATGACAGGGAACGGCAACAGATTTTCAGACTTCCTAACGGTATTCATCATCTGCTTTTCCCTCCAAATACTGTTTGATTTTCGCAAGCGCGGATTTCCTGTGCCGGAAAACCGTCGTGCGTACAACATTCAGCAGTTCAGCAATTTCCGCGTCGCTCATGTCCAAGAAGTAGGACAAAAGGATAATGTCGCGTTTCCTTTCGGGCAAAGCGTTAAGGGCTTCGGCAAGCAGTTCATTTTTGACGAGTACATCAAAGCCGGACACTTGAAAACGGAAATAATCGCTTTCGTATTCGTCCGTTGTGAAAAGCTGCGCGAGTTCGCTTTCGCTCAAATCCGAAAAAGTAACTTCGCGTGCTGCGCGTTTCGCAAGAGTGCGGCGGTGGCTTTTCGCTTCGCCGACCAAAGTTTTCTTTGCTAATGCGTCGTACTGATGTTGTATTCTTTCCTTGTCGGAAGAAGATAGCTCCATAGAGTTCACCTCCTTCCCGCGTGGAGTAGAGGACGGGAGTTAAGGGCTTGTCCTCTCTGCCCCTTTCGCTCCGTACCCGTTCGGGAGATGGCTCTTGAGTGCGCTTTTCAGAAAAAAGTTGAAAAAAGCAAAATGCGCCCGTCCGCAAGACGCGGACGGGCGCAAAGGAAATGTAAGCAGTAGCTAAATGTATTGACAGTTCACATTCATAGCCGGAATATCCCGCTTGCGGAGCATAGCTTTTTTTGACCGCAAAGCATTAGGCGGGTTACAGTAAATAAAAATGGACACGGCGATACCTCCCCGATACCGCCGTATCCTTAAAAAAGGGCGACTTTAATACACTACCCGCAATCCATTCTATAATAGGGAACAGCGGCTTTTGCGCAATATTAAATAAAAAAGCCGATAACACATAGGTTTTTTGACCTAATGCGTTATCGGCTCTGCGTCTATGCGTCTGGCACTTTTAATCATTTTTTTTTGAATTTATTATATGTGTTAGCTAACTGTCCACAAGCCGCGTTAATCTCTCTGCCATGAGAAACTCTCATAGTAACTTCAAGTCCTGCTTGCTCTAATTGATGTTTGAATGCAACTATTTCCCGTTTCTGTGGTGCTTTAATTCTTGAATTGCTTGTTGGGTTGTATTGTAACACGTTAATCATAACTTTTTTGCCCCGAAACCATTTTGCAAGTTGTCTTACATCTGAGGGCCGGTCATTTATACCCGGTAAAAGCAAATACGCAAAGACAATTTTGCGATTATGCCTTTCAGAATAGGATAAGGCTTGCTTAACAACATCTTCAATAGCATATATGCGCATGTGAGGAATAATACGATTTCTTGCAGATTGTGTTGCTGCGTGTAAAGATATTGTCAACTGAATTTTAAGATGTTCCTCGCGCAATTTTTTTAATTGATCAACCGGACCAACTGTTGATATGGTAATGCCGTCGGTTGGAAAGTTGAGCCCATATCTATCTCGGAGAATATGGATTGCTTTTATCAAGTTGTCATAATTGAATAAAGGCTCTCCCATACCCATAAAAACGATACGGTTTACTTTTCGACGCAACAATATAATCTGTTGTACGATTTCTGACGATGTTAGATTACGAACAAAGCCATTTCGCCCGGACTCACAAAAAATACAACCAACAGGACAACCGACTTGTGTGCTCACGCAAACAGTTCCACCATCTCGCCGCTTGATAAAAACCGTTTCAATGTATTTGTTGTCTTTCAGTTCGTAAACATACTTTTCAGTATCACTGCTTTTGCAAATATTTTTTACCAACATTGATAGATTTTTTTTGCGTGGTAATTGCTTATATAATTCTTCATATAAGGCTTTTGCTTCATTCTCGCCAATAACTTCCGACATTTCTTTGTAAGTAAATCCGTATGGATCATTCCGTACTTCCGCAGGCGTATATTTAGGTAAACGTTTCATTTTTATATCCTTTCTTCTAAATAATAAAAGTTTGTTTTTCTGTATTTTTGATTACAATCTCTAATTTTTCTACATCAATGATATGCGTCAATTTGCATTTAGGGCAGAAAAGAGGAAAATCTTTTAATACAGTATTATGAAATACTTGAACTCTCGTCTTTCCGTTACAAATCGGACATTTTATCCAATATTTTTTAAGCATTATATTTCACTCGTCCTTTTTACACAAAAAAATGCAGGTCAATCCTCAACATGAGCATTGACCTGCATTTATAATGCACAGAGCAGTACAACAAAACTAAGGCATAGCTTGCACTATGTCTATACTATATCTATACGTCGTTAGTTTTTTGTATAGCATCCGCAAAATAAGCATGACAAAAAAGCCCATGTTGAAAATGGGAAAATCCTTTTTTTCAATGCTTATCTAATACGCATGCTATGCAACATAAACGCCGCCTCCTTTTACATAAATTTTATTTTATCAGAAAATCAGTCTACTGTCAATACACAACAGGAAGTATTTAACCTAATGATATGAATTGTGTGGACATATCCAAAAAGAAAGGTGAACTGTAAAATGTAACAGGGTGAATGAAAATGGCAAAAAGACCCGTACCATTGTACGACTTTAAGGCTTTCGGGGCAGCTATAAAAGCCGCGAGAAATGAATACGGCGAGAGCCGCAAAAAGGTAAGCGACGAGTTATATATTTCCCCGCGCTACCTTGCGAATATCGAGAACAAGGGACAACAGCCGAGTTTACAGGTATTCTATGACCTTGTAACCCGGTATCATATTTCGGTAGATCAATTTTTCTTCCCGAACAGCAATGCGGAGAAATCCACCGGGCGGCGGCAGCTTGACGCGCTGCTGGACGGTATGAGCGATAAAGGCATACGGATTGTAACCGCAACAGCAAGGGAGATAACGGAAGTCGAAAAAGCAGAGGATTAACCTCACAATATGAGAAATCGGGAGATTGCAGCGCATGGCGGCTGCAATCTTTTTTTGCGTCCAAAATCAAAGGAACGCGCAACAAATACCGCCTTTCGGTGGGGGTATGGAGTAGATAGCAAGCACAGCAAACGAGTACCCGTTTGCGGAAAATGCTTGTTGGGATAATCCCAAACCCTTATACCGAAAGGCGGTGCGGAAATGGAAAACCGAAAGAGAAATATACAGATGAAGTTTTACGTTACGGAAGAAGAAAAGCGGCTGATCGACGAGAAGATGAAGCAGCTTCCCATAAAGCAGTATGGGGCATACTTCCGTAAAATGGCGATAGACGGGTATATTCTTGTCGTTGACCGAAGCGACACAAAAGCATATATCCGGGAACTGCAAGCGGTGAGCCGGAACATCAACCAAATTGCAAAACGCGCCAATGCGACGGGGACGGTTTACAGGCAGGATATAGAGGACATTAAAAAGGCGGTGGACGAGATATGGCGGTTACAAAGACGCACCCTATTAAATCAACCTTAAAGGCTGCGATAGACTATATCTTAAATCCCGAAAAGACAGACGGGAAGCTGCTTGCGTCCTCTTTCGGCTGCGGGCTGGAAACCGCCGATATTGAGTTTGCATGGACGCGGGAAGCTGCCGGAGATCGCGGCACACATTTAGGGCGGCACTTGATACAATCCTTTGCGGTGGGAGAAACCACACCGGAAGAAGCGCACAAAATCGGCATGGAACTTGCCGGGGCGGTATTAGGCGGCAAGTATGAGTTTGTTTTGACAACTCACGTCGATAAAGACCATCTGCATAATCACTTGATTTTCAACGCGGTTAGCTTCGTTGACTACAAAAAGTACCATTCCAACAAGCAAAGCTAGTGTTATTCAAACTATAATCATGGAACTTTGACATAGCGGTTAGAAACTCTTTGTAGCGGTCGCTGTCAAAAATCGCCTGTACGCCCTGTTCCAAACGCGCGGTGATCTCCTTTACCTTTTCGGCGGGCTTTTCGGAAGTAAGGATAATGGGGACGACGGGGCGGGGCTGCTGCGGCTCTGCGGCCTGTGCGTCTGCTTGCTGCGTTTCGGCTGCGTCCATATAGGCTTTGTCCTGTTCGCCGCGCTCCGGCTGCGGGTAACTCATAATGCGGTATTCTTCCGGCACTTCGCGCCCCTCAAACTGCCGTTCCCACTCGTCGCCGCTTTCCACGATATAGCCGTACTCGGTAAAGGCCGGTGATAAGTTCCTTTGTGCTGCCCTCCATATCGGAAGTGATATATTTGCTGTCGGTGCGGGGATAGGTCAAAAGCCGTTTTTCATAAAGGGCTTGCGCATAGTCAAGGGTCTGTTTCGCCGTAAACCCATACAAACGGTTTGCTTCCCGCTGCAAGGCGGTGAGGTCAAACAGTTTCGGCGGGGCTGCGGTCTTTTTCTCTTTCACAAGGGAAGTGCATACCGCCTTTGACGCTTCGCAAGCGACTTTCAATTTCGCCGCTTCATCAGAGCCGGACAGCCTTTCACTTGCAGCTTCCGCGCCGGATAAGGCAAGGCGCACATGATAGTATTTCTCTTTCTTGAAAGTGGTAATCGCTGCGTCCCGGTCAACAAGCATTTTTAAGATCGGGGTCTGTACGCGCCCCACGTTCAATGTATGGTTGTAAAGGACAGAAAAAAGCCGGGTGGCATTGATACCGATTAGCCAGTCTGCCTTTGCCCTGCATAGTGCGGAAGCAAAGAGCGCGTCGTATTCTTCGCCGTTCTTCAGACGGGAAAAGCCCTCTTTGATAACAGCTTCTTCCATTGAGGAAATCCACAAGCGGCGCATAGGTTTCTTGCAGCCCGCCATTTCATAGACAAAACGGAAAATCAGCTCGCCCTCGCGTCCTGCGTCGCAGGCGTTTACCACTTCGGAAACGTCTGCCCGGTGCATAAGTTCCTTTAAGGTCTTGAATTGATTTTCCTTGTCAGCCGCAACGGTGTACTTCCATTCCTGCGGCAAAATCGGTAAGCTGTCATAGCTCCACTTTTTATACTGTTCCCCGTAGGCGGCAGCTTCGGAAAGCCCTACCAAATGTCCCACACACCAAGAAACGATATAGCCGCTTCCTGTGAGAAATCCGTCTTTCTTTTCCTTTGCCCCAAGTACGGCAGCGATTGTCTGTGCCACACTGGGCTTTTCTGCGATAACTAAAATCAAATAAAAATCCTCCTTTCGGGTAAAAGAAAAGAGCAACCGATTTTTCGATTGCTCCTAAGTGATTGTATAAAATTGTGCGATATGAAATATAAAAATAATTTGACAAACTGAAAATTACTTAACAATATGTGCTGTAATGATTGTATAGCTATATGAATTGATAGTAATTTTGATATTTTCAACCTCGCAATACCAATTTTTACCCTGTTTGTATATATTGCAATTTTTATCTAATACCTTATTTTTGCAATACTCAACAACATCTGCTGTATCTATTTTTAGGTTTCTTTTAATTCTATCAATTCCCATTTCGGTTGTATGAATTTTATCAATATTATCAAGCAATATCTTTTTATCTTCCATTCTTTCTTTTCCTCAACTTCAAGTTTGTTTGTCTCTGTCATTTCCTATGGTTGGAACAATTATATCATATTCCATATCGCAAGTACATCTTTTTATCGTTCGGTCTGTCGTTTGGTTTCCAGTTTTCTGATACAGTACCCCACACAAGGGGACTGCCCCTTGTAAGGGCAGCCCGCGCAACGTGGGGAAGAAAGCTCCGGCGGGGATTTTTCACGTTTGCCATAGTCCGGTTTCTGTATCATCATCTTTTCAAAGGGATTGTCGGTAAACAGGGTCATAGGGCTTCTTCCTCCGTTTCTTCCTCTTTGGAAACTTCCCCGGTATCTGCTTCCGGCTCGTCCTCGTCGTAGTCCTCAAAGTCAAAATCTTCAAGGTCGGTGCTTCCTTTCACGTTCTGCTTCGGTTTTATAAACTTAAAGTAGTAGAACGCCGCGCCGCCGCCAAGCAGCACAAAGAGGACTAAGGCAAGCACTGCGCCGGGATTGCCGCCTTTTTCTTTGGGTTCTTCCGGCTGCTCTGTGGGTGTCGGGGTAGGTTCTTTTCCTGTGCAGCCTGTCAGAGTGGTTGCACATACCGGACAGGACGTATTTACCTTTCCGGCTTCGCATTTCTCCGTACAGTTGCAGACTTCCGGCTTTTTCGTGGCTTCCCCGGTTTCGGTCAGTGCCATAAGGTCGGCTTCGTCCACTTGATTAAGGAAATGTACGGTCTGTTCGCCCTCGGCGGCGCGGTCAATGAGGATATAAAAGTAGTTGCCGCTTTTGGTGGTAACAGTGATAAGCTGCTTATTGCCGCCGAAATCGTCCACCAGTGTTGCGTTGCCCTTTGGGGTAAGAGGTGGGGTTTCCGGTTCTTCCACCACTACATTGCTGTCGTTGGTCGCGTCCTCTGCGGGTGGCTCTGCGGCTGTCCCCTGTGCATAGGCAGGGACAGAAAAACCGCCCATAAGGATAAGGGCGGCACAAAGGGCAGTTATGGTCTTTTTCAGTTTATTCTTCATCTGCATTGTCCTCCTGTTCTTCGTAGTCTGCCGCTTCATCAGAAGCAGGGGCGGCACTCATGCCGGGAATACCGCCGCCGGACAGCATAGCGTTCAGTTCCTGCGGGGTCATACGCATAGCGCGTACAAGCTGCACGATTTCAAGGTTTTCTGCTTCGGTTTTCTGCGCTTCCAGTCCTTTCAACTTGTTCTGATACTCTGTGATTTTCTCGCGGGTCTTTGCGATTTCCTTATTGATACGGTCGATTTTATTGTTTGCCATAAATGAAATTCTCCTTTCTTTTGGGGGCTGCTTTTGTATGCCCTTACTGCGTAACATGAGGGCATAAAAAAAGCAGCGTTCCTGTTCTCCTGTGTAGGAGTGAGAAACGCCGCCTTATAGGTGGTGCTTATTTTATTTTTTCTTTTCGACGTGCCGCGTAAAGTGGTGCAGCGGTCTATCCGGCAGTCCGCAGGTGCTTTTTGCATATCAAGGCTCAATCCGTTAAAAGTAGTAAATGAGTAGTAAAATCAATCTGCAACCCTGCGAATATGCCCGTAAATCAAGCATTTTTCAAGACAATCAACTAATTTGAGAAGAAATCAGCGGAGAAAACGAGCCGCTCGAACCTACAGATGAAATTTTTGTTTGCGGCGCATGATAGACGCCTGACTGGTGCCCAGGGCCTCAGCCGCCTTATAGGAATTTCCGTACTTCTGCAGGGCATAGGCCACGTAGTTCCGGCCGCACTGATCCAGATACTGCTGGAGGGAGACGCCGGAGGAGATCATCTGCTCGTACCGGGCGGAGACGGCGGGCGAATAGACAGAGGCGGAGTCCTCTCCTGGACGCTCCGGCAGGGGAGAGGCAGGCGCGGGATCCAAGAAGGAGGAAACATCAGGAACGGCAACCTGCCGGCCCAGGCTCATGACCACCGCCCGCTCCACAAAATTCCGCAGTTCCCGTACATTGCCGGGCCATGGATATTGGATCATGAGCTGGAGTGTCTGGGGGCTGAACTCCTTGTCCTTGGCATACTTGCGGCAGAAGAGCTTCAGGAAGTGCTGGGCCAGCGGGATAATGTCCTCCCGCCGCTCCCGCAGGGGCGGCAGCCGGATGGGGATCACTGCCAGGCGGTAATAGAGATCCGCGCGGAATTTTTTCTCCTCCACCAGGTGATAGAGATCCTCATTGGAGGCGGTAAGCAGGCGGAAGTCCACCTTCTTGGACCGGGTGGAGCCCAGACGCTGGATAGTCTTGGTCTCCAGGGCCCGGAGAACCTTGCCCTGGAGGTTCAGGGGCATAGAGTTGATCTCGTCCAGGAAGAGGGTGCCGCCGTCGGCCGCCTCAAACAGGCCGGCCTTGCCGCCCGGGGCCGCGCCGGTGAAGGCCCCCTTTTCATAGCCGAAGAGTTCCGCCTCCAGCAGGTTTTCCGGCAGGGAGGCGCAGTTGATCACCACCAGGGGCTTGCCGGAACGGGGGCTGGCGTCGTGGATGTACTGGGCCACAACCTCTTTGCCGGTGCCCGACTCCCCGGAGATCAGCACCGCCGAGTCCACGACGGCCACGGTGGCAGCCGTGGACAGGGCCGCGCGCATGGCGGGGCTCTCAGCGATGACGGCGGAGCCCTTTACCGGCGGCGAAGCCCGCAGGCCGCTGATGGAGGAGACGGACTCCGCCTGGGTGGCCTGGTAGTAGAGCTGGTTCAGCCTGTCCAGGGGGCGGACTACCGCCAGAATGTTCCGGATTTTGCCGGAATCGTCGAAAATCGGGGTGGAAATGATCGTCTGGCGGATGGTGTCCCGGCCATAGTTTTGGGTGTCCAGCACGTCCTGAAACATGACCACCTGGCGCTTCTCCCGGTAGACGATATCCGAGACACAGATGTCGATCTGCCCGGTGTTCAGGAAGTCGTGGACATTATAATGGAGCAGCACATCCTTGGGCATGTTCAGGGCCTGAACATAGGCGCTGTTGACGAAAATATAGTTGCCCCTGTCGTCTAACACATAGACGCCGTCTGGCAGGTTATCCAGGATGACCTCCAGCAAGTGAAGCTGATCCATACGGTTCGTTACACCCCCTATATCCCGCAGTAAAGAGGTACAATACCAGTATAACAGATGGGGCGCCGATTGTCACGAAGGAAGCTGCTTTTTCCAGCTTGGCACGCAGTTTGCTGTTACACAGAAATGCAAAAATGATAAGGAGGTTTTCCCGAATGAAAGTTGCAATTCTGGGTTGCGGAGCCATGGGCACCGTGTTGGGCGCCTACATGACCAAGAACGGATGTGACGTGGAGATGATCGACAGCTACCAGGCCCACGTGGACGCCCTCAATGAGAAGGGCGCCCACATTGTGGGCACCGTGGACTTCACTGTCCCCGTCAAGGCCGTCACCCCCGAGCAGATGGAGGGCATCTACGACATTGTTTTCCTCTTCACCAAGCAGACCGCCAATGACGTGGTGCTCCCCAACCTGCTGCCCCACCTGGGGCCGGACAGTACGGTATGCACCCTCCAGAACGGCGTGCCCGAGCCCTATGTGGCCAGCTATGTGGGGGAGTCCCGGACTGTGGGCGGCACCGTCCTGTGGGGAGCCACCTTTATGGAGCCCGGCGTCTCCGAGCTGACCCAGGACCTGTCCCGCAATGACCACCTCTTTGAGATCGGAGAGATCGATGGTTCCATTGGCCCCCGCATTAAGAAGGTGGCCGAAGTGCTGGGCTACATGGGCCCCACCGCCGTGTCTGACAGCCTGATGGCCTCCCGCTGGGGCAAGCTGATCAACAATGCCTGCATGAGCGGCATGTCCGCCGCCTGCGGCACCACCTTTGGCGGCGTACTGGACAACGACGTGGCCAGGGCCTGCCTGAGCTATCTGGGCCGGGAGGTCAAGCAGTGCTGTGAGGCGGCGGGCTACAAGCTGCCGATCCTGCTACATGAGCAGTCCCCGGAGACGCTGGGTATTGTCGACCAGGCCATGTTCAACGCTGACCAGGAGATGTTCCTCACCATGTACTCCGACATGCGCACCGCCAAGGCCAGCATGCTTCAGGACCTGGAGAAGGGCAAGCCCACTGAGGTGCGGATGATCAACGGCTACGTCTGCCAGACCGGCGACAAGTACGGCATCGAAACCCCTTTTAACGACAAGGTGGTGGAGATTGTCACCAAGATTGAAAAGGGCGAGCTGCCCCTGTCCATGGACAACGTGAACCTCTTCGACCGCAAGCTCTTCGACTACGAGCTCTACCACGTGTGAGCCCAGCGGGCTTCTCCGCGTTATCTTGACTTGACCAGAAAGAGAGGGTAATCTTATGTCAATGGTCGGAATCATTGGCCTGCTGCTGGCCATCGCCATCCTGATCTTCGGCGCCTACAAGGGACTGGGCGCCCTGCCCCTGACCATGATCGCCGCCCTGGTGGCCATCGTATTCAACGGCATCCCCCTGTGGGAGGGGTTTGCCACCCACTACATGGCGGGTTACACCAGCGCCTACATGAGCTACTTCCTCATGTTTGCCTGCTCCGCTCTATACGCCAAGCTGATGGACGAGTCTGGCTGCGCCACAGCCATTGGCTACAAGTTCATCGACTGGTTCGGCCGCAAGAACATCATGCTGGTCACCATCCTCATCGTCTCCGTGCTGACCTACGGCGGCGTGAGCCTCTTCGTGGTAGTGTACGCCGTGGCCCCAATCATGTTCCTGCTGTTCAAGGAGGCCAACCTGCCCCGCCACCTAACCATGGCCTGCCTGATCGTGGGCTCCGCCACCTACACCATGACCACACTGCCCGGTACCCCCCAGCTGACCAACGTAGTGCCCACTGAGTACCTGGGCACCACCATGACCGCCGCCCCGGTGCTCAGCATTATCTGCACCGTGGCCATCTTCGCCCTGTGCCTGCTCTACTGCACCTGGGCTAAGAACAGGGCTGTGGCCCGGGGGGAGGTGTGGTCCTACCCCGACAACGTGGATCCCGCCCTGTTTGAGATCAAGGACCGCAGCCTCCTGCCTCCCGCTTGGAAGGCATTCCTGCCCATTGTGGTGCTGCTGCTGGTGATCATCGTGGGCGGCCGCTTCGTGTCCAACTCCACCATGCTGGCCACTTGCGCCATGCTGCTGGGCGCAGTCCTCACCTATGTGCTCAATTTCCCCAAGTTTAAGGGCAAGGACTGGAAGGACCTGCTGGGCGACGGCCTGGGCGGCGGTATCTCTGGTATCGGCGGCCTGGCGGCCGTGCTGGCCTTCGGCACCGTGGTGCAGAACTCCGGTGCCTTCCAGGATATCGTGGACTGGGTGCTCAACCTGGACATGAACCCCTACGTCCGGGGCGTGTTCGCCACCAGCGTGTTCTCCGGCATCACCGGCTCCTCCTCCGGCGGCCTGCGGCTGATGTACCAGTCCCTGGCGGACACCTTTATCAGCTCCGGCTGCAATCTGGAAATCCTCCACCGGCTGACCTCCATCGCCGCCGGCGGCCTGGACACCCTGCCCCACTCCCCCGGCCTGTTCCTGATGTTCAGCGTCCTGGGGCTCAACCACAAGAACGCCTACCGCCACGTGTTTGCGTGCAGCGTGGCGATTCCCGTGATCGTGGTGGTGGTGGCCACCGCCATCTGCGTGTTTGCCGGTATTTGATTCCAAGCAAGTACAGACAACAAGCCTATTTTGACAGGAGGCAGTCACCATGGCAGATCAGAATTGGAAAATTTCCGCGCTCTACTTCGGGCAGATGATCCTGCCCCGCACCTCGTTCAGCGGCACGCTGGATCCCGACCTGAACATCGATATACCGATATTGGCTTCTTGCTGAGAAATGGGCGGGAAAACGTCCTGGTGGACACCGGCATGCGGGTAGAATACTTCGCACAGATGGCCATCGGCGATATGAAGCCAAAGGGCAGCACGGAGATCCTGCTCGCCTCCCTGGCGGAGGAAGGCTTGAAGCCGGAGGATATTGACACCGTCATCTACACCCATCTGCACTACGACCACGTCGGCAACGCGGATCTGTTCCCAGATGCAGTGACCTATGTTCAAAAGGCAGAGTACGACAATATGCTGAGCCCCTATCCATTCCCAAAGGCCCGGATGGACTATTTCCCTGACACCCCGGAACGTCTTTCTAAGGTCAAGCGGTTGCTTTTGGTGGACGGCGACCTGAAGCTGGCCAACGGTCTGGAGCTCTACCTGACCCCCGGCCACTCCAGAGGCGGACAAACCATCGTGGTGCCCACGGAGAAGGGCCGCTATGTCATCACCGGCGACAACTCGGCCACAAAATACTGCCTCTTCGCGGACATGGATAAGATGACCCTAATGGACGGCACCGTCATCAATATCACCCCTGACCACACGATTCCTCACCTGACAGGACGCTTTACGACCGACCGCTTTGCCTTCTACGACAGCGCGAGGAAGCAGCTGGCCCTGGCGGAGAAGCCGGAGCCCGAGTATTTCCTGCTCTCTCACGATACAGAGA
>ERZ1027247.458-NODE-458-length-16639-cov-4.228292_pt1 | contig 16639 bp, 10 predicted proteins | sample MGYA00519262_ERZ1027247 | MGnify/ENA primary metagenome ERZ1027247 (study PRJEB26926, sample SAMN06164776) | human gut metagenome | biome: ENVO:00009003; feature: ENVO:2100002; material: ENVO:00002003 | host: Homo sapiens | place: USA | collected 2012 ... | reverse complement strand
GAGATCTAGTACGGTCTCGTGGGCTCGGAGATGTGTATAAGAGACAGATGTACCTATAGACACCGTGTTTGTAATCGATATTTCTGGTTCGATGCTGGATGGCATGGGGAACGGGCAGACTCGAATTGAAGCGTTGGTTGACGCGCTGAATGAATCAATTGATTCCCTGATGAACATGAATGATCAGAACCGTGTTGCGGTTGTGGTGTATTCGGGAGAAGCGAGTGTATTTTTGCCGCTGGATCACTATACGAAAGCTAACAACGGGAGTGGTTACTTTTCGGTAAACAAATATGGAAGCACCTATATCAACTACAACGTAAGGGATTCTAATAATCAAATACAAAATGGTTCAAAGCAGGTTACTGGTGGAACTAATATCCATATGGGTGTTGATACGGGTATGGATGCATTGTTAAACGAAGAGGAAACCACGGCAACAATTAGTGGAGTCGAAGTGCAAAGGGTGCCCTCTTTGATTCTGCTAAGTGACGGCTCCCCCACGTATTCAGGTGCCGACTCTGGAAACAAGGGCAGTTACGTGTCCTGGTGGGATCCTTCTGGGCAGGAGGGCACAGGATACTCTGCTTCTCAAAGCGGTTATAGCCAAGGAAATGAGGCATACGAGAAGTTTGCCATGAAAACTATCATGAATGCTGCTTACAACAAACAGCAAGTAAGCGCACATTATGGCGTAACGGGTACTGACTACGATATGCGTGTCTATACCGTTGGTTTAGGTTTAAGTCAGCTCGGAACAACTGACCAAAATACTGCAAGTCTCACTCTGAACCCTACCGAGTATCTTTCAGCAAACAACACCATTTCCAATGCAGTTCGCTCTCAATGGAATAACTACTTAAATAACGAGTATGCAAATCTTGACGGATATACTTTTCAGCATCCTAGCAGCGGCGATATCACCTCAGTAGCATACAACGACGGCTACTATAGTGCTAACAACGCCGATGAGATAACAAGTGTATTTGAAGATATCGTAAGCGATATTGCTATCAGTGTACCTTCGGTACCAACTCAAGTGAGTGACAATGACCCTGTGCATGATGGATACATCACGTTCACAGACACTACGGGCGCATACATGGAAATTAAGGATGTAAAAGCGCTTATTTGGTCTAATACGGTGTTTGCCCAAGAGAGCAAAACAACCTCCGCGAATGGAGACACCACCACCTACACCTTTGCGGGAGAGATCAACAGCCCTGCGTATGGTGAACATAATGCGAACGAAATCATTATTACGATAACCGACAACGGCGATAACACTCAGACGATTGAAGTAAAAATTCCAGCTTCTGCGATACCTCTGCGTGTGAATACAGTCTCACTGGATTCAGATGGCGGGGTGGTTTCGTACGAGTCTAATGACGCAATGCCGCTGCGTCTGGTGTATTCGGTAGGCCTTGAAGACAATATAGATGTCGATACGCTTTCAGGCGTTTCCGAAGATTATATTGCGGCAAACACCGTAGACGGCAAAGTGAACTTCTACAGCAATGCATACACCGCCGCCGATGAAGATTCTGGAGCTACCGAATCTATTGGTGCGCAGGTAACCTTTACTCCTGCATCTACAAATCCGTTTTACTATTTCCAGGAAGATACACCTATCTACACGCAGAATAGGTGGGGGGGAATATGAGCAGGCAACCTCGTTTAGCAAAGATGAAACGTACTATATTCCGGTAACGTACTATAAGACTAATCAGGAAATCACCGAATATGTCGAGCGTTCCGGTGCGGATTTAGCGGACTTTATTAACTATGAACATATAGATGGTGAGTGGTGGGGTGATCCTGGAGATGACCTGTACTACGTCAAAGCAGGTTCGCCGCGTTTAGGTAATCTCTCCGATTTAACGGCTGATAAGGACAACAATGAAACTGGAACTGCTTCGACCTATCGTGAGCCTACGTGGGATTCTGAACATGGCCAGTTCGTCGTATATCTTGGCAACAACGGCAAGTTGCAGCTGGATGCTCCTTCGTCTCTTACGATAGCCAAGCAGGTGACTGCAGATAGTGGGCTGACAGCTCCGGACAAGACGTTTACCTTTGATGTGACAATAGCGGACAAGGCGGACACCGAAGGTGTGAAAGCGATCCTTCACACTGCAGGCGCTGATGACCAGGAAGTTATACTTAACTTTGATGAGAACGGAAAAGCTCAGGTGATCAGTTCCGACGGGTCTACTTATGCTATTACATTAAAAGCAAACCAGTCTCTTGAAATCCCGAATATGGGCAATACGGACTATACCGTTGTGGAGCAATATGCTTCCAATAATGCAGGCTTCAACTTGACGAAGATCGAAGGAGCTTCAACTACAAATGATGTTGATTCTGCAACTGCATCTGGCACGGTCGGCACAGATGATGCGACCGTAACCTTCACCAACAACTACAGCGTGTCTTCTGTTACTACGGACGAACTGAATATCAATCTCGGCGGTACCAAGACGATAACTGGACGCGACTTCCAGTCTGGTGACACGTTTACCTTCATTATCAATGCAGCCGGGGCAACACCAAACGCGCCGCTTCCAACAATCGATGTCGATGAAGATGGAAGCGCTACGACAGCGACTATCGCTCCTGATACGGGAACAAGCGCAACGTTTGAATTTGGAGACATTACCTTTAATGCTCCTGGTGAATATCGCTACATTATTACCGAGGTCGATCCGAATAACGATGGTAATGATCAAACCACGGGCTTGGGTGGCGTTGACTACGACAGCGCAATTTATCGTATAAATATCGTTATTGTTGACAGCGGTGATGGGAAACTGCGCCTTGCAACAACGGACGAGATTGCTGATATGACAACGCAGGGCAAATTGGAATATACGGCCAATCCTATGGTGCAGCTAAATAATGGGCAAGAAATGGTCGCTGCTCCAAATAATGCCGTTGCCTTTGAGAACAGCTATAGCTCCGCCAGCACTACGGCAACCATCCAGGGTACCAAGGTTTTGAATGTTTCCAACAGCAGCTACACGCTTGCCGATAATGACTTCAGTTTCGAAATCGAAGCGTTAGGTTCAACTATCGAAACCAAAGATAGTTATGACGAGAGCGACTTTGCTAAAGACGCTACTCAGCCGCAGCCTACTGCAATTCAAGCTGCCAATATTGCAAACGGCAATGTGCAGTTCTCCTTTGCAGCAAATGCTTTTACTCAGGACATGGTAGGCACAATTTTCGGATATAAGGTAACCGAAGTAGTGCCTAGCGACACTGATAGCGAAACCGAAGGCGTACAGGCAAATGGTATAACCTATGACACCAGCGAACAGATCGTATGGATTACGGTCAGCGATGACGGCGCGGGTAATGTGGTGGCAACCGTGGCTCCCAATACCGCTACGCAAGGACAGACGGCAAACAACTTCACCTTTACCAACAGCTATAAGCCGACCACGGTGACAATCGGCGATCAATCAAATGCGGGTATTGCAGTACAGAAGACCTTCACCGGTCATGAATGGTTCGATACATACAGCTTTGATTTCACGCTTGCTGCAAGCAGCAACACAGCCGGCATTGACGTAAATGCAATGCCGATGCCGCAAGATGATGAGATTTCGATTGGAAATCCTGAGTCCGGCACAATCAACACTGCTGTATTCGGTGAGATGACGTTCAAAAAGGCAGGCACATATACCTATACAATTACCGAGACAAAAGGTACGAATAACGGCATAACCTATGACGGCCATACAGCAACTGTGACAGTAACTGTGACAGAGAATACAGAAACTGGTGCACTGTCCGCACAGGTGTCCTATGACAACAGCAATGCTTTGAACGATGATGACAAAGCTGTTAATAGTGCGGCGGCATTCACTAACACGTATAGCGCCACGTTTGATGCTGGAACAGCGGTGTCGTTATCGGGCACCAAGAACGTAGATGTTGCTGATGGATTCACCTATACCTTAAACAACGGTTCATACTGGTTTAACATTATTCCGCTTAATGGCGCGCCAGGGGTAGCTGATACTGGCTCGGTAGGCAATACCGGCAGCTCGCAAGTCCAAGATGCCAATGACTGGACTTCGTCCATTGCGTTGCTGAACAATGTAAGCTTTAGCATGAGTGATATGGGCGGTCAGACTTCAAAGACGTTCGAATATATAGTGACCGAGCAGATTCCTGATCAAAAGCTTGCGGGCATAACCTATGATGAGACAGCTTATAAGGTAACTATTACAGTAACCGATGACGGCGAAGGTACGCTTAGTGCTGATGATCCTGTAATTCAAAAAGGTAGCTGGGATGACGTAACCTTTACTCCTGCAGCAGAGGGCGTCGAAGCTGATGCGGTGGTGTTCACCAACAGTTACAACCCCACGTCAACAACCGTAGCCGCTCAAGCCATTACCAAAACATTGAACGGTGGAACTCCTGCAGAAGGTTCTTACAGCTTTACTTTAAGCGTGGTGTCGGCTAATCCTAACGACGGTATTGCGCTTTCCGAAGACACAACTATCAGCAATGACGCATCGGGCAAGGTGCAGTTTGGTGATATTACCTTCAGTAAGCCTGGTACCTATGTGGTGAAGGTAACGGAAACCATTCCTGCTAACGCAATTAACCCCGACGTGAACGGTGGAGCTACCACCTACGAAAACGCTACTGATGAAGAAAAAGCAACGGCTGGTTGGACGCTTGATGGCGTGACGTATGATGCAAACATCGTACAGACTACCTTTACCGTTAGTGATATCAACGGAACTCTAGTGGCTACTCGTAGTAGCCAAAGTGGCAACCTCACCTTCGCTAACACTTATGAAGCCGAAGGCGAGTTAGATGGTGCCACTAACTTGAGTGTTACCAAGACCATTGATGGACGCAGCTTCCAAGATGGTGATAATTTTACCTTCACACTTACTGCAGGTAACGAGGATACTCAAACCGCAATTGACCACGGTTCTGTTATTTTACCTGGTAATGCCGCTTCTGGAATAACTATTAGTTATGCTGATGGTGACAATGTAAATTCAAAGAGTGCAGCATTCGGTAATATAACGTTTACTGCTGAAGGTAACTATCAGTTCAACATTACCGAAGTGGTTCCTGATGACGCAACGAATCCGAACGTTGGCGAGGGGGCTACCACATATGAGAATGCAACTGATGAGCAAAAAGCTTTGGCTGGCTGGACGCTTAACGGTGTGACATATGACAATCAACCCCATGTTGTAACGGTAAGCGCAACTGACAATGGCAACGGAGTGTTAACGGTTCAAGCAACGAACGGCTCAGCCAACCCCACCATTACTAACATCTACAAACCAAGCGGCGATGTAACCCTTGCAGAGGGTGCGTTTGAACTCACCAAGATTTTGCAGGGTAAAGAGTGGAATGGCGATACGTTTACGTTTGAGCTGACGGGCGTATCGGCAAAAACTCCGGATGGCTCCGATATCGCCTCAATTCCAATGCCTTCAGTGTCAACCGCTACGGTAAGTGCTGCCTCTGGAGAAACCACAACTGGCGACGATAGCGCAATCGTTACCTTCGGCTCGATCACCTTTAACACCATTGGTACCTATACCTATGAGGTGCGTGAGGTAGTGCCGCAGGTAGGAGATGAAAACTACAATGCGGGCATCACCTATGACAACACTACGGTTGCAACCATTGTGGTTGCTGTAACAGACAACTTGAACGGTGGATTAGCTGCTACGGTAACCTCGCAACAAAATACAACCTTTACCAATACTTACAGCTCGGAGCTTGAATACAATACGGCTGGTGGTATTAACATTGTCAAGAACTTGACTGGCGCGAACTTAACCGAAACTAATCCGTTTACCTTTACGGTAACGCCAGTTGAATCGGCTGATGGCAATACAGCCGCAGCAGAAACAGCGGCAAAGCTTGGGCTTGAAGAGGGCGGTCAGGAATTTAGCACGCATGGCGACAGTAATATGGATGATAACGGCATAAGCCATGAGTCGCTTTCAGTAGTAGATGCTCAGTCTGAACGAGCCTTTACCCAGGCAGACGAAGGTAAAACCTACACTTTTACGGTTGCTGAAACTAATGACAATAAAGCAGGCTATACCTATGATGGACGCACCTTTACGGTAACCATTACAACAGCTGACGATGGTCAGGGCGGAATTAAGGTAACCACTAACGTAGTGGCAGATGATGACAGCTATAAAGAAAGCTTTGTGTATGACAACGATGCCACGACCGAAAACTCACAAGCCATCATTCCGTTTAACAATACTTATAATGCAACAGGCGAATTAGGGGGCAATGGTGATGCAAGCCTGATTGCAAACAAGACGCTTGATAATGCTGATATCGCTGATTATGAAGGGGCATTTACCTTTAATGTAACGGCTTCGAATGGCACGGATACTAAGACGTATGCTACGGCTCAAAACGCAGCAAACGGATCCATTGCCTTCCCTGCAATAGAGTACTCAACGGAAAGCTTGATTGCAGATGCTGAAAATGGGTATTGTGTTGATGCCGTACAAGACGACGGAAGCATTACCTATACCTACACCTATCAGGTATCTGAGGTAACAACAGGCTTGCCCGCTGGTATTACTCCGACATCGGCAGGCTTTACGGTTGGCGTAGTGGTAACCGATAATGGATCTGGTTCATTGGGTATTAAAGTTAATTATCCGGATGGATATGAAAATGGGCTTGCATTCGAAAATACTTACGGTGCCGATGCTACAGCTTCAGTTGCTGTAGGTGGTATGAAGACCTATGACATAGCGTCGGGAGCAACAAACGCTCCGGATATTGCAGGTCAATATACCTTTACGCTCACGGGTACCGACGAATCCGGAAATCAGGCACCTTTGCCAAATGACGCAACGGGCAGCGTGACTGTAACTAATCAGACGAGTGGTGCGGTAAGCTTTGGCACCATTACGTATGGTATCGACGACATGTCTGGTGCAACTGAAAACGCTGATGGAACTCGCACGAAGGTGTTTAACTACACCGTTACCGAATCCGGTAATGTGGCGGGTGTAGTTAATGATCAAAGTGTCTCCCGTACTTTCACAGTAACTTTGACCGATGATAGTCAAGGCAACTTGACCGCGGTAAGCTCTGAAACTCCTGGTGCTCAGTTTAGCTTTACAAATAGCTATACCCTTACTTCGGAAAGCTCTTCGCCAACCGGAAATGGTGGTTTAACTATTACTAAAAACTTAGATGGACGTAATCTGTCTGAAGGTGAGTTCAGCTTCCAGATGATAGGTGCAGCAGGTACTGAAGCTGAGGGAATGAATTTGACAGCTGCAAATGCTGCTGATGGATCGGTATCCTTCGGAACATTGACCTTCGAAAAGCCAGGCACGTATCAATTCCAGATTTCTGAAGTTAAAGGCACTTTGGGTGGAGTTGGCTATGACTTGGCCGTATATAACGCAACTGCGAATGTAAGCGATGACGGTGATGGAACGTTAACTGTTGCATGGAGTTTTGCAAATGCAGCTAATGAACCCATTGACGTAATTACCTTCAACAACACCTACACTGCATCACCTACATCAGTAATTCTTGGCGGCACGAAGGTTCTTGACGGTCGCACATTGGCTGATGGCGAATTCAACTTCGAATTGCGCGACGCAGATGGCAACGTTTTGCAGACGGTAGCTAATAATGCTGAGGGCGGCATTGTATTCGACAAGATCACTTACGACGCAGAAGGTACGTATGAGTACACCATTTCTGAGGTTGCGGGTGACGCCGAAGGTATAACCTATGACGATACTACCTACACAGCAAAGGTTGTGGTGACGGACGACGGTCAGGGCAGCTTCAAGGTATCGCAGCTTACCTATAACGATGGAATTGAATTCCCGCTCTTCACCAACACCTACACTGAACCTTCTGCTGGTGGAGATAGTGGCGAAGGCCCAATTGAATACCTCACTAAGACAAGTGATACCTGGTTGCCATACTTCTTAGGAATTATTGCGGCAGCGGCTGCAGCAGTGGTAGGAATTTCGCTTCGCAAAATTCAATCAGCCCATGCCGCACCACGTGGACGTCATAGTAGGTAAGCGTCATTAACGCAAACACTAAACTAGCGAAACGGTTAAGTGCTTTGCAGGCGGATTAGACCAAAGGGGAGTCTAGTACTCTACTAGACTCCCTCCCATTTTATTTTCAGGCAATCAAACCAAACAGTTCATTTCTTAACTCCCAATTACTTTTCTTTCGGGATTTCTTTCGGCAAAACAGGAGGTGAATCTGCAATGTGGAGCAGATCACTGCGGATAAGAGCAGCTGAATTATTTGAAGCCGGGCATAGTTACAAAGCGGTTTCAACAGAATTGGAAGTCAATCGTGAAACAGTGCGCGATTGGTATATAAACTGGCGTGCAATCGGTACAGAAGCGTTTACGGCAGAACGCAATAGCAAGCAGCCGGTGTATCCACCGGAGCTGAAACTTGCCGCAGTTCATGATCGTCTTAAAGGCATGGATGTTGTTGACGTGATGGCGAAGTATCAAATTCCAAATAGGCATCGTATTAAGGAATGGATAAAAATCTATAAAAGTAAAGGCGAAGAAGCCTTCCGTTGTAAATCACAAAAAGTATGACGGTTGTTTTCGAAAGCTGGGCATCATGTAATATCTTCTTTAATCTATTTCAAGCAAGTGGAATATCGGGAGATGAAAAGTGAGTGATTGACTTATATCATTCGCGATTAGTTAAAGCAGGTGCAAAAGGTATGGTGCCTCATAATGATACTCACGAAAAAAGTTCTACAACAGTTGATACTGTTCCTAGTATGACTAACAATACAGTATCGGTAAGCACGGCTGCAGCCAGTGATTCAGTCGTTCGCAGTGAGGGAGAAATTGGCACTGCTACCAGCACCAACATCCCTTCTAAGAAAACCAAAAAGATACGGTCAATTGCTATTTTGTGGCAAACGATGAAAGAGGTCGGCGCGCAAAGAATCTTCATTGTCTACCTAGCGTTTCTTATTATTTGCTGTGGGTTGTTTTGTGTTCTTGAGCCAGAAACGTTTCCTCATTTTGGGGATGCGGTTTGGTATTGCTTTCAGACCATTACCACTATTGGTTTTGGTGATATTGTTCCAACGCGCACAGTGGTTCGCGTGCTAAGTGTGATTGTTGGTTTATCAGCATTGTTTGTTGTTGCATTACTTACGGGTATTACGGTGAGCTTTTTTAATGAAAAAATGCGTTTTCGTCGTAACGAAAGTTTCATAGAGTTCGATCACTATATGAATCACTTAACGGAACTCGATAAAGATCAGCTTGCTCGTTTGGAGGAACAATATCGAACGTTTCGTAAGAATTAAAACTACAACTAGTGAGTTTTCAAGTTTCTCTAAAATCCTAAAAGATTTCTATATAACGCTTCATCGGAATCAAGATACACATTGAATATTACGGTTGGAATTGTGTTCTTTAACGTTGCGGATTCATCAGTCGAAATGGTTTCGAGAGTTGTTTCTTTTGAATTTAGCCATTCGCGAACAGTGGCAATAGCAATTTCGGCAGCTTCTTTAGCAGGAAAACCAAATACTCCCGTGCTGATGCAGCAAAAAGCAATGGATGTGTCACCAGCGGCAACGGCGGCATCCAAACAACTGCGGTAACATGATGCAAGTTGGTCGCATGTTTCTTCGTTAACGGTACCTTCAGCAATAGGGCCTACCGTATGAATTATGTGTCGTGACGGCAAATTGAAAGCTGGGGTAACTTTTGCTTGGCCAGTGGGCTCTTCGTGACCTTGTTCGATTATTAAACGAGCACATTCATAACGAAGCTGCATTCCGGCAAAGGTGTGAATGGCATTATCAATACAATAATGCAGTGGTGCCCAACAACCTGTCATGCCTGAGTTTGCTGCGTTAACAACAGCATCAGCAGCAAGAGTGGTAATGTCTCCTCGCCAAAGATGTAAACGCGAATCAAGAGGAGAGGTCATGGTTTCTCTTGCGGTAGTAATACCTGCTTCTTCTATTAGTCCTTTTAAAAGCTCATCTTGTGCTGCTAATAGGTCTTTGTCGGCGTACCATGGTTCGCGAACATTTACCAGCGCACGAAACGCAAGCCACAGTTGTGTTGTAGAGGCGCTATCAAGATGATCTCTTTCGGGGACGATATCAAGCAAAGTTTGAGTTATGTATCCGCCATTATCTATACGCTCATTCATAAGGCGTTCTACGAGGTAGAGGCAGAGTTCGTGTTTACGTGATTCGTCCATCGGTAAGTCCTTTCGAAGTATGTGCTTATTGTACGTGGTCTGCACCCGCTGTTAATTCGGAAATAATGTTGTATTTGATTAAAAGTAGGTCTGGGGCGCTGATGGCTACTTTCTGCACCAGCTCATTGAGTAAAAACTTGATAGCTATTGGCTCTGTCTATAACTAGTGTTTAGATTTATGAATTATCGCTTTCAGGAAAAACCTAGTAGGATAGTTAACCATCGCAACGGAGACGTTTCGATCTTTTTGAATAACAAAAGGATTTGTTCTAGATGATAAAGCGCTGAAAGGAGGACTTGTGGTCTGTTTAGCAAACACCTTATTGCGAGGCTGTAATAGTTTTAATGAACGAATGCGAATGTGCCGAATGTACAAGTCAGGCGCTTTTTTGTGGCAGGTTTAAATTTCAAGTAATTTGAACAAGCTCAACAATTTTCCGTAATTTAAGCTCAATAGATAGAGCATTGTTTGATGCTTATCTGAAAGTGATGAAAGACTATCCGGCTTAACGCGCACAAAGGTAGCCGAGTCCAAATGTCGGATGGTTTAATACCGAGCGTTGTCGAGTTAATTTGCTGCAGTTTTTGACTGATTCTTATTGTTAGTTATGTGTTTGTATTTGAAAGGAAAGTCCAATGACAAAGGCAATCCCCCAAAAACTTTTTGCCATTGCTGCCGTAGTAATTTCTCTTTGTGCTGTTTTTGCACTTGCTGGTTGCAGTGGAAGTTCGAATGATAACTCGTCTGATAATTCGAGTGATAATAAAACTATTAAAGTTGCTGCAGTTCCAACTCCTCATGCTGAAATATTAAATAACGTAGTAAAGCCCCTTCTTGCGGAGGAGGGTTACGATCTGGAAGTAACTGAATTTACCGATTATGTTCAGCCTAATACAGCAACTGAAGATGGCGAAGTGGACGCAAATTACTTCCAGCATGGCCCCTATCTGGAGAATTTCAATTCTGAGCGTGGCACTCATTTGGTAAGTGTAACGTCTGTTCATTATGAACCTTTGGCCATCTATCCTGGCAAGGTAAGCTCGCTTGACGCTCTGCAAGATGGTGCAACCGTTGCTGTTCCAAACGATGCAACCAATGAAGCTCGTGCTTTATTGCTACTTCAGCAGGAGGGCTTGATTACTCTTGCTGATGGCGTTGGAATTAATGCAACGATTAACGATATTGTGGACAACCCTCTCAACCTTCAAATTGAAGAGCTTGAAGCTGCTGTTGTCCCAACTGTATTAGCTGATGTTGATATTGCTTGCATTAATGCAAACTATGCAATTGAAGCTGGTCTTACTGTAAATAATGACGCCCTTGCTGTTGAAAGTGCCGATGGTGATGCAGCGCAAACCTATGCGAACCTTCTGGTAGTTAAAGAAGGAAACGAAAACAATGAAGCAATTCAGGCACTTGCAAAAGCACTTAATTCCGATGAGGTTCGTGACTATATAAATGAGAACTATCAGGGATCTGTTTTGCCCGTATTCTAAATGAATAAAACATACAGCATTGGGAGAACTGCTCGAAAGGGCGGTTCTCTTGCTGTAAAAGATAGACTGCTCGCACGAGCGGTTCTCTTATGTTTGAAATTCAATTGTTGTATGGCAAGAAGCAAGAAGGTATATCATTACTGCTGTACTAATTCCAAGAAGGAGAACAACTATGATCAACGTTGAAGAGCTGCGTAATGCTCCTATTGCTGTTTTGGGCGGCGGCGCAGTAGGCAAAACCTGCGGTGCTGACTGCGCATTAGCTGGCCAGGAAGTTCGCATTTGCGACCTGGATCCATTTTTTGAAAATACTCTGGGAACTGTAATGCGCACAGGTATTACGTTGCAGGACAAGGCTCCTGGAACTCAGACTAAGTACGGCTTCCGTCGTATGGGCAAAGGCGAATTTGCTCTTGCAACCAATTCAGTAGCTGAATGTGTAAAGGGCGCAAAGCTCATCATCATTGGCATTCCTTCTGTTGCTCATGAGGTATTTTTCAAGGAACTAATTCCTTGCCTTGAAGACGGCCAGATTATTCACATCATTCCTGACAACTACGGTTCTTTGAAGCTTCGCAAAATGATGCGCGAAGCTGGTTGCACCAAGGATGTTATTATTGGCGGCTGGTCTTCTGCTCCTTACGGCACTCGTGTTGATACCGAAGGTGGCGTAATGAAGCCAACCTGCAGCTTGGTCTATCGTGCTATCACGTTACGCGGTGCCGCACTTCCTACGAAGGATACGGAAGATTTCGTTGAAAGCTCCAAGGCTCTGGGCTGCTTCGATGCCATCACTCAAGGTGACGGCGCTGTTTGTGGTGATACCGTTTTGGACATTGGCTTTTCTAACGTCAACCCTGTAATTCATGTTCCTGGTACCGTGCTGGGCGTTTCCACCATGGAAAACTTCAGCACTGTTCTTGGTAAGAATGCTCACGAATACAGCATTTATTCTCATTCCTTCTGCCCTTCCATTAGCGAAGTTCAGTATCAGTTCTACAACGAAGAGATTGCTCTGGCAGAAGCTATTGGTGTAGGCATTCAGCCTTTCAAGAAGGAAGTATTCTTCCAGCGCACCAGCGTTCTTGGTGAAGAATATATGGGTGAAGGTTGCAACGTTCCTTTCGAAGAAGAATGGGAAGTAGGTTATGCAACTGGTCCTTTCACTATCAAGAACCGCTATGTAACCGAAGATGTTCCAGTAGGTTGCCACGTATATCACGAGCTTGGTAAGAAGTTCGGAGTCCCAACGCCCGTAATTGACTCTATGATTGTTCTTGGTGGCGTTATGAACAAGGCTGACTACATGACAACTGGCTTGACCCTTGAAGATTTGGGCATTGCTCACTTGGACAAGGATCAGTTGCTTGCTTACTTGCATGATGGTACTTATGTTGAGGCATAGTTACATCTATAGCAGAGCATAGCTAATTTAGAACGTAGCTAATTTAGAAGTTTGAAATGCCTAGGTATCCTCTTAAATATTGTCGAAGTTGTAATATTTAAGACTGCTTAGGTATTTCTTTATAAAAAGGAGTTCCCAATGTCTGTTTCCTGGAAAAGCGCATACGGCGCTATCACGAATGAAGCGCAGCGTCGCGGGGTGTTTGAATTGCCGCCGCGCTACACCAGTGGTCAGGCATTGGGAATTATTGCCGTTGACCTGGATTATCCAAAGGTGCCAGGCAATGTGGTAAATGCAACTACCTACGATTTTCCTGTTCTTTACGAAATGGTGAGCTTCGAAATTGAGCAGCTTTTCGCGGGCGATCCAACCATTAAACAGCAGGTAGTTGAGGCGGCGAAAAGCTGGAAGCAGAAGGTGTGCGTGCCATCATTGGCGCCTGCGGCTATTTCGCCCACTTTCAAAAAGATGTGGCAGCTGCTGTGGGTGTACCTGTGTTTATGTCTAGCTTGTGTCAGCTCGCAACCATTAAAACGTGGCTTCCTGCTTCCAAAAAGATTGCTGTATTTGCTGCCGATGGCGCAAGTATCGATGATGAGTTTCTTTCTAATGTGAACACCACAACCGATCAAATCGTGGTGGTGAATGTAGGGGATATGGAAAGCTTCGCTCCTATCCGATGGGGAAAAGGTCCGCTCGATAACGGCATGCTAGAAGATGATCTGGTGGAGTTGGCCACTGAAGTGTGTGCCGAAACCCCTGAAGTAGATGCTATCTTGCTTGAATGCAGCGACCTACCACCATATGCTGCGGCAATTCAGCGCGCAACAGGTTTGCCAGTATTTGATTTTATTACGTTAGCAAAATGGGTAGAAAGCGTTGTGGTGCAGCGTCCGTACTATGGAATGATTTAAATAATCGTGAGATGCCTTTTGCGTAAAAGCTCCTGCTTTTATCGCACTTAGTCTTTTGTGGGCTTTGGCAAAACATATTTAATACTTGTCTTTTGCGAAAGCTCTGAAATAGTTGAAGCCGCGCTAATTAGCTCTTTAATTTCTTCGTCGCTCAATCCTTCCAAATTAGCTTGCAGGGTCATATGTAATTCACGAGTATGATCGTCAAGCATTAAAGCGCCTGCTTCGGTGAGTTGAGCAATTACCATGCGGCGGTTTTCTTCGCTGCGCTTGCTGCTAATAAGCCCTTTTTCTCGAAGTCCATTAATAGCGCGGGTTGCTTGTTCAGGGGCAATGTATACCTTTGCGCTCAAGGTGGACATATTCATTGGTCCTTCTGAATACAATGCCATCAAGATGTCCATTTGCGTCTTAGTCACAGGCACTGGTAAAGCGGTGGACAGAACCGTACGCTTGAATAGTTCGTTGAAATAAAAGGATGCTTGAATTAATGACCGGGCATCTTCAGAGCTAATCATATGACTTCCTTATTGCTTTTCTTGTATAACTATTGACAATCGTCAAGTGTTCCATACACTTGATAATCGTCAAGTTTTTATTGGTAGTCTATGACAACCATCAAGGTTGTGCAAATGCCCTATGAAAGTGAGGAAAATGGCATCCTTAGGTTTAACAAATGAACAACGTAAGATGGTAATGGTGCTACTGTGTGGTGCCGTATTAGTTGTTTTGAATCAGACGCTTCTTTCACCTGCGCTCCCTTCTATCATGGAGCATTTACAGGTTGATGCCACTACGGTTCAGTGGTTGACGTCTGCCTATGCATTAATGGAAGCGGTTGTGATCCCGCTTGCTGCGTGGTTTATGGGTAGATTCAATACGCGCGTATTGTTCATTGGTGGTATGGCGTTGTTTGGGGCGGGCAGTTTCGTAGCAGCCATCGCTCCAGTGTTTGCTGTGCTGCTGCTTGGACGAATTATGCAGGCCATGGCGACAGGTGTCATGATGGTTATGGTTATGTCGCTCATCTTGCTGACTTTTCCACGTGAAAGTCGCGGTAAAGCAATGGGCTTGGTCAGCTTGGTAATTGGATTTGCTCCTGCAGTTGGTCCTTCTTTGGGCGGCTTACTTGTTGACCTAGTCGGCTGGCGTGCTTTGTTCTGTATCGTTGTAATATTTTCGATACTAATTATTTTATTCGCTTTGCGTTCACTGAAAAATCGCGAAGGATTTCCTCGTACATCGGCTGATGTTGCATCTATTGTTTTTTCGTCTATCGGATTAGCTTCACTGTTGTATGGCCTGTCATCATTTGCCTCTTCAGATCATGTAGAGCTGTGTGTTGCATTAATGGTTGTGGGAGTTGTTTTTGTCGCGTTGTTTGTACGCAGACAGTTCAAACTCGATGAGCCAATGTTGCGTCTTGAAGTGCTTCGTAGTCGTCGTTATCGAACAGCGTTTATAGTTTGCGCTATTTTGCAAGCTATTCTTATTGGTTTAAGCGTTATTATGCCGCTTTATATTCAGAATATTTTGGGATATTCGGCAACCATTAGTGGTTTGGCTACACTGCCTGGTGCATTACTTGGTGCTTTTGCCGGTTTGTTTGCTGGTCGTATTTTTGACAAGCATGGTGTTCGCGGTGTTTCGCTTGGCGGTGTAACGGCACTGTTTATTGGTTGCATTGGTATGTTTCTATACGATATCGATTCAACGCTAGTACTAGTAATTCTGGCAAATATGGTTACATGCGGTGCTCTGCAAATTCTGTTCACACCTATTAATACTTGGGGTGTAAATTCGCTTGATAACGAATTGGTACAGCATGCAACAGCAACTACTAATACCGTAAACCAGGTTGGTGCTTCTCTTGGTACAGCGCTCATTATGTCATTTAGTGCATTGGGAACTTCGATGGCGCCAGAAGGTACGGCACTTGAGCAAACGTTTTATGGGTACCACTGGTCATTTGCAGCAATTTTAGTAATTGCCGCAATTTTAGTAATTGCCGCAATTGTATTGTTAGTGGTTGTATTGTTTGTGCGCAATATGAAATCAGACAAGTTGCCTGTTGTGGCTCGTCCTAATCAGGGGGAATTTGAAGTGTATCGCGTTGTGGGTGAAGTCATGGACACTAATCCAGTTGTGGTTTCCCTTGATGCGCCAATGAGTGCTGCTGCTAAGACGCTTGCTATGTCTGATTCGAGTGGCGCGGTAATTGTGGATAAGCAGGGCATGGCTCGTGGTTTTATTTCCAATAGCGATATTCTGAGATTCTTTGCTGATGAGTCTAAGTTGATCACAGGTATGTCTGGATTTGTTGTATTCCGTGAATTGGACGACAAAGATGTGCGTAAGCAGATCTCGCGCATGAAAGATATCCGCGTATCTGATGTTGCTACAAGGAAAGTTATTGGTGTTTCGCCCGATACTACGCTTGGTGAAGCCTGTAAGATGTTGGCCGAAAAACGCCTGAAGCTTTTGCCGGTGCTTGATGATGGTAAATTGGTGGGTATCGTTCATCGTAGTAGTTTGCTTCGTCTTATTGCGGATGTTTTAGAAG
>ERZ1027247.423-NODE-423-length-17856-cov-3.954834_pt1 | contig 17856 bp, 13 predicted proteins | sample MGYA00519262_ERZ1027247 | MGnify/ENA primary metagenome ERZ1027247 (study PRJEB26926, sample SAMN06164776) | human gut metagenome | biome: ENVO:00009003; feature: ENVO:2100002; material: ENVO:00002003 | host: Homo sapiens | place: USA | collected 2012 ... | reverse complement strand
CGGAGATGTGTATAAGAGACAGGCTTCGGATGCGCGCTGCTCGCCATCGAAGGCGACCGCCTCTCGACGATCAGAACCGTCAATATCAGCGGCGACTACCACGCCGTCGCGTCGCTCGTATCGTTCCTTCTCCTGATCATGCTGGCTCTTGCGTATCGCAAGCTGGACGCGCCCACCCACGTTCCCGCCGCGATCGTCATCGGCGCAGGAGCGTTGATGTCGGCTTCCATGTTCGTCGTCTTGCAGCAAAGCGTATGGGAGGACAACCCCATCGTATCCTCCATCGCGCGCATCGTATTCGGGCTTGGAGAGGGCGTCATCCTGTTTCTCTGGATGAAAGCGCTCTTTCCCTACGGGGCGCGCGCCTGCGCCGCCGTGCTGGGCCTGGGAACGATCGTCGTTGCGGCAATGAACAGCCTCATCGCGTTTCTGAAGGTGGATGCCGCTTACGGCACGGTATCGCTGCTCCCCATCGTGTCGATGGTGCTGCTCTGCTATTTCAGGGAATACGCCCGTTCGCGCGCGCCGCGTGCGGATCGCGACGACATCCCGAGCGAGGATGCCTGCGCGAGCCCGGAGCGGAGCATGGTGGCGGGAATCGGCTGCCCCGATCGATCCCTCATCGTCCCCTCGGACCAGGCTCCTCGCGGTCGACGAGTATTCGTCGTGACGATGATGCTGTCGCTGGCTTGCTATGCCGTGGTGTTCGGACATATCCACTACCAATGGATTCCCCTGCAAGACGGCGGGACGGTATCGCTCATCATCCAGCTGGGCACGGCCGTGGGCACCGCATGCGGCGGAGCGGCCATCCTCGTGCTCGTCCAGTACTTCTGGAACAGGCGGAGCCTCGAGCTGTACAAGGTGTTCCTCATACCCACCGTGCTTCTTGCCTTGTGGCTGTCGTCCTTCGTGAACGAGACGTGGATATTCCTCTACCTCGTCTTGCTGAACATCACGCAGAAGCTGGTGTTCCTCTTTATCATGCTGGCCCCCTTCCTCATCGAAAGCAAACGACCCTACCTGATGCCCTGGTGCGTCGCGTTCCTCTCGTTCACCGCGGGCAAAGCGGCGAGCTCTCTTCTATTGGAGCATATGTCGCCCGACGTATTCGTGTCCAGCTCGGTCATCGCGCTTGTCGTATTGTTCGCCTGCGGAGCCATCACGTCGCTTTCGGGAAGCATCACCGACTACCACACGCCAATCCGCGGTCAATGGCCCGGCCCTGACGCACCCGACGTTCACGATGCGCTTCCCCACGCGAACAAGCTGCAGAACGCGTGCCATGCGCTCACCGACCAGTACCAGCTGACGGGGCGCGAGGAGGAGATCCTCGTATTGCTGGCACGCGGCCGCACCGCGCAGCATATCGCGGACACGCTCGTCATCACGCAGTCCACCGCGAAGACCCACCTTCGCAACATCTATGCGAAGATGGACGTCCACAACCAGCAGGAGATCCTCAATCTGGTCGAGCAGACCATCGACGAGCAGAAGAAGGCATGAGCATGCTGCACAGCCATTACCCTTGCAACCGAAGCTCTTTCAGTCTCCGGAAAAACGTCGAGACGCTCACGCCGAGCCGAGCCGCCGCCTCTTCGGCATCCAGCTCGCGCGCTTCATAGCTCGAAACCACCTCACGCAGCACAAGTTCGTCCATCGGCTTGCGCTTGCGGCCCTTGTACGCGCCCCGCTCGGCAGCCGCGCGCACGCCCGAGATGCGCTTCTCCTCGCGCGCGCGATACGCCTTCTCGTACATGGATAGAAGGACGTCGTGCAGCACCTTGCGCTCGCTGTCGGCAATAGGCTCGCCGTTCAGAAAGAGGGCATCGCCTCGGCACAGCGCCGAAAGCACCGCTCTTGCAGCCTGCTCGGAGTTCGCGGCGCCCGCGATCGCGTCGGCCACGTCGACATCGGCACCGACCTCGCGTTCTTCAAATGGCCGAACGTACAAGCCATCTCCTATGTAGCGCGTATCCGTCCTGATGAGCCATTCGATCTTGTCGAGGTACTCCATGCCGCATGCATCGAGGAGCTGCCACAAGCCCTCGCGGCTCTCGGACGGCGCCCGCTCGCTCACGAACGTCGGGGTGACGTTCTCGCGCACGTATTCCGTCTTGCGCAACGACAGGTCGTACCCCGGCACCCCCTGGAAAAGCGGGGGCTCGAGCAAATCGATCACCGGCCAATTCGGAACGAACGTATAGCGAAACGACTCGTCCTCGCGCACCAGGTACGTGATCGCCCCCACCTCGTATACCAGGCCCCCGGGACCATCGAGGCTGATCATCCCCGTAGTCGTCGATTCCCTCATGCGCCCCTCCTCACCAGGTCCGAATAGGGGGCTTCCAGAATGACCCGATAGCGCGCATCGAGCATATGGCAGTAAAACTCCTTGCGCCGATCGCTTATGTTCGGAACGGATCGCACGAGCTGATGAGCCGCTTCCAAATCCATACGCTCCATGACCTCTCGCAGGGCTCGATTACACTCGTCGAATTCCAAGCTGGACACGACGTCGTAGTACGAGCTTTTCCGCCCGCGCAACCGGATTTGAGAAGTGGGGAACCCGTATACGCGCTTCGCCGTCTCGTCTTCCGATTCCATGACGCGCTCCATCTCGTCCTCGTCGACAAGCGCGGGGAACAGGCACGAGCCGTTATCGAAGGTCGGCGCGAGCGAATAAGCTCCGTTCCGCTTGACGAATCCCCAGTTGGCTCCATGCCGGTCGAAATTTCCGAGGAGCGCATCGACAACGAACATCTCCCAGAACATTGCGATCGTCCCCGATACATCGACGAGCTTCGAATTGTCGCGAAGCATCTGCATGATGTCCGCGTATTCGTATTGATACCGTTCCTTATCCTGGTCGAGCGTGCTCTCGCCCACATCGTTGAACGGGACGAACTGTTCGCCCGCGCCTACGAAGCTCTTGCAGGCAACCACGTCCTCGCCCTCGAATGTGCCGAGGAAGGTCTTTTGGGCATCGAATCCAAGCAGCTCGAAGATATGCGAGCCGAGGTATTCGGAAACGTGGTTGTACCTCATGCCGAAAGGCGTGCGTTTGCGAAATTTGAGCATGTAGTCACTGAAGGTTCCGTCGCCGTTGGGAACAAGGATGGATTCCTTGCGCTCCGAGCCTCCGTAGTTTATCCAGCCGCGCTCATAGAGGGAGAAATCGATCAGTTCCATGTGTCAATGCTTTCATTAACGATAGATTTTTATTTCGATAGTATAGAACGGCTATCGAGGATTGTCAAAATTCAAATCTATCGTTAATGAAAGCATTGGCAAAGCCCTCCTCGAGAGCGATCCGTCGTTTGCAAGGGGGTATGGGGAGACGAATCGCGCTCGAGGAGGGCCGGGGCCGCCCTGTGCGCCTGCGGAGGGACTTGCTTCGTTGGAGGGGCCTCCGCAGGCGCGACCCGGGGGACGCGCTAGTAGAACATGAAGACCGAGAGCCCCAGGTTGTAGAAGACGACGCGCATGCAGACGGCTCCGACGAGGGCGGCGATTATGGCTGCCGGGGCCCAGAGCTTCCAGTTCCCCGTGCGCCTGCCTAGGAAGGCGGCGGCCAGGGGGACGATCGCGCCGACGGCCACGGCGCCCAGCCACAGCAGCGGGGCCTGGGAGGCGACCGTCGCGGCTGCGTCGGCCATGGCCTTGGTGGGGTGCGTCGGGTCGAAGTAGAGGCCGACGTCGGCGAAGGAGCCGGCGGAGAGCTGGAGGAAGGCGGCGAAGGCGAGGGTTGCGAGGGCGTTGGCGGCTGCGCCTACCAGGGGCGTCCTACCCGCGGGGGCCCCGGCGTCGGCTGCGCGCTCGGCGGGCTGGTCCCCGGGTCCCCCTGCAGCCAAGGCGGAGAGGAGGAGGAACGTCGCCGGCCCCAACACGCAGGCGTTGCCGAGGACGTAGAGGATCCAGAGCACCGAGTCCCACGCCGGCCTCGCGGCCATCGTGTACGAGTGCGCCATGACGGCCACGAGCACCACCGACAAGGCGACGGCGACCCAGGCCAGCCACTTCGGCACGCTCGCGCCGTCGTCGGACTTGCGCATGAGCACCAAGTAGACGATAGCCACCACGGCAAGCACGACGATCGCGATCAATTCCTGGGTGATCCCGCTCGTCAGGTGCCCGAACCCGTTGAATATCCGCTCCCAGTGCTCGAGATGGAAGAACACCGCGATCCCGCCGGCCGCCAGCAAGACGGCCGAGCAAACCCAAGCCGGCACCTGCGCCTTCTTCCCGACGCCGAACACCGCCATCAGCGCCTGCGTCCCGAACAGCCCCGCGCTCCACGCAACCAGCGTGGTGAACAAAATCAAAGGCCATTGCAGTTCCATCATTCACCGCCTCCTTGCCATTTCATATCGCGCAAGATGTACCTGAGCGACGGCTTATTGCCCACATCCGGCAGGCTATACACCTGATCATCCGAGAATGGCGATATATACTCGCCCAGTATCTCGCCGCGAGGCCCGACGAAACCTTCGATACCTTCGTCCGCATCGCCGAACCAGCGTGCCATACCGCAGCATTGACTCACGCACTGAGGAAGTTCGCCCTGAGCGATCTTCTGCTCGCACAAGGTGCACTTCTCCACGACGCGCTCCTCCTCGTTGAGGTAGCGCACCCCGTACGGGCACGACATCGCGCAGAACTGGCAGCCGATGCACTTCGACTTGTCGATCTGCACGGTGCCGTCGGCCGCCTTATGCGAGGCGCCCGTGGGGCACACCTTCACGCACTCGGGATCCGCGCAATGCTGGCATTGGATGGGCAGGAAGTACATCTCAACGTCAGGCCAGTCTCCGCTGCCGCCCTCTATCGGGTTCGGCCCCACGCGCAGCGTCTTGATCCAGAACGATCCCACGCCCACGCCATTCGCTGCCTTGCACGCGACCGTGCAGGCAAGGCAGCCGACGCACCGGTTCAAATCGGTGATGATTGAGTACTGCGTCATCGTTTACGCCCCCTCTCCGGCCCACGCTTCTTCGCCTTCAACGCGGGAACGTAGCCCCGTTCCCATCCATTCCTTCAACCGCGGGTCGCTCGCGTCGCAGATGCACGGATTGCCCTGCGGGTCGCACGGCACCGGGTTGCCGAACGGCGAGTTCTCCTCGGTCGCCTTGTACACCAGCACGGGAACCGAGCGCATCGTTGCTGCACCGCACACCACATCCTGGCCGTAGGGATCCATCACGCAGTTGATGTTCACCAGCTCGTAGCCGTGGCTGGCCGTGTCCATCTCGGGGAACCACCACGCGTGGTTCGCGTTCACTACGCCCTTGCTGATGCCGTAGTACAGGTCCAGCACCTCGCGCACCTTGCCCCACGGGCTCTCGATCCACACCCAGTCGCCCTGCTCGAGCCCCAGACGCGCAGCGTCGTTCGGGTTCATCTCCAGGCGCGGCGCGGGCCACAGCTCGCGGCACCACGGCAGCTGGCGATGCTCGCTGTGGAAGTACACCGGCTGGCGCGCGCCCGTGGTCATGAGGAACGTCGCATCGGCGTGCTCCTGCAGGCTGGCGGGATAATCCATATTGCGCAGCTTCGACTCATCGATGTCGGCAACCTTCGCGGCGTCGAAGTACTCGGGCGTGGTCACCGGCGAGTTCGTGGGTTCGCGGTACACGGGGAACTTGTCCTCGTCGCCTAAGTACGCCTCGCACACGAGCGACCAGATTTCAATGAGGCCCGACGGCGTCATGAAGCCCGGATGGTCGTCCACCAACGGGAACAGGTTGAAGCCGCCCTGCTGGCGACGCCAGCCCATCTCGTGCCGGCGATACGTGCCCCAACGCTCGGGATGCCACGTGCGGCAATCCATCCAGCCGTTCTTCTGGAAGTGCTCCTTCGCTTGCTCCCACGTGGGACCGTCGGGGAACTCGGCTGTCTTCCACGCGTCCACGTTGTCCTTGAGCACGCGGCTGCGGTTCGGCCAACGGTAGTCGGTCTTCTCGCCGAAGTTGAGGATCTCGGACGGCTCGGCCGACTCGTCCTTCGTGTTCCATGGCACGCCCATGGCCTTGTACATGCCCACGTTCCAGTCGGGATCGTAGATGCACTCGCCCGGCGCCTCGACAGCGGCGCACCCGCAGCCGAAGAACCCGCCGGCGCCCTGGCTGACGCGCGTCGTGTCAACTTCCAACCAGTGGTAGCACGGAAAGATGACGTCGGCGTTGCCGTTGTTCGGGCAGAACCACAGGTTGATGTCGGTGAAGAAGTCCAGCTTCGTCATGGCCTCCCACGCCACGTCGATGTTGCCCATGTTCATGAAGTCGCCCGACTGGCACACGCCCGCATGCAACTGGTACGGCACGTCGTTGTCCAGGCAGCCGTCCCAGATGGAGTTCGCGTCCGCCCAGCGCGCCCAGTAGCGGTTGAGGGGGAATCGCTCGGCGTCAACCTCGTTGGCTTGTCGCTCGAACACGGTCTTGGGGTTCGGCCACGCCTGCGACGTGCGGAATGCGCCGCCCATGCGCTGGGCGATAACGAGGGCTTCCTCATGGCTGGGCACCTTGTTGCCGTAGCGCTCGGCCAGGGGCGAATCGTTGTCGATGAGGTACTGCACGAAATCCTGCATCTTCGCGGCGAGCCCTTCGAGGTCGACGTCGCGGCCGTCCCACATCTTGGCCTCGTCGCCGTACGGCGCGCCGGCCTGCATGTTCGAACGCCCTGGATTGCCGTCGAACTGCGCCTTCGACGAGCCGCGGTTGCCGGCCGGCTCGTCGGAGTTGCCGGTGATGCACGACAGGATCTGCAGCGCACGCACGTTCTGGATGGAGTTGCCGTTCTGGTCGGTGGCCAGCTGGAAGTGGATGCCGCCGTTGCCATGCAGCGGATTGACGCGCGTCGTCCAGGCGCGTACAGCCTCCTCGCTCTTCGCCGCCGGCACGCCGGTGATCTCCTCTGCCTTCTCCATGGTGTACTCGCTGGTCATCTGATGGAACGCATCCCACACAGAGCGAGCCTTGTGCACGGTTCCGTCTTTGAGCGTTACCTCTACCTCACCAGGAAGCAGAGATGGGCGCTTCGGCAACCCCTTGGGATTGCATTCCTCGAAACCGTCGGGGAAGCGGTCGGGCTCGGTAGCCGGATCGGCGAACGTCGACTGATCGGGCAGCCATGCATCGGCAACAAGCGGCTTGTACGGATGCTCGATCCATGTGCCGGTGGTGGGGATGCGGTGCTCCTCGCCCTCCCACATGCCAAGCTCGGCATCCCAGTACGTGAGACGCTCGTTCGCCTCGTCCCACACCATGAAGCGCTGGTACTTGCCATCTTCCTTGAGGTCGGCCTCGGTCAGCAGCTTCGTCTTCATGTTGATGCCGCCGTTGCCCTCCACCAACCAGCCTTGCGTCAGCTCGGGCTTGTCGTCCACGTAGAGGAACGACGCGTTCGACCAGCGACGCACCATCGTGTCATCGTAAGCTTCGTTTTCGATGATCCAGTTGAGCCACGACAGCGCCAGCGCGCCGTCGGTGCCGGGACGAAGCGGCAGCCAGATGTCGGCTTCCTTGCCCAAAGGCGTGACGCGCGGATCCACCACGATATGCTTAGACGCACGATGCGCGACGTCGGTGACCGTGCGGTTCGTGGAGTCGTAGTTGGAGTACTCGCACGCCGTGCCCCACTGCACGTACACGCTGGGCTCGGCCTCCACCTCCATCCACGGGGACCCCATCTCGTCGGTCATGATGCCGCCGAAGTGGCGCGGGCCTTTGCACACCTGGTAGGCCACATGCGCGTTCGGCGTGCCGAACAGCTGCTTCATGCCCTGGTAAGGCCCGAGCGACCACACGCGCGACGTGCCGCACATCACGAAGATGGACTCCCCGCCGTACTTCTCCTTCACTTCCTTGAGCTTCTCGCCGCATATCTCGAACGCCTCGTCCAGCGTGATGCGCACCCAACCGGGATCGTCCTCGCCCTTAGGGTTCGTGCGCTTCACCGGGAAACGAAGGCGGTCGGGATGATATAGCGCCTGCATCGATGACTGCGACTTCGAGCAGCAGTGCCCGCGGCTTTGCGGCGCGGACTCGTCGCCTTCCACCTTGACGACCTTGCCGTCGCGCACGGTTACCCAAACGCCGCACTCCACCTTGCCGCAAGCGCGGCAGCACGAGCGAACGCGCTTGACTTCCCCCGCATCGGCATCGACGCCCTCGGCAAGCGCCCGCATCGGCTCGGCGACCGCCGTGAGCGACGCAGCGGCACCGGTGACCGCCATCGCCTTCATGAAGCTGCGGCGCGTGAGCGTGAGCTGAGTCATTGATCCCCACCTTCCTTTCTCGTCTCTCGCTTCATACCTGAAACGATGGAGCCATCCTAAGCGGCGAAGGCGGGCATCCCCTCCCAGCAGCGCTATGATTTTGCGTCGAGACGGAGTGGCGGGGCATCATACCGTGGCTATGATTTTTCGCAAAACCCCAGGAAACAGCCATCGACAAAGGGGAAAGGTGGCAGGCGCGGAGCAGCAACCCGATGACGGTGCAGTATGATGAACAGCAAGGGTTCGCAGACGAGGGGAAAGCGGGTACCTGATGGAAATCAAGCTTCCGCGGGTCAAAGTGGAGGTGCGCGAGGATGAGGGGTTCTCGCTGGGAAAGCTGTCGCCAGCGCTCATCGTCGGCTTCGGCGCCCACTGGGCGTGGGTCTACCTCACGATGTTCAACGGCCAGCAGCTGTTCTTCTGGAACGCGGCCGATCCGGCGGTGCCGGCCGGGCTCTTCCACCCCGTGTCGCTCGTGTTCTTCGTCATGACGCTGCTGTCCTACGGCGTGCTATCGCGCGCATACCGCCGTTTGTTCGCCACGCAGCGCCGACGCGCACGCCTACGGTTCATCGGCGCGACGCTCGGTTTCGCCGGCACGCTGTTCATGTGCTTGGCGGACGTCGGAAGCGCAGCGGGCATCGCCGCGCTCGCGGCGGGAGGTGCGACCACCGGCATCGGCTCGGCCATCCTCCTGATGAGCTACGGCGTGTCGTTCGGGCAATGCGACATCGCCACCATCGTCACCAGTACGGCGCTCTCGCTGGTGGCGGGCATCGCGCTGTACACGGCAGTGTCTAACCTGGACCTGCTCCATCCGCTGGGAGCCCTGGCCGCGGCCCTCATCCCGTTCCTCGAGTGCTGGTGCCTCTACCGGTGCAGCACCGCGCTCGTCGACAAGCTCGAGTTCGCCGCCATCACGCTCAAGGTGAGGAAAACCCCGTTCGCGCTGCGCCTGTGCGCGCCCAGCCTGCTGTTCGGGTTCGCGCTGGGCGCCGTGCGCACGCAAGCCATCGCCGACATGCACTTGGTAGGGGGCCTGGGAACGCAGGTCGTCTGCATCGGGGCGGCCGCGCTCACGGCGTGCGCGCTCATGATCGCCGTCATGCTAACGCAGCGCCAGCACATCAACTTCATGTTCCGCCCCCTGCTGCCCCTTATCGCGATCGCGCTGGTCGCGGTCTACTTTATCGCCGACGCGACGCCCTTCACCACGTTCGCGCTGCTGCTGTGCTACCTCCTGTTCGAGGGCACCATGTGGGTGAGCTACGCCGACATCACCCAGCGTTTCCGCCTGACGTCGTTCGTGGTGTTCGGGTTCGGACGCGGGGCACTCGCGCTGGGCGCGCTCATCGGGATGACGGCCTCCTTCGCCATCCCCGCGCTCGACTCCGCAACCAATCCGGCGAACACGCTGATCATCGTGTTCGCATGCATCATTTTCGGCTTCGGCGCCCTGCCGCGCGGCAGCGAGCTGCGCGCCCTCATCGTGGGTGAATCGGACAACCCGGCAGGCGAGATGCTCCGCGGGCGCGAGCGCGCCGAGTCCCCCGAAAAAGCGCGCGCCGGGCGGTTCAAGCGCAAGTGCGAGCTGGTGGCTAACCGCTACCTCCTGTCGAAGAAGGAAACAGAAGTCCTGTTCCTGCTGGCGAAAGGCCGCAACGCCGCCTACATCCAGGAGCAGCTCTACATCTCCGAGGGCACCGCCCGCACCCATATGCGCCACATCTACAAAAAGCTCGACATCCACACCCAGCAAGAGCTGATGGACCTGGTGGAGGGCTCAGAGGAAGAAGTCGCGTAAGCGAGGCGGCCGCCAGAGATCCAAGGGCGTACCGAGCCGGGCGCCCGACTGCGGCTGCCGCTTCCGGATGGGCTCCTCCACCACCAGGATGTTGTCCGCGATGTCGAGCGTAGAGAAGTCTTAGATGCGTCGCCTTGGCGCAGTCGGAAGGAAGCTGCGCGCTCCCCTTCGCGGACGCCGAGGCGCGCTTTCCCTACTACGCGTTGTTCCGAGCCGATGAGCGCACCAGCGCCATCGGCTTCTTCCCCGACGCTCTCGAGGAAGAAGCCCGACGCTTCGGCCCCGACATCGCGCACGAGGGTTAGCGCTCGTACACCTGGTCGCAGTTGAGCAGATCCTTCATGGAGTGCCAGATCTGGTGCGGGTTGCCCGGCGGGTTCTTGAGCGGCTTCATCGGATAGCGCTCCTGCGCGCCCGACAGCAGATCGACGGCGAACACTTCGTCGGACAGCTCGAGCGCGCCTTCCGGGCAGATGTCGGTGCAGCAGCGGCACTTCACGCAATCGACCGGACGATGCGTCACGCCGATCGAGCCGTCCTCACCCGCGTACTTCGCGATGGCCCCGGTGGGGCAGAACGTGGCGCACATCTGGCACGACGAGCACTTCTCGGGATCGATGATCACATGGCCCCACAAGCGCGTGTCCATGAGCACATCCTGCGGCTGCCCCAACGAATCGAGCGCGGCCAGCAAACGTTCGCGGCGGTCGGGAATGAAGTGAGGCAGCGTGCCGTCCTTGCCCACCTTCACGAACCTCGGCTCCCGCCGCTCCTCCACACCCAATGCGTCCTTGACGGCGTAGTCAGCCGTCACCGCCGCAACGTTCTTAGCCTCGTCCTTCATGCTGGAGAAGAAGCTCCGACGGCTCGCGTCGTAGCCCTCGTCGCCCGCCCGGCGCACGGATGAGGGAAGCTTTTCCGCCAGGTCGATGCGCATATCGTTGTTCCAGGTTGCAAGCAGCGCGCTTGCCGTGTCGCACACAACCCGCGCCATCTCGAAACCCGAGACATGCTCGCATTGCGCGCAGCGCGCCTGCACGAGGCTCACGCGGCGCACGCCCAACGCCGCCAGCGTGACCAGCAGGCTCTCCTCCACGCGCCCCAGGCACGTGACGCCCACCACCTTCTCGGGGTCGTACAACCCGTCGGCCGCGGCAAGCAGCTGATCGCAGGCGATAACCACCTGTCCGTCGGCCACGTCAGCCGCCGCGCGGCATGCTTGCAGAAGCTCGGCATCGTTCGGACGATGCGCTTCAAGCGCGCAGGTGGGACACACGGTGGCGCAGGTTCCGCACCCGATGCACCGCTCGGGTTCGATGACCAGCTCGTTGTCGTCATAGGAGATGCAACCGCTCGTGCACACGTCGGCGCACTTCATGCACGTTGCGTTGCGATTGCGCACAATAGCGCAACGACCCTGATGAACCGTAATGTCGGCGCTCTGAAGTTGTTCGAGCAGACCGAGGAAATTCGTCACGTGAGCCATGACTTCACCCTTTCTCGTCTACCCCCTTGCACCGCACAGTATAACCACTTTCGCCGTCTCACGCGAGAAAAAACGCGCTTGACACCTTCGACAGGCCTCCCTATCATGTGGCCTTGGGGAGTCCGCCGGCACGCTGATCGCGTGCGAAGCGGACATTGTTTGCAAAAGTGGGAACCTCAGGGGTGAGGTTTCGCGGTGCTGTGCGCCGTAAGTGCAAACAATGTCTGACGAGGGGCGGAACATGACTCACGATTCCACGAACCAGCATCTTTCTCTTGAGCCCGACTACGACGGGTTCGATCCACTTGAAGATTTCGAAGACGATGCGACCGAGGTCGAAGGCCGTGCCGACGAGTTCGTCGCCACGGTGAGCGCCGCCGAAGACGCGCTCGCTCACGACGCGATGGCACCCGCCACGCCCGCCATCTGCGAAAAGCCCGCTGAAGAGCGCATCGCCGACTTGTTGGAGGCCATGGCGCCGCGCCGCACGGTGCTGCTGGGCATCCTGGCCGCCTGCGCCGAGCCGCAGCCGGCATCCGCCGTGAACGCTCGCGTCGACGAGCTGCAGGAGAACAACTTCTCGGTGTACAGCGCGGCCAACCTGTGCTCCTTGCTGGAGAAGGCGGGCGCCATCGAGCGCGTCACGGCCGAGGGCGAACCCGCGGAGGACATCGAAATCGAGCCACAGACCGTCGTCGTCGACGGCGTCGAATACCTGGAAGCCCGCGAACCCGTCGAGATCTACTGGCACATCACCGAGCCGGGCCGCGCGGCGCTTGAGGCCGACAAACCGCTCGAGCGCCTGCGCGCCCTCCTGGACGAAGATGCCGCCTACGCGCCCATCTACCAGCGCATCCTCCGCTTGTGCACAGCAGACGGCGGCGCCACGACACCCGCCATCAACAACGCGGTCGACCACAACCCGCTGGTGCAGAAGCCGCGCTTCTACGCGCCCCACTTCGTCGACCGCCTGGAGAAATGCGACGCGCTGGCCTGGAAGAAGGCGTGGTGCATCACCGACATCGGACGCGCCGGCCTCGATATGCTGGCAGACGTCGTAGACGAGAACGCGCCCGCCACCCAGCCCGAAACCCCCGCAACCCCTGATCCCGCCGCATCCAAGGAGGACTAACCATGACCGAAGCAACCGCGCCCGCAACCGAGACCCTCGCCGACGAAGCGACCATGCAGGAGCTCGTCAAACTGAACGAGCAGCGCGCCGCCACGTACGGCCTGCTGTCGCGCCTGTACCGCGTGGAGGTGGACCAGCCCCTTCTCGACGAGCTGCGCAGCATGCGCTTCCCCGCCAAGACGGGCAACGAGAACGTGGACGAGGGCTACCGCCTGCTGGCCACGTACCTGAGCAACACCTGGGACAACAGCGTCACCGACCTCGCCATCGACTACGTGCGCGTGTTCATCGGACACGGCATCGACGCGTTCTCGGCCGCCTACCCGTTCGAATCGGTGTACACCTCCGAGAAGCGCCTGCTCATGCAGGAAGCACGCGACGAGGTGCTGGCCATCTACCGCAGCGCAGGCCTCGACAAGCAGGACACATGGAAAGAGGGCGAGGATCATATCGCGCTCGAGCTGGAATTCGAGCAGATCATGGCCACGCGCACGGTCGAAGCGCTGCGCAAAGGCGACGAAGACGAGGCCGTCGCGCTGCTGACCACGCAGAAGAACTTTCTCGAAGACCATCTGGCGGCATGGGCTCCCATGATGACCTCCGACATGAAGCGATTCGCGCAAACCGACTTCTACCGGGGCTTGGCGTACTTGACGGACGGGTTCCTCCAAACCGACCAAACGTTCCTCGACGACGTGCTGGCCGAAGACTAACTGCACAGGATCGAAAGAAGGAGCGATGGACAACAAGCAGGAGAAAACCTACGCCGGCATGACGCGACGCACGCTGTGCCTGGGCGCAGGCGGCGCTGCGGTCATGCTAGGTCTAGGCGGATTGAAGTACGCGGGATCGCAACCGCTCGTGCGCCCGCCGGGAGGCCAGGACGAGGAACGGCTCATCTCGGCCTGCATCCGCTGCGAGAAGTGCTACGAGATCTGCCCGCGCGACGTCATCGCGCCCGCCCACCTCGAGGACGGTGTGCTGAACATGCGCACCCCCACGTTCGACTTCTCGGCCAACTGGTGCGACTGGTGCGCCGAAGAGCACGACGGCACCCCGTTGTGCGTGAGCGCCTGCCCCACCGAAGCGCTCAAGCTGCCCGACGACGCCACGGCCGAGAACACCATCATCGGCAAAGCCGTTATCAACACGGACTGGTGCTTGGCGTACAAGCTGATCGGATGCCGGTTTTGCTACGACGCCTGTCCCTACGAGGCCATGGAGCTCGACGAGAACAACCGCCCCGTCGTGATCGAGGACAAGTGCAACGGCTGCGGCGCGTGCGAGAGCGTGTGCGTCTCGCTGCAGAACGGCTCCATCTCCGAAGGAGCCACCGCGCGCGCCATCGTCGTCCACCCGCTTGACGAAGTTGAAGGATAAGGTGCCCTCATGAAGAAGAACTCCAAGAAGCTGCGCACCCTCGTCGCACTGGCCATCGTGGCCGTCGTCGCCGTCGGCTTCGTCACGAACGTCGGGATCGGCACCATGTCGGCACCGGGCATCTGGGACATCTCCATCCTATGCCCGCTGGGCGCCTTGGGAACGATGCTCGCCTCCAAGATGATGGTGCCGCGCGCCGTAATCTCGCTGATCGTGATGGTGCTGCTCATCGTTCTGTTCGCCCGCGCGTTCTGCGGATGGATTTGCCCCGTGCCGCTCGTGCAGAAGTTGCGCGGCTTGTTCGCGAAGAAGCAACCCGTCGAACGCGGCGACGATGCCGATCCTGCCGCGGCGCCGCTCACGAAAGTCGAGATCGACGCGCTGGGCGTTTCATGCTCGAAGGGGTCGAAGAATGGCAGCGGATGCGCGTCCTGCGCCTCCAAGCGCGGAGCCGCGCTCGATGCTCGCCACTTCGTGCTGGGCGGCGCGCTGGCGTCCACCTTCATCTTTGGATTCCCGGTGTTCTGCCTCGTCTGCCCCATCGGACTCACGTTCGCCACCATCCTGCTGGTCATCAACCTGTTCTCACACGGCGATGTCACCTGGTCGCTCATCGTGGTGCCCGCGCTGCTTATCGCCGAGGTGCTGCTGTTCAAGAAGTGGTGCCATAAGCTGTGCCCGCTTTCGGCGTTCATGAGCCTGATCGCGAAGGCGAACAAGACCTTCGTGCCCACGATCGACGATGCGAAGTGCCTGGAAACGGCGAAGGGCGGCGCGTGCGGGGCCTGCGGCCGCGTCTGCGAGGAGGGCATCGACCCGCGCCACCCGCAGCTTTCGCAGGCGGCATGGAGCGAGTGCACCAAGTGCCGCGCCTGCGTGGACGCATGCCCTGCGAACGCGATCACCATGCCGCTGCTGCCGCGGCGAACGCCGTCTACCGCAGAACCTGTCGCCGTGCCAACGAACGCCGAGAAGATCGACGCGGAGAATGCGCGCCCCGTTCCGTAAAGCCCCTCCTGCGCGACCCGGCTCGCAGCTGCAGCGGTCTGGTCGCGCATCCGGAATCGGGCCGAGCCCGACCCCGGGCAAAAGGCGGCTTGGCAAGGGCTTTGGGGGACGAGCCGCCTTTTGCCCGGGAGCGACATCCCCGCTCCCCCTCCCTGCGAAAAGAGGGATGCCGCTTCCGGCCTTCATCTGACAACCACGACGTGGGAGGACGAAAACCCATGGCATACGAAACGACAAGCGAATCGACCGAGGCCCTGCTCGTCACCGGAGGCGTCGGCACCGGCAAAACGCAACGTCTCGTCGAGCGCGCTGCCGCGCTGCTGGCCGAAAACGCCGCCGCGGGCAACGTGCTCGTGCTGTGCGCGACGCCCCAGGCCGCACGCCTGTTCTCGGAGCGGTTGACAGCCCGCGTCGGTGCCAAGCGCGCTGCCGGCGCAACCGTCGCCACCGCACGCGCCTTAGCGCTCGACGTGCTGGCCGACGACGGCGCGCGCCGCTGGTCGGGGCGCGAGCCGCGACTACTGACCGCCTTCGAAGAGACGTTCCTCATGGAGGACATGAAGGTGAGCGGGCTGCGGCCGAAGCGGCTGCGCGAGATGCTCAAGTTCTTCTACCGCTCGTGGACCGAGCTGGCGGACGACGATCCCGATTGGCTGCTACCGGGCGAGGAGGCCGATGTCCATACGCTGTTGAAAGAGAACCTGGTCTTCATGCGCGCCGTCATAGAACCCGAAGCGGCGAACCTTGCTGCACGCTACCTCCGAGAACACGACGAAGCGCGGGCGGCGCATTCCTACGCGCACGTGCTGATGGACGACTACGCCTGCGCAAGCCGTGCCTCGCAGACGCTGGCGAATCTCGTCGCAACCTGCTCGATCACCGTGGCGGGCGACGCGGAAACCTGCATCGAGACATACGATTCGTACCCCTATGCCGCCGGAATCGACGAATTCCTCGCAACGCATCCCGATGCTGCTTGCGAGCACCTGGATGCCGACGCGCCCGATGCCGTCGAACGGGTCGCTCTGGCAAGCGACACGCCCGAAGCCGAGTTCGAACAGGTGGCGCGCACGGTGGCCGAAGCCGTCGCCGCAGGAACGCCCGCACGGCAGATCGTCGTGGCCGTACCGAACAGCGTGTGGTCGCGCAACATCGCAACCGCTTTGCACGCACGAGGCGTGCCAACCGAAGCGCTCGCCATCTTGCAGCCCCTGCGCGGCGACGTGCGGGACAACGCCCGCTGCACGCCTGCGCGCATCGCCACGGCCCTCAACCTCGTGGCGAACCCAGACGACACCGCGGCTTGGCGGTGCTGGTGTGGATTCGGCGACTACCTGGTGAACAGCGCGGCTTTCGCCAGCCTGCGGACTTGCGCGAAGGAGCGCAGTATCGGCCTCGTGGACGCTTTGGAGATGCTAAGCGAAAACGACTGCGAGCACGTAGTGGGCGCGCAACGCGTGGCGACCGCCTACAAGGACGGTCGCGCGCTCATCGAGCAGGTACGAGGATTGCGGGGCACGGCACTGCTGGACGAGCTGACGCGCATCGTCACCGACGGAGCGGAATCCCAAGCGCCCGCCGTTCTGCGCGAGCTCTGCCTCGAGCACGGCAACGCAGCCGATGAAAACCCGGAAAGCCTTTACGATGCCGATGCTGCGGCGATGGCGCGGCGCATGGCCGAGCGCCTGCTCGCGCCCACGCTGGAGGTTGCCGACGCGGTAGCCGTCGTCCCCTACGACTTCGCCTGCGGCTTCTCGCCCGACCTGCTGATCGTCGCCGGCTTCGTGAACGGTTTCATCCCCTCCCGCGACTATTTCGACGCCACGGTGACCCCGCCCGAGCGCCAGGAGAAGATGCGCGCCGTCGACGAACGACGCGTGCGCGCGCTCACAGGAAAGGCCGGCCGCGCGGTGGCGCTGTCGTACTTCACGTCCACCGACCTCGAAAGCGCCGGCAAGCTGAAGCTCAAGATCAGTCGCATCCGCCTCAAGAACGGTATCCGCACCTGCACTATAGAGCCCAGCCTATTCCTGGAGCAAATCGCAGCGCAGGAGTAGCCGCGACTGGGGTGGCTTTCGCAGACCCGCCGATTTGACGATCTCGAAAAGCACGCCTCAGCGAACGAGGCGTGTTTTTCGAGCGAGGATCGGTCGGGGCGAGCTATCCGGCGTCCACACTCTCCAGCAGCTCCAACAGCTCCTCCCGGTTAGCGGTCTTCGTTTTCGCATAAATGTGGTTGAGGTGGGTCTTCACGGTGTTCTTGGAGATGAACAGCTGTTTCTCGATGTAGGCGCCCGTGTGGCCGGTTGCCCAGATGGCCAACACCTCCTGCTCGCGCGGCGATAAGCCGCATTGCACGGCCACGCGCTTCACGCGGAGGGCAAGGGCGTCGACCGCGTCCTCTTCGACGACGGCAGGCGATTTGAGAGACAGAGGCGATCCCATGATGACCAGCAACGCCGCCATAAGCGACAGCAAGATGGCGATGGCCACCGATTCGGACGTGGGCAGCACATCGGTCATGATCTGGCCCAGACAGCTGCCGCCCCATTGGGCGAATCGCATAAGCGCCAGGCACAGCAGCGCCGACAGGCCGTCCTTGAAGAAGGAATCGATGAGCAGAAACCATACCAGGTACTTAACCAGCTCCGCCCCCACCAGCGCCACACTGAACGTAGTGCCGCCCCCGAAAGGATCAAGCGATGCCGGGAGCAGCGAAGCCATAGCCATCAAAGGACTGTCTCTTATACACATCTCCGAGCCCACGAGAC
>ERZ1027247.420-NODE-420-length-17883-cov-7.940599_pt1 | contig 17883 bp, 12 predicted proteins | sample MGYA00519262_ERZ1027247 | MGnify/ENA primary metagenome ERZ1027247 (study PRJEB26926, sample SAMN06164776) | human gut metagenome | biome: ENVO:00009003; feature: ENVO:2100002; material: ENVO:00002003 | host: Homo sapiens | place: USA | collected 2012 ... | reverse complement strand
ATCATCATCCCCGTGGCCCAGCACAAGGAGGGCGTCATCGCCGCCAACGAGGCGGTCATGGCCCGCCTGAAGGCCGCCGGCATCCGGGTGAAGATGGACGCCTCCGACAACTCCCCCGGCTGGAAGTTCGCCGAGTACGAGATGAAGGGCGTGCCCCTGCGGCTGGAGCTGGGCCCCAAGGACATCGAGAAGAACCAGTGCGTCCTGGCCCGCCGGGACAGCGGCGAGAAGAGCTTTGTCTCCCTGGACAACATCGAGGAGACCGTCAAGACCATGCTGGACGCGGTGCAGCAGGGCCTGTTCGACAAGGCCAAGCGCAACCTGGACGAGAATACCTACGCCTGCGCCACCCTGGAGGAGGTCAAGGAGAAGATGGCCAGCCAGGGCGGCTTCGCCAAGACCATGTGGTGCGGCGAGCTGGCGTGCGAGCTGAAGATGAAGGAGGAGGCCGGAGTGTCCTCCCGGTGCATCCCTCTGGAGCAGGAGCACCTGGGCGACACCTGCGCCTGCTGCGGCAAGCCCGCCAAGCACATGGTGTACTGGGGCGTGGCGTACTGACGCTTCAAAGGGGGGCGGCATGCCGCCCCCCATATAATATCAGATGATTAACTATGACTAACCAGAAAAAGGAGGGAACTCATGCAATCCATTTTATGGGCGGCCACGGGGACCGGCTTCACTTTTTTGATGACCACTCTGGGCGCCGCCATGGTCTTTCTGTTCCGAAAGCAGCTCAATGCGTCCATCCAGCGTATCTTTCTGGGCTTTGCCGCCGGGGTGATGATCGCCGCCTCGGTGTGGAGCCTGCTCATCCCTGCCATGGAGGAGGCGGAGGCCTCCGGGCTTCCGGGCTGGCTGCCGGCGGTGGGGGGCTTCGTGCTGGGCATCGGCTTCCTGCTGCTGCTGGATGTGCTGCTGCCCCACCTCCATGTGGATGCCAGGCAGCCCGAGGGGCTCCACTCCTCCTGGCGGCGCACCACCCTGCTGGTGCTGGCCGTCCTGTTTGCACTGGCCGTTGTGTGGATCTCCAAGAACGGCGGCTGGAAGGGCGAGGGCTGCGGCGGCAACTGTGCGTCCTGCCACAGCCGCTGCGAAAACCCGGAGCACAAAAAGCCGTAACGCTTAAAGCACCCCCATCTGCTCTGATATATGCCCCCATTCCGGACAACCGGAATGGGGGCATTTTCATGAAATAGAGATGCGAGCGCTAAAAGAAATGCATTGAATTACATCGACAAGCAACCGGTCGAAAGAGAAACAACATTCCCACAAAGGCGATGCAGGTGATGACGCAGAAGGCCAGCACATACCAGCCGATCTGTTTTGCCAGATTGCCCTTGCTGCGGAACACAAAATTGCGCTGGATGGGGAAGTTGATGCACTCGCCGATGACCATGGCGATCATGTAGGCGCAGAAGTAGGGCAGACCGCCGTGGGCGGCATCGTAGCCGAGGATGTTCCACTTGAAGGTCTCGCCGAACAGGGTAATGTCAATGCCCGGCCAGCCGAAATCCACCACCGGCAGGCTGGCAAAGGCCTTGGGCAGGAACTGCAGCAGCAGGTACTTGAACACGGTGATGAGGTTGGACACGATGACGAACAGGCCGCCCTCGCGCACCCACTTGGCAGCGGCGGGGTGCTTTGCCGCGAAGTTATTCCAGAAATTCATAGCCTGCTTCCTTTCAGCTGTTTTTCAAGCGCTCTTCCATGCGGCTGTTCAGCACGAGGTTCTTCACAGCCTCAAAAATCACCCGCACAAGACCGATGATCCAGAAGCCCTGCAGCTCCATCACGATGCCGTCCACCATGCCCATGCTGATAGCGCCGTTGGTCATTTTGGCCAGCGCACGCAGAGGCATATTGTACTGGAACAGGATGTTCAGGTCGGGCTTGCCCTTTTTGATGCTGCGGCGCAGCAGGGTGCCCAGCACGGCCGCTGCCAGCCAGCCGATGGGGCTGCGTCCGTGCCCCATCTCGCCCAGCGTCATGTTGCGGTCGATGTGCACCTTGTTCTCCGGGATGGCATGCCCCAGCAGCGCCTCAAACTCCGCGTCCGGCACGTTCTGCACCTGTGCGGTGCGGTAATGCTCCAGATTTTTGCCCGCGTAGGGGTCGGGTGCGCCGGTGCCCGCCACCGTGACGGCGGCAGTCAAGCGGATATCGACGCTGGAAGCGCCCACCAGCAGCTGATAGCTGCCGCCCTCCACCTCCCAGCGGTCGGTCTTGACATTCCAGTAGCGGAACGCCTTATCGTCCAGCGGGATGGTGACGGTCTTGCTCTCTCCGGCTTCCAGCTGCACCTTGGCAAAGCCCTTCAGCTCCTTGACGGGGCGGAAAACTTTTGCATCCGGCTTTGCCACATACAGCTGCACCACCTCGGCACCGGCACAGCTGCCAGTGTTGGTGACGGTCAGGGTCACGCCCTTTTCGTCTGCTTTCAGGTCACTGTACGCAAAGCTGGTATAGCTCAGGCCGTAGCCGAAGGGGAAGGCGGTGGGCACACCGGCGGTGTCGTAGTAGCGGTAGCCCACATACAGACCCTCGCGGTACTCCACAGTGGGGCCGTCGCCGCCGAAATGCGCTTTTGCGGGGGTGTCGGCGTAGCTGCGCGCCCAAGTCTCAGCCAGCTTGCCGCAGGGGTTCTGCGCGCCGGTGAGCACCTCGACCAATGCGCCCGCACCGGCCTGACCGCCCAGACAGCCGTAGACCAGCGCCTTGCAGTCCTTGACCCAATCGCTTTCCAGCGAGGAGCCTGCACTCAGCAGCACCACCACGTTGGGGTTTGCCGCCGCCACAGCGGCCAGCAGTTCCAGCTGGTTCTCTGCCAGCTTCATGTCGGCGCGGTCGATGCCCTCGCTCTCCTTGATCTCGTCCAGACCCATGCACAGCAGCACCACGTTGGCGTTCTTTGCCAGCAGCACCGCCTCGGCCTTCAGCGCCTCATCGGGCTTGCCCTGCCGGTCAAAGCCCTTGGCGTAGCCGACGCTGTTCAGGCCGCTCTCGGCAAGACAGTCCAAGAAGGAATCCACCTTGATGGAGTTGACGGCGCTGGAGCCTGCACCCTGATAGCGGGGCGTCTGGGCAAAGTCGCCGATGACCGCCACCTTTTCCCCCTTTGCAAGGGGCAGCAGGCTGTTTTCGTTCTTCAGCAGCACGATGCTCTGGGCAGCAGCCCGGCGTGCCAGTGCGTGGTGGGCGTCGGCATCGAACTTGCCGGGTGCGGCGTCCACCGCCGCTTTGGTGGTGAACACCAGCTCCAGCAGCTCCTCCAGCCGGGCGTCCACGTCCGCTTCGGTGATCTTGCCGGTCTGCACCGCTTTCATCAGCTCCCGGATGGCGTCCCCGCCGGGGGCGGGCATTTCCAGCGTAGAGCCGTTCTTTACGCCCAAGGCGTGGTCGTTGCTGCCGCCCCAGTCGGTGACCACTGCGCCGTCAAAGCCCCAGTCCCTGCGCAGGATATCCATGAGCAGGTGGGCGTTCTCGTTGGCGTAGGTGCCGTTGACAAGGTTATAGGCGGACATGATGGTCTTGGGCTGCGCCTCCTTGACCACCATCTCGAAGCCGGTCAGGTAAATTTCCCGCAGGGTGCGCTCGTCCACGATGGAATCCGAGGCCATGCGGCGCAGCTCCTGACTGTTCACGGCAAAGTGCTTGGGGCAGGCGGCAATGCCGTTTTTCTGGATGCCGCGGACGTAGGCCGCCGCCATCTTACCGGCAAGGTAGGGATCCTCCGAGAAATACTCGAAGTTGCGGCCGCACAGCGGGCTGCGCTTGATGTTCAGGCCGGGGCCCAGCAGCACCGACACGCCCTGTGCCGCTGCTTCTTCGCCCATGGCTGCGCCCACAGCCTCGCCAAGCTCCGGGTCCCAGCTGTTGGCCACGGTGGCCGAGGTGGGGAAGCAGGTGGCGGGCACACTGGGGTTCAGGCCCAGATGGTCAGCTGCGCCCGCCTGCTTGCGCACGCCGTTGGGGCCGTCCGACAGGGTAATGGCCGGGATGCCCTTGCCCGGCAGCGCCCGGGTGGTGAACACCGTACCGCCGCTCAGCAGGGCGCATTTCTGTTCCAGACTCAGTTTTGCAATAATATCCTGATGTTTCACGGGGAAATCTCCTTTCAGTAGAAACGGTATTGCCTTTGGAAACAGGACCACGCATAAGGAGAAGAAGCGTGATTCTGTTTCCAAAAGGGAACACGGCTGCAGGTCGTAACTGCCGTGCAGCCGTGTTCCGGGATTAGAAGAAAGACAGTTTTGATTACGGGTCAGTACTTATTCCTTACTCACATCCGCACCTGCATTGGTATTAGCCAGCGTTTTATTATACTTGCGGCGGCGAAGAATCACCACAACACCTGCCAGAACCAACACATAGACAATCACACTGCCTACCAGTGCAGGCGTGCGCCACATAGGCACAGGTGCATCTACATCTACACCGTAGCTATTCGCCAGCGTATACAGATACTGATGTGCAGCTTCGCGCATCTTCAGCTGACCGGTAGCAGTCTGGCTCAGGTTATCGAAGGTCTTAGTGCCCCAGCCAAACAGCAGATTGGTACCACCTGCCAAGACAGCTTTTTCAATATCCATAAAGCCATGCTCCTCGTTGTTATCCGTAATCACAGTGCCAATAAAGCCCCATTCATTACGCAGAACATTGGTCAGTAGTGCAGTACTTGCACCGGCCCAAGTAGTACCAATATTATTGTAGGAAGACATCACAGCCGTGCTGCCGCCTTCCTTCACAGCCTTTTCAAACGGCATGAAGTAAATTTCACGCATTGCCTGCTCATCGGCCCAGGTGCACAGGCCATAATGACGCCAGGTTTCACGCTCATTCAGTGCAAAATGCTTAATGTAGCAGTACATACCATTTTTCTCTGCTGCACCAACCGTAGCAGCGGACATGGAACCAGAAAGGAAGCCATCCTCAGAATAGTACTCAAAGTTACGGCCAGCAAATGCATTGCGGTGGGTATTAGCACCAGGTGCATACCAGCCGGAAATATTCCACGCCTTTCCTTCCTGCGAAATTGCATCGCCAAATTCAGAAGCCAGGTCTACATTCCAAGTAGCCGCCAGCAGAACTTCTGCCGGATAAGTAACCGTCTTATATGTGCAGGTACCCATAAAGGCATCGAACACATAACTCAGAGCGGCAGGTCCGTCCATTTCATAAGTCTGTCCCTTACCGATATCATCAACTGCTGCACTTCCCCAGCCATCTGCGCCCAGCAGTTTGTACATATCATCAAGGGTCAGCTGATCCAGCAGCTTATCCCACTGTGCATCATCATAGGCAAGGCCTTCCATGTCTTTCAGCGTAAGGCCATTCTTTGCACCAAAGGTCGGCGCAGTGTCATCTGCATTCACATAGCTATCATCCACTAACAGCGCATTGTTGAAGGCTTCCAGCTGTTCAGCAGTTGCTTCCTTGCTGGTACCGGGAACGATCTGCCAAGTGTCACGGTTGAGGTAAGCCACATCACCAGCTGCATCATCAAACTGATTTGTTGCTACCACTTCGTCCGAAGAGCGCTTGCCGACATACTTGCAGTTTTCCACACCACTGCCAAACGCACTGTCCTGGAACACTTCATTCTCAGCAACCTTGCAGGTCATGGTCAGATTATCTTTCACCGTATGAGAATCCGTACGCAGAGAAATCTGATACTCGCCAGCTTCCAGCACGTAGGAACCGGTAGAAGTGTAGTACTTCTGTGCATCATAAGAAGCCATCTGCTCTACCGGCATAGAAATCGTAACCGTTTCCGTTTCGCCCGGCTGCAATTCCTTCGTCTTTGCAAAGCCGCCCAGTACTTCGCCAGCCTTCTGCAAGCCGCTGCCGCCTTCAGCTGCACTGTAATAGGGCGCACTGTAATACAGTTCCACAACATCTTTGCCAGCCACATTGCCAGTATTGGTAACTTTGACATTCCACTCCAGCGTATCCTGTGCGGTAACGGTAGTCGGAATCGTGTTTTCCAGTTCCCAGTCAAAGCTTGTGTAGCTCAAGCCATAGCCAAAGGGGAACTGCACTACATCATTGTAGGAAAGTCCCGTCAGATTTTCTCCTTCACGGGTAGTGTAATCGTAGCTTTCACGGGTTTCGTAATAACGATATCCCACATAAATGCCTTCCTGATACTCTACAAGGTAGGCAGGATGACTTTCGAAGTTTTTGAAGCAGTCCTTAGAGTTAGTATACTCAAAGGTATCAAAGTTGTAGTAAGAAGGGGTCGTTTCTACTGCATAAGGGTAGATATCCGGCAGACGGCCAGAGGGGTTGACTGCACCCGTCAAAATGTTGACAATTCCAATCGTGCCCACATCACCGGGATCACCGATCCAGAGGGCTGCATCAACGCCTTCATCATTCAGGAAGCCCAGTTCCATCGCATTGCCTGAATTGATCAGAACGATAACATTATCAAATGTCGCTTCTGCCTGTTCCAGCAAAGACTGTTCCGCGCTGTTCAGTTCCAGATAATGCTTGCTCTGATCCGGTGCATACGAGGTATTTTCAGCCATCGAAGTGGGCAAGTCATTGCCTTCACCGCCCTTGCGGGAGAACACGACCACAGCAGTATCCGAAAAATCCTTCATTGCTTCAAATGAGCAGTCTCCAGTATACTGGTACTCCACACCCATGTCCTTAGCCAATTCCTCGGTTGCAGGCAGTTCCGGGATGGAAAAATCAACAGAGAATGTATTTCCGCCTTCGTTGTTTTTGGGTCTGTAGAGATTGACCAGATTTTGATTCACTTCAAAACCTGCATCCGTAAAGGCTTTTACAAAATCTGTCCGGTTTGCAGTGTAGCTGCTGCCACCGGAACCCGTACCGCCATAAACCGGATTTGCGGAAGCATAGCCCAGAAGATTGATTTTTCGGTTTGTTCCTGCCAACGGCAGAGCGCCGTCATTTTTCAGAAGGACTGCGCCTTCCTCCTCGATTTTCTGAGCCACTGACAAGCCATTTGCATAAGATGTTTTTTGCAATTCCGGGTCTCCATTCTGGCCAGGGAATGCCTTGTCCAGAGAACTGGGAAACACACCAAACATTGCTACATCTGCCACTATTCCAACTGCCAGTAAGAGTGCTGTAACAGCTGTCAGCAACTTTGTGGGCTTTTTGTTGTTCGGATCGCGCTTCATTGTGTTGTCTCCTCCATATTCTTTTATATTTTTTGGGCCGTACCCAACTGTGACCCATTATAACGGATATTTGCGCATCGTTATCATCTTTTGCACAATCTGTCGTTTTGGATACACAGTTTGCAAAAGTTACAATAAATTTTCAATTTTTATTGTGCTAATACACAAATATTGCAACATTGTATTTGTGCACCCTGCCAGACAACAAAAAAACGGCAGGGGATACCTGCCGTAAAAATATTATTGCTTTTGGGGCAGCGGGAACAGGATGCGCAGGGTGCACCAGTTGTTTTCCCAGTGCATCGTCATGCTGCCGCCGTGCTGCCCGACGGTGGTGCGGACGCTTTTCAGGTCTGACCCCTGCTTTGGCAAGCCGTCCGCATCCAGCGCGGGGGCTGCCTCTGTATAATGCTCGAACCGCAGCATGGCAAAGCCGCCCTGACTGTACACCGCCACCTTGATGAGCCGTTTTTCGGGGTCCGGCTCGGCGCGCACGGCGGCAATGGCGTGATCCAGCGCCACACCCACGATGGTGCACAGCTCCCGGATGGTGAGAAAGCCCAGCATCCTGCCGTCCGCTACGCTGGTGATGGTGATGTTCTCCTGCTGGCATTCCATGGTCTTGGCAGTGAGCAGGGTATCCAGCACCGGGTTGCCGGTCTTGTTCTCGGCCTCGTACTGGCGGATGTTCTGCTCCATGGCGGCAATGGCAGCGTTCTGCTTGGTCTGGTCCTGCTCCTCCCGGATGCGGGCAAGCTGGATCTTCAGCTCATGGTACCGCCGGTTGATGAGGTTGATGCCCTCCTTGCTGCGCTTGTACTGCTCGTACTGGCGGTGCAGTACCTCGTCCATGGCGGCAAGCTCACTGTGCAAAGCGTTCTCCTGCAGCTGCTCGTGCTGCACAGATAAGATCAGCACGCCGGAAAAATCCACCAAGGTGCGGATGGAAAAAATGCTCATGTTGATCTCGCTGCCGGGCAGAAAGCCCAGATTGCTCACCGCAAAGGCAGTCAGCGCCAGCATGACCGCCGTCAGGGCGGCGCTGCCGCCGATCTGTAAGTGCCCGGCGGGCCGGGGACGGCGGTGCTGCAGATAGCACATAATGCCGAACAGCGCCCCATACACCAGCGCCAGCAGCAGCAAAGACAGGGGCTCCCATGGGCCGCGGGCGGGCCAGAGGGCGCAGTGCAGCTGCCACTCCACGCTGGCGGCAAGCTCTGCCAGAATAAACGCCCGGGCGCAGTGATACCCGGCTTCCAGCAGGGTGATGCTCCACACGCCCCATAAATATAGATAGGAAAGCCCGATGGCCGTTACCATGCAGGGGATCCAGAGCCCGCCGGGCACATCGCCCGTCAGCCCCAGAAAGGCCGACAGCACCGCCGCCCACAGCAGGGTGATACCCCCGGTGACCGCTCTGGAAAAGCGGGGCGCAAGCGCCGGGGTGAACAGCAGCACCGCCAGACACTCGGCAAGGGCGGTGTACAGCCGGGGGATATCCGGCAGCGCGGTCATGAGCCTTCACCTCCGATGTAGTCGGTCAGTGCGGCAAGAAAAGCCTTACGCTTGGGGCGGCTGATCTGAAGCTCATAGGGTCCCACCTGTACGGTGCTCTGCCGCAGCTCCCGCACCTGTGCCAGATTAACAAGGTAGCCGCTGTTGCAGCGGGCAAAGGGGCAGTCTGCCAGCTTTTCCTCAAAGGCCTTGAGGGCGCCGGGGGAGGAAAAATCGCCCTCATCGGTGTAAAAGTGCACCCGGTGCCCCTCGCTTTCCAAGTAATAGATGCTTGCGGTGTCCAGGCGGCGCAGCCCGCCCTCCACCGGCACGGTCAGGTAGTGCTTTGCCCGCTTTTCCAGCCGGGCAACCGCCTTGAGCAGCTGCTGCGAAAAGGCAAAGTAGGGCACCGGCTTCAGCACATAGTCCAGCGCTCCCACCGAGTAGCCCCGGATGGCGTACTGCGCCATATTGGTGATGAAGATCAGGATGACGTCTGCATCCATCTGCCGGATGCGCTCTGCCGTGGTCATGCCGTCCAGATGCTTCATCTCCACATCCAGAAAAATAATGTCGTAGACCGCGCGGTAATCCTCCAGAATATCCACGCCGTCCGCAAAGACCGTCACTTCAAACTCTGTCCCGTACTGCCGGGTATACCGCCGGACATACTCCTGCAATACCCCCTGTACCTCCGCGTCGTCCTCTACGATCGCCACCCGGATCATGACCACACCTCCCTTACCACAACCCTTGTGGAACTGTTACGGCTCTATTATAGCGCAATCCCGCCGGGTTTGCCAAGGGGGCATCCGCACAAAGGGCAGGGCAGCCCACAGCTGACCACCGTGGACGTGAACCCCTACCAGCTGGGCATGGAGGCTGCTAGCCAGACCATCAACCACATCGAGAACCCGAACCTTCTGGCCACAAAGATCATCGTGCCGCACAAGCTCATCCCCCGGGAGAGCTGCTGCCCGTCGGAGGAGCAGCGCTAGGAAGTGCTTTTTCAGCAAGACAGTGTCCGCTTCCGGGAGCTGCCGCGCAGCGCTTGCTATCCTGCCCCCAGAGTAGACAGCGTAAAAAACGCTGCATCCTCCGGGGGTATTTTTATGCCAAAAAGGCACAAAAGAATGCCCGCCCACCTGTGGGAAACCACGGTGGGCGGGCATTTTATGGTTTATCGTTTGCGCGCTGTAAAAGCGTTCAGAGAGCGGTGGGCTGGGGTACCAGCCGGAAGAGCATTACGGGCAGCGCGCTGTTTGCAAAATCCAGCGTATAGATGAGCTTTCCGCGCTCTGTTTCAAACGGCATCTCGGTCTGTGTGCCGTCCGGGGCAATGCGCACAAGCGTTTTGCCTTCCAGCAATCCAGCGGGCAGCGCGAGCCTTACCCGACCGGTGGGCTGCGTCAGGCTGCCTGCGGTTTCAAAGGCCACACTCAGGTATTCCCCATTCGTCCGTGCGGTCACATCCTCCGCAGAAAGACTGCCGCTGTTAGCCCACGCCGTTGCGGCTTCGATCTTTTCCAGCTGCGCGGCGTTTTCTGCCTGCCCGCACACGGGGCAGAAGGTCAGCGTTTCGCCTTCCGCAGTGCGGAAAGTAAACTTCCGGCAATCGGTGCTGCCAGTGTGCGCGCAGCCCTGCCGCAGACAATCGGCGCTCTGAGAGCCGGTTCCGTTCGGGGACCATGCACCGAACTGGTGTCCCAGCTGATCGGTCGGGTCTGCGGTGTAGCTGTCGTTGCAGCGGGAGCAGGTAAAAACAGTATAGCCGTCTGCTTCACAGGTAGGCTCTACGGTAACAGCCTGATAATCATGATTCAGTGCGGGCAGCTCTTTGCGGGTGGTATAGTCGCAGCGGGAGCAGGTTTCGTAAGCATCCCAGCCGATTTCCGTACAGGTGGGAGCTTGCGCTTCGTGCTGCTCCAGAGTATGTTTCAGCGCGGGCAGCTCCACATAGGTGGTGGTATAGTCACAACGGGAGCAGGTTTCGTAAGCATCCCAGCCAATTCCCGTACAGGTGGGGGCTTTTGCTGCGTGATGCCTCAGATCATGCTGTGCAGGCAGCTCCGCATAGGTGGTATAGTCGCAGCGGGAGCAGGTTTCGTAGGCATCCCAGCCCTTTTCCGTACAGGTTGGGGCTTTTGCTGCGTGCTGCTTTAAATCATGATTCAGTGCGGGCAGCACCAGATTTTTGAAATAGCCGCAGCGCCAGCAGGCAACGGAAGCAAAGCCGATTTCCTTACAGGTGGGGGATTTTGCTTGGTGGTACACAAAATCATGCTGTGCGGGCAGTTCTTTGCGGGTGGTATAGCCGCAGCGGACGCAGAGGTCGTAAGCGTCCCAGCCGGGTTCCGTACAGGTGGGGGCTTTTGCATCGGGATGCACCAGAGCATGGTTATTTGGGTCTTTTTCGCCGTATTCCCCACCACACGCCTCACAGACCGCTTTGGTGGTGCAGGTTGCTGTGCCACCGGTACAGCTTGCAGTATCAACTTTGTAGCAGTTCTTGCAGTTGCGGATGTGTGTGCCGTTGCCGGCGGATGACCACTCGCCCCATGCGTGATCGAGAATGCCGTATTTCGCGCCGCATAAGGCACAGGTTTTGCCTGTGGTGCAGGTGGGGGTTTCGGTGCCGCCGGAGTGATCCTCATATGGGGAATAGGGAATGAGCTTGTAGCCGCAATGGGTGCACTGGTAACGGCCGCGGTGCTTTTTGCCGAAATTAACATACTCGATGAACGTGTGAACTCGATCCTCGCCTTCACATGGCAGGGTTATTTGCGCCGGAAGCTCCGCCGCTGCGGGCAGACAGGCAGCAAAAAGGGTGAGCAGCAGAAAGAGAATGGCAACTCTCGTCTTTTTCATGACTTGCCTCCTTGTCATCAAACCTTGTTATCCTTTCAGATCAAACTGCACGGACAGCGATGCAAGCACGGCATCTACCACCTTCCGCGCCTCGGCAAGCATATCGATCTCCGCCACAAAAGCGATGACCTGCTCGCGCTCCTGCGCGGGGACCTGCAGCGCACTCAGGCTCATGCTCAGATAGCGCCGTATTTTGCGCTCCAGCGTAAAGTAGGGGTCGCACCGCCGTGCCATGTAGCCGCGCATCATGCCAGCCGTGCCCAGCTCCATCTCGTAGAAATCGCACTCGGCGCACCCGGGCAGATACGCGCTGAACGCCGCCTGCAGCTCCGCCGTGGTGCTGCAGTGGATGATCTCTGCCGTGGCGGGGAAGGTGTACGCTTCCACATAGATATCCCGCAGATTCTCGCTCAGCTCGGTCATCGCCAACTGCAAAGCCGTCTCCACCGCGTAGAGGTACACCGGTGAGGGGGCGTTTGCCGCCAGCGGCCTTACCGCGCCGAACTGCCTGCTGAACATCATGCCGATCAGCTCGGTCAGCACACCGTCCTTGGTGCGGAAAATATTCTGGAACGACCCGGCAGAAACATCTGCTTCCTTTAAAATTTCTGCAACCTTGGTGTTCGTGTAGCCTTTTTCCAGAAAAAGCCGGACACAGGCGGTCAATATCCGCCGTTTTGCTTCTTTGCTGTCGTATCTGCGCGCCATTGGAAATCATCCTTTTCTATAATTGGTTTCTGACCCAATTATATATTGATTTGAGAATTGCGTCAAGTAAACTTTTAAGGGCGTATTTTGGGCAGTTTGACGAGGGAGAGCCGGACTGGCTGCTCTACAATAAGCCCTTGGAGTACGCCCAGATGGTGCTGAAAGGGGAGGTAGAGCATTATCTGTCGCTTGGCTGTGACCACGGCAGACTGGAAGATCAAGCCCCTATAAAGAACACGATGCCCACCGACCTATGGTTTTCGCCATAAGCTGGTGGGCATCTGTTGTTCTGGCTTATAATTCACTGATGGTTGCAGTAATGGGCTGCATGAGGATTCGCCTGACCGGGTTATATACTGCCAGCACCACAGCCGCCAGCACGACTACGACAATCACGGCAAGACAGCCCCACGGCATCTGCCACGCTGCACCGAAATAATGGGTGATGAGCAGGATATACAGCTTCCGATTCAGCACAAGACCCAGCGCAATGCCCACCACAAGACCGGACACCGCATAGGTGCCAGCTTCGGCAGAGATCATGCGTTTCAGCTGTGCATCATCCATCCCGATGGCACGCAGGATGCCATACTGCTTCATTCGTGCCGACACGCTCATGGAAATGCTGTTGACGATGTTCAGAATGGTGATTCCTGCAATCACGATGAGAAACGCATAGACCACCAGATGGAACGCCCAGTAGGTGCTTTGTATCATCCGATTTCCTTCGATTCGGTTGGAAAAAACAACCTGCTTGTTTAACGTGTCGCTCAGCAGGGTGTACACTTGTGCAATGGCTGCGTCTGCTGTGGTATCTTTTAGTTGAATATCGATCACCGCATAGCGGTTTTGCCCGGTCAGCTGATGGAAGGTTTCTTCGGTGCAGATAACAATCGGGGAATCGGTACTACTGAACGGGCTGTCGTTCAATACACCCACGACTGTGAGCTTTGCATCCTCCAGCTGAATGGTATCACCCACGGTCAGGAAGTTGCTTTTGTCGAATACCGTCAGCACAGGGTATGTGCCATCCTCCGGCTCCTGCGGAAGGGTTCCGCCAATCAGGTCTTTTTTCGCCCAGCCAAACTGTATCGTATCGTATGAAATCAGGTCGATGGACCCCTGTTTTCCCTGATATTCCGCCGGGAGCGGGCAATACATCCGCCCGAATGCGTGTTTGACTTCCGGCAGAGCTTCCAGCTGCTCCACCAGCACCGGGTCAAGGACATTTTGCCCGGATGTTTCAGCCACCGATAAGTCCGGTGTGTAGGGCTGCAACGGATTCAGCGCAAATCCAACCCATCGAAGCAAAACCGAAAAGCTCAAAAACAGGAGAATGCTTAACGCAAAGGAACCTGTCATCAGAAGCAAGTTCTTTTTGGACGAGGTTGCATGGCTCACGCCCAAAGAAAGCTCTGCACGACTTCCAAACAACCGAGCATGACACGGAGAATCCACTGCATTTTCCACCGCATTCCCAGTTGCTGCTGTGATCGGAGAAGCTTTTGCCGCCCGCCGTGCCGGAGAAGATGCCGCGAACCAAACCGTGATAAGTCCCAGCGCGGAACCACAGATAATACCGACCGGGCTGATGCCAAGCACTGGTAAAGAGCTGAACTCCTCGCCGATAAATCCACGCAGAAAGGAACACAATCCCCATGTGGAAACGATTCCCAGCACACATCCTGCTGGAACAGCAGTTTTACACCAGAAAAGAGCTTCCAGCCGGACAAGCATCCGAACCTGATTTTTTCCTGCCCCAAGACAACGCAGCATTCCATAATAGCTGGTACGCTGCGCTACATTGCTGTTGATGCTGCCTGTGATCATAAAAATTCCGGCAAGGACGACCATGCCAGCCAACACAGCCGCTACCGCATATAAGCCTACAATATAATCGTTGTTGCTGCTTGCGTTCAACGCCATCAGGTAAGTATTTTCGGAGATTTTTTCTTCTGAAATTCCGTACTTGTTTTCGATGTTCACAATGGACTGCCGCAAATTGGTACGTGGCTTGAACTGGATGAAATACTGTGTTTCAAAGGATTCTTCTACCTGTGCGGCAATCTGAGAAAATGTACTGCGGTTCATCACCAGCACAACAGCATCATACTGGTTCGCATCGGAGGTATCCTCATTGAAACCTGCGACAGTAAGCGAAATGGTCTGTCCATCCGGGAGCGTCAGCGGAATCGCTGTACCGACCGTAACATCCAGCCGATCCCGGATGTTTGCTGTCACGAGCACTTCGCCATCCGCCGGGGCAGTGCTGCACTGCATTCCCGGAAAGATTTGAAGGATTGCATCATCTGCTCCTACCAGTGCGGCACGTTTATCTCCGGCAAAATAGTTTTCCGTAAGGGAAGCGTTGATGTCGCTATATGCCGAAAATGCAGCAACATCCTCCTGTGCGGCAAGCTCTGCGGCTGTTTCAGGAGAGATGTCCTTTACCATGATATGCCAGTTTCCGTTTTTGTTCAGCTGGTTTGAGGTTTCCATCCGAATCGCCATATCTGCCATACTGAACACCGCCGTGACCAGAAACACCGCAAGGACGATGCACAAAATCGTCATGCGGTTCTGCCGTCTGCGTACCTTGGCAGAAATCGGGATCAGGCTCAGATAGCTTTTCATTTCTGTGCTGCTCATTCCCGGCACCTCCCAAAATCGGTCAGGCAGCCGTCCGATACCTGCAACACCCGGTCTGCCGTCTGCGCAATGCTGCGGTTGTGGGTGATCATCAGGATGGTCTGCTCGTATTTCCGGGATGTTTCTTTTAGCAGAGCAATGACCTCGCTGGTGTTCTGGGTGTCCAGATTGCCGGTCGGCTCATCCGCCAAAATCAGGGAAGGGCGGGTCATCAGGGCGCGGCCGATGGCTACCCGTTGCTGCTGCCCACCGGAAAGCTGGCTTGGCAGATGCTTCCGACGGTCTTTCAGATTCAGCACGGTCAGCAGTTCTTCCAGATATGCCCTGTCCGGCTTTTGGTAGTCCAGCAGCACCGGGAACAGGATGTTCTGTTCTACGGTCAGTTCCGGGATGAGGTTGAATGCCTGAAAGATAAAACCGATATTGCGGCGGCGGAAGATCGTCCGCTCCCGGTCTTTCATGGCAAAAACATCCTTGCCATCAATCAGCACCTTGCCGGAAGTCGGCGTATCCAGTCCGCCAATCAGGTTGAGCAGGGTGCTTTTGCCGGAGCCGGATTCGCCAACGACCGCCACATATTCGCCTTTCGGCACTGAAAAGCTAACATCTTTCAGCGCATGGACAGCAGTTTCTCCGCTGCCGTAGGTCTTGCAGAGATGGTTGACTTCTAATAGTTCCATAGTGTATCCCTCACTTTGCAGGTTCCTTCGATTCAGACGGATGATCTCTGTCTGTGCAGAAAAGGATAACACGTCAACCTTACTGCAAGCCTACACGCAGCCTACAATTTTGTAGGAATCGGAAAATTCAGAGTAAAGGTCGTGCCCTTTCCCAGCTCGCTGTCTACTTCAATGGTGCCGTGATGGGCTTCCACAACGGCTTTTGCCAGCGGCAGACCCAGCCCGATGCCCTGTGTATCCTGTGAAAAGCGGCTGCGATAAAACCGTTTGAAGATATGGTACAAATCTTCTGGGTGGATGCCGCTGCCGTTGTCGCGCACTTTGATTTGAACCATGGACGGCAGTGCATTCCACTCTACCTGAATCGTATCTCCGCTCTTTGTGTGGTCAAGGGCATTCTTTACAAGATTGTCCACAGCTTCCTGCATCCAGTCACGGTCGCACCAAAGTGTAACCGCCTCTGAGCCGGACAGAACAAGCTTTTTCTGTTCCTGCTTGGCACGATAGTGATACTGCCGCGCGATGTCCTGCACCATTTCAGCAACATTTTCGTTTTTCTTCTCCAAGACGACCGAACCGGCATCCAGCCGGGTGATTTTGAGCAGATTCTGCACCAGCGTTTCGATGCGGTCCAACTCCTGTTCGGACAGGTCGGCAAACTCTTTGACCTCCGACGGCGAAACAGCTTCGTCCTGAAGCAGACCGTTGTAGATATTCAACGCCGCCAGCGGTGTTTTGAGCTGGTGCGAAATATCTGCAATGGTATTTTTCAAAAAACGCTTCTCCCGCTGCTCGTTGTCTGCGTGTGCGCTCAGAACTGCCGCCAATGCATTAACGGAGTGAAACAGACGGTAAAATTCTCCCTCCCGGTCGCAGTCCAGTCGTGCATCCGGGTTGCCATCCAGACAGCTTTGGATTTGCTGGACTGCCTGTTCCAGAAGCGCGCTCTGCCTTTGGAAATAGCGAAAAAGCACGCCCCAGAGACAGCCGCCCAGCAGAAGAAAAACCAACAGTAACCCGAAAGAGAATGCGTGCGTCGTATGCCATACGATGCCCTGCGTGAGCGCCAATGCCACCGCCCAGACCGCCAGCACGGCTTGGAACAAATTTCGGATCTCCCGGTTTGCGAATACTTTCATACGGCACCTTTACCCATTCCATTTATAGCCCATGCCGCGGACAGTCAGCAACATCTGCGGTTTGCCGGGGTCGTCCTCGATCTTCATCCGCAGCCGCCGGATGTACACTGTTAAGGCACTGCTGTCAATGTAATCCCCATCGCAGTCCCACAGTGCATCCAGAATTTGTTCCTTGGATAGCACGGCATTCGGATGCTGCATAAAGAAGCAGAGCAGCTTGTACTCTGCGCCGGTCAGTTCCAGCAAGATTCCGTTTTTGTATGCCTGCCCCTGCAACAGCCGGACGGTGATGCCGCCCGATTCCAGTACGGGTTCTCCTGCGCTGGACGCATTTGCACGGCGAAGCAGTGCATTGACCCGCGACAACAGGACACCCAGCTTGAACGGCTTGGTCAGGTAATCATCCCCGCCCAGTTCCAGTCCCATGATGATATTCATTTCCTCATCCGAAGCGGTCAGGAACAGAATCGGCACGTTGGATGTGCGCCGCACCTTCTGGCAGAAATCGAAGCCAGAGCCATCCGGCAGGGAAACATCCAGCACCAGCAGGTCATATTTTCTGTCTGACCACAGCACCTCGGCTTCTGCCAGCGTCCGGGCTGTATCCAGTGCAAAGCCCTGTTTCTTGAATGCAAAGGTCAGCCCACTGATCAGGCTCAGATCATCTTCCAAAAGGAACAGTTTTCTCATGATTCCCTCTCTTTTCCGCGTTTTGTGTGTCCTACAGGTTCAAAAGCATTATAAGTTTTTTCTGCGAACATTACAATGCGCGAAACGGAAATTGTTTCTTGCCGTGTGTTAAACATAAGTCCTACTATCACTTCTTTACTGCAATAAAATTTACAAAATCATCTTGACGTGCTCTGCAATCCATGATACTCTCTATCGCAAATCCCACCAAATTTGTAGAAAAGTACAGAACGGTGTGGGTTTATTCTCCGTGAAGATTTTTACCGCCCCGCAACACACCCGATTTGTTTTGCCGCCGTTTCACCCGACAAAATTTTTCGCCTGTCTTGCAGGGCGGTATTTTTCTTTTGGGGGAGCTGTACCTTGAATCCTACATAAGCCGTCTGAACGAGATACTGCGCCATGACCTCACACTTTCTGTGGGCGAGCCGGACAACGCCGCTGCAAAACAGGGGCAGGAACTGCGTTCGGTGTGAACGGTGACCATGAGCAGGGGCTTTG
>ERZ1027247.396-NODE-396-length-18651-cov-8.406593_pt1 | contig 18651 bp, 6 predicted proteins | sample MGYA00519262_ERZ1027247 | MGnify/ENA primary metagenome ERZ1027247 (study PRJEB26926, sample SAMN06164776) | human gut metagenome | biome: ENVO:00009003; feature: ENVO:2100002; material: ENVO:00002003 | host: Homo sapiens | place: USA | collected 2012 ... | reverse complement strand
CATCGTAAGAAGAAGACTGATGATCGTCATATTTCTTCATAGCCTGACGGACAACAGGGAATTTATAGACGCCACGCGAACTTACTGTAGAAGCTGTTTCACTACCTAGAATAATCTGCTGAGGCAATTTCTTATAGTTTTCTGGATATTTATGAGGGCGGTAATTGAAACCGGCCACATCCATCACAGCAGCCATATTATTATTTACTACAGCATCAGGCGCATCCATACCTTGTGTTACAGGACGGGTAGGATCTTCACGATGACAGATATCCTGTAACATACGCGAAAGCTTTGGTCCGTTATTGCCATTCCACTGGTCGGGTACTTCGTTACCGATGCACCACATAACAATACTCGGATTGTTACGGTAATGACGGATCAGATTAGTCAGATCCTTCTCCACCCATTCATCAAATATTTTATGATAACCGTTGGCCATCTTTGCCGATTTCCACTCGTCGAAAGACTCCACCATCAGCATCATACCCATTTCATCACAAGCCTCCACCAATTCGGGTGCCGGCATATTATGAGAAGTACGGATGGCATTACAACCCATATCTTTCAGAATACGAATCTGACGACGTATAGCGGCATCATTTACAGCACCGCCTAACGGACCCAAGTCATGATGGTTACATACCCCTTTGAATTTGGTCAGCTTTCCATTCAGGAAAAAGCCCTTGCCGGGAACAATCTCCAAAGTACGGATACCAAAGCGGGTGGTATATTCGTCTTTCAAGGTATTCCCTTCATATACTTTGGATTCAGCTGTATAAAGAACCGGATTTTCAGGACTCCACAACTCAGGATTAGCCACTGCAAACTCCTGTTCAAACAAAGCATTATCAAAAACACTCAACTTGTTTTCCCCGGTAGCAACCACTTTGCCGTTTTTATCCTTGATCTGCGTCACAATACGGTAATTATCCTTATTAGCTCCTTCAGGGCTAACCAAAGAAGTTTTCAAAGACACTTTTGCATATTTGTCTGTCACCACAGGAGTGGTAGCATACGTTCCCCAAGCAGGAATATGCGTATCTTCATTGATTACCAGATGAACATTGCGGTACAATCCGGCCCCCGGATACCAACGTGATGATTCAGGCTCGTTTTCCAAACGGACTGCCAGTTCGTTCCTCTCACCCGGTTTCAGATAAGGGGTCGCATCCACATAAAAAGAATTATAACCGTAGGGCCAATAACCGGCCTCCTGCCCGTTCACATAAACACGGGCATGGCTCATTGCTCCATCAAATATCAAAGTCGCTTTCTTGCCTTTCTCAAAACCAGGAGCATCAAAGTTCAGGCGATACCATCCGGTTCCTACAAACGGAAGACCTCCGGTACGTCCGGCATGTTCCATCGCCTCGGTCTGTCCATCTTGAGTAATAGCCATTTCCTGCTTGTCGTTATTGATACTGAACGGACCATAAATCGCCCAATCATGAGGAACGGTGACGTTCTGCCATTTACTGTCATTATAACCGGGATTGGCAAATTCCGCATTATCTTCACGCGTAAATTTCCACCCTTTTTCGAAAGTCTGCTCTGTACGTACCTGCGCTTGCAAAAAAGCAAAATAACAAACAGCTCCTAACGCAGCACACAAAAATCGTTTCGTATTCATAGTTATTTCTTATTAGGATTTTCTGTTACTATAAAAGTAATTTCACCTGCCTTGATCAAATCATCATGCGAAATCAAATATTTATTAATTTTCTTATTGCCCAGTCTGATTTCCTTTATATAATCCCCTTGTCCTTCTTTCTTGATAACCAATTCTTTCTTGCCCCAATATTTAGGATCAAGCTGAACGGTCACTTTATCAAAAGTAGGAGTGGTCAATGTATATTCGGGCACACCCGGACAATCCGGATAGAATCCCATCATACTGAATATAGCCCATGCAGACATCGTACCCGTATCATCATTGCCGGGAATTCCATCCGGCTTAGTTGTGAAATACTTAGCCAGCAATTCCTTCACCAATTTCTGTGTACGCCATTCTTCACCTTTGAAACGACTGAACAGGTAAGGATAGGCTATATCGGGTTCATTGGCCGGATCATAATTCCCTTCATCAAACACGCTTTGCAATTTATCAACAAATTTCTTGTCGCCCCCCATCAACTTTACCAAGCCATTGATATCATGAGGCACAAAGAAAGTGTAATTCCATGCATTACCTTCATGGAAACCGGGACTAGGTGCAAAATTAGCTCCTTCTTTCGGATCAAACGGTTCATAGAATTTGCCTTCTTTAGTTATCGGACGCAAGGTTCCGAAATCCTTGCTATAATAATTTTTATAGCCCATAGAACGTTTGCGGAACAATTTCGCATCTTCTTTCTTACCTAAAGCCTCCGCCAAGGTAGAAAGTGCATAGTCGGCAACATAGTATTCCAAAGCATGAGAAACCGAATTATCATACTGACTTTCCATCGGCACATACCCTTTGGACATATAATCATCATTATCCGGACGCATCAGATTATCCTTGCCCGGAGTAGTGGCCGACTTATACATTCCCTTATAAGCTTCGTCAATGTCAAAGTCTTGCAATCCCTTCATCCAACTGTCTACCAGAACAGGAATAGAAGGGTCACCTTCCATCGTCAATGTTTCACGACCATACAATTCCCATTTCGGGAACCATCCGTGTTCCTTGTACATGCCCATCATGGTGTGAATCATATCCATCTGACGCTCCGGATATACCAAAGTCATCAACTGGTGATAGTTACGATAAGTATCCCACAATGAGAATACCGTGTAACGGTTACGGTTGGTGGTCAAAATCTTATCTCCCTCCATTTGTGGATATTGTCCGCTTACATCCTGCAAAATATTCGGATGAACCATCGTGTGATACATAGCGGTATAGAATACTCCTTTTTGCTCTTCCGTTCCACCTTCCACTTTGATACGGGAAAGATCATCGTTCCATTTCTTACGGGCTTCCGCACGCAGTTTGTCGAATGTTGTACCGAAAGGCTGTTCTTTTTCCAGATTCAAACGGGCATTCTCTATGCTGACAAAAGACACGCCCATACTGACTTCAATCACTTCTTCCGCCGTGGTATCGTAAGTAAACCACACTCCTATATCATCTCCGCTTATTTCTTTTGTATAAGCAGTATAGAGTTTATATTTACCGGCCGTATCATCCCATTGCGCCTCCACACCCATCGGACGCATCATTTTCCAATAACCGCGTTTTGCCGGTACTTTGTTGATACGCATTACAAAATAGATAAGAAATACCGCCTGAGGATTATAACAGAAAGTTCCCAACAACTTGGTACCTTCAATCTCACGGTCGTTTACAAAACGAACGGTAGCACCACTCTCATTGGTCAATCCCTCTCCCAGATTCAACAAGATATTGCTTTGTCCGGCAGGAAAAGTAAAGCGTGCCATACTGGTACGTGGGGTGGCAGTCAGTTCACATTTCACATTGTATTTATCCAGTATATTGGTATAATAACCCGGATTTGCAGTTTCACCTTGATAGAAGCTTCCATAATTATGATAATCCACATCCAGTTTGCCGGTGGTAGGCATTAATAACAATGATCCCAATTCCGGACAGCCTACCCCGCTAAGATTAACGTGCGCAAAGCCGGTAAGATATTTATTATTGAATTCGTATGGAGTGGACCACCATTGCTTGTCTTTATCCTTATCCCCTTCGGGAACCCCCATCACATTGAAAGGAGTCACCGACATCATTCCATGAGGAGTTAATGCTCCGGGATTTGTCGTACCGTAATTAGTAGTACCCACAAAAGGGTTTACATAATCTACCGGCTCTTTCTGTGCTGCCGCAGAAAAAACTGAGATACAAGCCAGAACAGCCGATAACAAAATTTGTTTCTTCATGCTATTTGTTGTTTATATAAGTTCTATTATTTCACTACAATTTCATCTGTAAACAAGAAACCTCCGAATTCGCCCGAAGATGCCTGATAACGTATGTAACGTGCTTTGGCATTTCCTTCCCAACCAAAGTTGATGAAAGTCACTTTGTCATCCTTCACTACTTTATGCTCCATGCGCTTCAGTTCCGTAAACTCCTTACCATCATTGGAAACGGAAATGATCACTTCTGAAGGCATAAAGACTTCAGGTCCACACACCTGCATAAAGTCTGCTCCAACAGAATGAATTTCTGTTTCTTTTTCCATATCAATGGTCACATCCATTCTTTTCTTGTCTATAAAACCTTGCCAACGCCTGTCACCATAAGTCCAGCCTCCGATCACACCATCTACCAAGGCACTGTCACCACCGGCCGAATAGCCGGGATAATAAGCGGCATCCGGTCCGTAAGCCACTTTCTTACCTACTGCCAAATGTTGTACGGGCTGATCCGCTCCCGGACGATTTCCTATCTCATTTTTCAAATCAAAAGGATGGTATCCTTCAGCTTTCAATGCCTCTACCTCTTTCAATGCACGAACATGAAAATCATCATAGTTCTTCACAGAAGGGGCACTCCAAGCAACTTCCGCCAAGGCAAGAATACGAGGATAAATCATCATTTCCGCATGTTCCGGAGTCGGAATATATTCTGTGAATAAATTAGCTTGTACTCCATACACCAACTGGACTTTATCCGCACTCAAAGTATCGGGTACAGGATTAAATGAATAAACTTTGGACAAAGGCAGATAGCCTCCTATTGCTTCCGGCTGGGAATCAGGAGCATCCTGATAAGAATCAAAATAGCAGAACTCACCCGGACTCATAATAGCCATGTGGCCGGAATCAACCGCTTTCATTCCCCCTTCCGTGCCACGCCATGACATGACAGTGGCATTAGGTGCCAAACCACCTTCCAATATTTCATCCCAACCCAATAATTTACGTCCGTGGGCATTCAAAAAGACCTCGATACGATGAATCAGATAACTCTGTAACTCGTTCACATCTTTCAAGCCTTCTTTTTTCATACGTGCCTGGCACAGTTTGCAAGTGGGCCATGAGGCTTTACCTGCCTCATCCCCTCCTATATGAATATATTCGGACGGGAAAAGTTCCATTACCTCTGTCAACACATTTTCCAGAAACTCAAAAGTCTTTTCATTACCGACACAGAAATCGGCTTGTTTGTAAGGTTCGTGTGTACAAGACAACTCAGGATAAGCAGTCAGTACTTCTTCCGAATGCGCAGGCATCTCTATCTCAGGAATAACAGTAATAAAACGTTCCTGAGCGTATGCCACCAGTTCGCGGATATCATCTTGAGTATAATAACCTCCGTGAGCATCTTTACTGCCTTCTTCTTCATACCGTCGTCCGTTATTCCACCATTCTTTCCAGGTAGGAAACTCACGCCATGCCGCAAATTCTGTCAGACGGGGATATTTTTTTATTTCAATACGCCAGCCCGCAGCGTCAGTAAGATGCAGATGCAAACGGTTCAATTTATAATATGCCAAAGCATCCATCTGCTTTTTTATAAATTCCTTATCGAAGAAATGACGGGAAACATCCATCATAAAGCCACGATAAGCAAAACGGGGTTCATCCGTAATGACTCCTGCCGGCAATCCTTTTTCATCAACCATTTGCAGCATAGTCTGAACTCCATAGAACAATCCTGCCCCGGAAGTTGCACGAATAAGTACCTGATCAGGAGTTACCGTCAGAACATATCCCTCGGAAGAGTTTACCTCCGGCAGTTCCGCCACTTGTTTCAAGACAACATTATGTCCCTCTTCTGCTATTACCGGTTTCAAATTCATGGAAGAAGCCACCAGATAATCTTCCAAAATCTTCTTGTCCCCCTCAGACGCATCTATATATAACCCTGTTTCCGAATTCAATGAAAACACTTCCTGCTGTAATTCCACCTTTAATGGTGCGGGAATAACAGAAAGTGTGCGTTGCTCTTCTTTCGTGCAACTTGCAAACAGCAAGCCCAATGCAACTTCCGCCAATATAATCAATCTTCTCATCTTCTCTTTTCTTTAATTCTATTAATTTCATTAGTACGAATGCCCGGTTTCAATTCTCCATTAATAATGTAATGAAATCCGTCCTGCGAAACTATTACAGCTCCGGCACGCGCACCTTGTTCATATTCGCCTAATGTAGTCCATTTATCCGTCTGCGGATGATAGAGCAGCAGGTTTCTATTAAACCGATACCACTCTACAGGATGTGACAAATATTCTTTTCCCGCATAAATACCTTGCAGAGCTTTTAAGAATATATCCTTATCAACTCCTCCGGCACACAATATCATACCCTCGCCAAAAGAGGTTCCCATTCCACCACCTAAAGAGATCTCATTACCTTCCGCATCATACGGGGTGGCAACCGATGACCATTCTTTCGTTTCCGGAGAATACATATATCCATCTACTGACAAAGAAGCCTGATGCCCTTCAACAGCCGGGGCAAATCCCCCCCACACATAAAGTTTTCCATCTTGTGCCACGCAAACAGGTTGTACTCTGGGTTCACCCGGAATATCTGTTTCTCTTTTCCATCCTCCAGACAAATCCAACAGATCAAGCATGTACATGGCCGAGGATGGAATGCCATTTACATTTCCACCGACAATATATAGTGAATGTCCTACTAATGCACCTGCCATATTATCCATAGTTACAGGCAAAGAGGGCAAAGTATCTCTTTTCAAGGTGTCTTTTTGCAAAGATAAAAGAAAAACATCAGACAAGCTGTGTGTTGCCGTAGTCCCTCCAACACAAATTAACCCTTTTTCAGTAGAAATAGTGACTCCATAAGCTGCTGCCTGAGGCAGTTGGCCTATTTTCTTCCACTCAAAAGCCGTATCATTTGACAAAGGGGCGATATATATATCCCGATAATAAGCTTTTTTTCCTCCATCGGCTACCGGTATATCAGGGAAATTACAACCTCCGGCTATCAGCAAATTTCCTTCAATCACTCCCGCATATAATGCAGAAACTCCCTTAAGAAAACCGGTATTCTCTGTAGGGAACCCATGCATTTTCTCAAGAGATATTTCAGAAGCATCCGATTGACCGCTACAAGCAGCCATTGTCATCATGCCCAGTATCGCATAAACGCCATATATTATTTTTCTGATCATGTTTTCATGGTGAAGCAAATAATAAAAAGTGTGCCAAAAGCAAATCAGCCATCCCGCTTGCCCCAGAAACGGATTGCACCAACGCAAACACAACATTCCTTACGCATATGGACGGAGGCATTCCACCTCACGCCCAACGGTACTCTATCACACTTTTGGCACACAGTCATTATTTGAATATAACTATCAATTTAATGAAATTTCATCAACAAACAAGAAAGCCGGATTTCCTTTGCCACCGTGCCAAGCAGGAATGCTATGTTCCGCTAAAGCGGTCACTTTCACATAACGGGCAGTCACCGGATCGAAAGTCAACGTATGGTTGAACACTCCATTCTTGTCATCCTGCTTCATTGCCGGATATTTTTCTGAAGCAATTTCCTTAAAGTTCTTTCCGTCTTCGGATACAGCTACAGAAAAAGCACGGGCATCAAACACCCAGTCACCTTTTTCCACACAAGTAGAAATAGAAGCGCTGCTGATTTCTGTCGGTTGCTGCATATCAATAACTGCTTCCATATCATTTTTATAGAAAGCAATCCAACGGCCCGTCTTATAGTTACCGTTACCTTTCAATCCGTCCACCAAAGTGGGAGCGCCTTTGAATTCATATTGCTTGTTTACCGGTTGCAACATAGTGACAGGTTTCATACTAGCCTTGTTAAAAGCAATTTCCTCTGTAACCACGCGGCTATTTCCTGCAGGACGTACAGTAATCGCTTTAAAAGTACAATTCTGTTTCAATTTCAATGTTTCCGTATACAACTGGGAAGCAGCGGAAGGTTCCGTTCCATCCAAAGTGTAATAGATAGGACTATTATCAATAGTAGACAAAGTAACATCCAGCGTACCATCTTTCGGATTAGGAGTAAATACAGCATTTACATCAAAGACATGCTTGGCATAATTATATTTATAAACATCATAAATATCTACCAACTGAGGCAAACGCTTCAAGAAACCTTCATAGTTTTTCTTTTCCGGCATGGTCCACTGAATTTCAGACAAAGCAGCCATACGGGGTAATTCCATATATTCTACCTGACTGTAGGTAGGAATGTATTCAGTCCATAAGTTGGCCTGTACGCCAATGATGTATTTCTGCTCTTCCGGAGTCAGATCAGCCGGCATCGGCTCATAGTTATATACTGTTTCAACGGGTACATATCCACCAATAGCCTCAGGTTCATTAGCAATATCCTTGGTTTGGTAATAGTCGAAATACAAATAAGTATTAGGAGTCATAATTACATCATGTTTCTGTTTTGCGGCTTCAATACCTCCGGCAACACCACGCCATGACATTACAGTGGCATTGGGAGCCAATCCGCCTTCCAGAATTTCATCCCAACCGATAATCTGACGTCCGTGTCCGTTCAGGAACTTCTCTGCATGATTGATAATGAAACTCTGCAATCTTTCCTCGGCAGTATGATTCTTGTCAGACTTAAGACCTAAAGCCTTGATACGAGCCTGGCACTTTGGACATTTTGCCCAACGTACCTTAGGACATTCGTCACCACCTACATGAATATATTCTGACGGGAAAATCTGAATAATTTCCCCTAATACATCTTCAATGAATTTCAAGGTTTCATCATTTCCTGCGCAAAGCACATCTTCTGATACCCCCCAGATTTTCCATACTTCGTACGGACCACCAGTACAGCCTAAGTTAGGATATGCAGCCAAAGCAGCCTGCATGTGTCCCGGCATATCAATTTCCGGTATAACCGTAATATGACGTTCGGCAGCATAAGCTACAATTTCTTTTGCTTCTTCCTGTGTGAAGAATCCACCATAAGGCTTGCCATCATATTTTCCCGAGTTATGTCCGATAACCGTTTCCGCTCTTTTAGAACCTATTTCAGTCAGTTCAGGACGACTCTTGATTTCGATTCTCCATCCCTGGTCTTCAGACAAATGCCAGTGGAAACGGTTGATGTTGTGCAAAGCCAGCATATCAATAAAACGCTTTACTGAATCTACCGGGAAAAAATGACGTGACACATCCAACATTGCACCACGATAAGAGAAACGAGGATAGTCATTGATTTCAACCGCCGGTAAAGCGATATCCACTCCTTGTGCCACCGGAATAGATTTACGCAACGTCTGGATGCCATAAAATACTCCGGCTTCCGTAGGTCCTGAAATAACCACTTGGTCGCTGGTTACCTTTAACTGGTATCCTTCAGGATTTTCAGCATTTCCACCTAATTGCAGGATTATTCCTTTGCCGTCTGTACCGGCTTGTACAGCCAATGACTTTCCGGTAAGATCTTTGATATAACTTGCCAAAAATTCAGCGTTCTTTTGCATTTTTTCATTGCCTTCCGGATACATTATCTTAGTTCCATTTGACAAAATAAACGGAGCAGCCTGATCCATTACCGAAATTTCCTGCGGTAACGGAATTATCTGATAATTTGCTTCTTTCACTTCTGTGTTACAGGATAAAAGCATAAAACCTGCCATTGTCAGCCCTGCAAGGCCCATTAAAGTTTTCATAATAGATATTAATTGATTAGTTAGTATCACTTAATTGCTTAATAGTTATATCAACCTTTTCATTCTTCTTCAGTTTATCTGAAGTAATAATCACTTTCTTTGTCTGTCCCGGCAACAAGTCAAAGAAGTTGTCAGTAAATCTCGCACCTTGAACAGGAATCTCTATGAACACATCCCTGGCCAGCTGTCTGGCAGACAGAGTCACTTCATATTTTCCATCCATCGGCTTCACTTTATAGCGGATCTCAGTCTTCGGAAGCTCCTGATCTTTTGCGTGGTTAAAGTAATAAATTTCTTCGGATAAAACCTCACCTTTCTTATTTTTTAATGTCATTAGAAGAAAAGTATTTTGAGGACTTGTTGTTATACCCGCATAAGGTTCCTTATAATATAAGGTGGAAGCATTGGCCGGAACCTCACCCTTGATACTCTTTTTAGTCAGAACTTTTCCATTAAAATCCATCACACGCAACAATAAAGTCACCTCTTTATCCGCTTCCAGCTTGTCCGACATAACATAAATATTCAAATCCTCCCCTTCCTTGACAGCATCTACCAATACCGGAGCAAAAGCTCTTTTTGCCTGATAATGCAACGCTTTCCAATTGCCATAATAATCAATGCTCGACCAGGAAACGACCGGCCAGCTGTCATTCAGCTGCCAATATAAAGTCCCCATACAATAGGGACGGTTACGACGATGGGCTTCCAAACCCTGGCGCACTCCTACCCCCTGCAAAACCAAACCCATATAAACCAACTGATCGAAATCTTCAGGCACTTTATAATACAGTCCCATAGTCTTCTTGATGAGGAAATTACCGATAGTGGCTTTTTGATGAACATTCATCACCTCCGATTCCAATGCATAATCTTCCGGTGAGGCAAAAGTAGCAATCGTCTTCATTTCAGGAAATGCCTGAAAACCAAACTCACTCATAAAACGCGGAATTTCCGTATCCAGACTTTCAAACGGTTTCTGACCATACCAGATACCCCAATTATGGCTGTCTGCAATCTTCCAACTTTCGGGACGTCCCCAATTGGCCTCGTACGGAGAACCATGCATATAGAAACGGTCCGGATCAAGTTCAGCTACTTTACGAGGCAACAACTCACGGAAAAGTTTGTCATAGCCCTGCTTCATTCCTTCCATAATACCGGGATCAGTGTATTTCTTATCCCATCCCCAGTAGCGCATACCTTCATAAATTTCATTGTTTCCACACCACATAGCCAGACTGGCATGGTTCCGTAAACGCTTGATATTATATTCCGCCTCGGCCTCTACCCGTTTCATAAAAGCAGGATCAGACGGATAAGTAGTGCAGGCAAAAATAAAATCCTGCCAAACTAAAATTCCATTCTCGTCCGCCGCCTGGTAAAAAGCATCATCCTCATAAATTCCTCCACCCCATACACGAATCATATTCATATTGGCATCTTTCACATCCTTGAACAACTGGCGGTAACGTTCTTCAGTAATGTTAGGCAGCAAAGCATCATCCGGGATAAAATTCGCGCCTTTGGCAAACATAGGTTCACCATTGACTACAAAATAGAAGGATTCTCCCTGATCGTCTTTTTCTTTCACCACCTTTATTGTACGGAGTCCGATACGCTCTTTTTGAGAAGCTATCACTTTACCATCCACCTTTATTACGGCTTCAAAGTCATACAATGCAGGTTCCCCCCAACCATTAGGCATCCATAAATGAGGCTGCCGTATCTCTATGGGAAGAAGAATATGGTTTGTTCCCGGCTGCAATGTCACCTCTTTCTGTTCGGTTACCTTTTCACCCTCCTTATAAGAATAAGCAACGGTTACTTCCGCTTTCTGAGGAGTTGCAGAAACACTGTTTACAGTCAGGCGGTTTTCAACTTTCGCCAGATCTTTTGTTACCGAAGCCTGACGTACATAGTAATCATCAATGCGTGCCACATCATAGAAAGTCAGTGTCACAGGCCGCCAGATACCACTGGTTACCAAGCGGATTCCCCAATCCCAGCCATAACTGTAAGGCGCTTTACGGCTATAGATACTAACCCGCTTATCACTATGATCATTATCAGCAGGATAATCAAAACCATTGGTTTCCCATTGGGGTAAAGTTTGCTTGACAGGTGAATGAAACAGAATCTGCAAATGGTTTTCTCCCTTCCGCAACACCTCTTTTACCGGAAGAGTATAGCCGACAAACATATTGTCCGTACGTTCCAACAAAGAGCCGTTCAGATAAATATCCGCATACGTATCCAACCCTTCCAAAATCAACAAGGCAGCATCCCGCGAGAGTTGCTCATCCGTCATATTAAAAGTAGTTTTATAAACCCAGTCCTCATTCTCTACCCACTGCACTTTTTGCTCATTCATCCCATAAAATGGATTGGGCAGCTTATTATGAGAAATCAAATCCTGATGTACCGTTCCGGGCACCGTAGCCGGCAACCATTCGTTCCGGCCGACCTGGGCGAACTCCCATCCCTTATCAAGACTCAGACTCTCTGACTTCTTATACTCCTTTGCACTGAGCATCATCGGAAAGCATCCTAACATCATCAAAACTTTTAATGTTTTCTTCATCTTACCTATCTTTATTAATTCATATACTATTCAGCCCAGAATGTGGATGCAGGCAAACCGGCGCCATTTACCAGATTGGCACGGGTAAATGGCTGCCATCCGTAACGAACCGTTTCCGGCTCTTTCACCTTGTCACTCCATACTTTTATTTTACCGTTTTCAACAACAGCCTGTGCCGGATAAAATAATCCATCATCACCTGCCACTTCGAATGTACGAACCGGTTTCCCATCCGAAGTGGACAACTTCTCCGCATAATCAAAAGAAATATAAGCCGCACCTCCACTAAATACGACTGATTTATAAAGCGGTCCCGAAGGAATGACATTTTTATATCCGTATGTTTTATTCAAAGCCCATGCAGCCAACCGTTCACCGACTTCTCTTTTCTGTTTGGGATGTACGTCCAATGAGTCTCCCCTATCTGAACTGACAGCCATACCGGTATGAGGAATCTCCGCCATCAAACGACGCTGGCTATCACGGAACCAAGTCCATGACGGACGGTCTATACTGGACAATTGGACAAAATAGAATGGAAGTTCCGCATCCCCCCAATTCTTGCGCCAACTTTCCACCAACAATCTGAACAACCTTTCATGAGCCTCCCGATTATGGGCATTAGACTCACCCTGATACCAAATAAAGCCTTTGACCGGAAACTGTTCCAAAGGACGGATACCCGATTCATACAAATAACAAGGCTCATAAGGATGGCGTTGCAATTTATTGGAAGACTGCTTTACATTCAAGGCAGCACGCCCACGCACCCAGTCTTGGATAAAATCATTCTGCATCCAATTACGTAAGATAGCCGGAAAACGATATTCCAATGTACTACGGTCTATCCATGCTTCAGTAGGAGATCCGCCAATGGCATTGCAAATCAGTCCTACAGGGACTTGCAAACTATCCTGCAATTTCTTTCCGAAATAGTAAGCCACCGCCGAGAAATTACCGGCTGTTTCAGGCGAACAAACTGTCCACCGTGTATCCTTATAATATTGCAGATGATTCAATGAATCGAGTACCGAAGCATCCCACTCCACCGCATCCGTACGCCAACGGGCTTTCATATCATATAAACGGATATTGCTATTTGCAGCTTGAGGAACATCTTGTGCGGCAGTCGCACTCCAATTCAGATAAAACTCCATATTCGATTGTCCGGAACAGAGCCACACTTCTCCCGCCAACACATTTTCATAGACCAGTTTCCGTTTTTCTGTAGAAACAGTCAGCGTATATGGACCGCCCGCCTTCAATGGCCGGACATCCACCGCCCACTTTCCATCTGCTCCCGTCACAGCCTGAAGTTGCTGCCTGTCTATGGAAACAGTTACTTTCTCACCGGCATCCGCTTTTCCCTGAATAGTCAGCAGACGTCCATGCTGCAATACCATATTGTCCGTATAAATTTCCGGCATTTGCAAACCGCCAAAATCACCGGTTATGCCTTCATACACCGTTTTTGCCAAGACAGCCGCACCTTCCTTATCAGGATGGACAGCATCGGGCAACATAAAAGGATATGGATATAAAGGTGCATGGAAATCTATCAACTGTACTTGTGCGTATTTCGCTATCGTTTCTATAGCCAGCTGAATCTCATCATGCCAGTCGCGTGTGCCGGACTCAAACCGCGGATGGCGGTCGGCAATCGGAGTCAGACGGGCAATCAAAATACGACATTCAGGATTCGCCACTCTGAACGAATCAATCAGTGCACGATAATCCGCTATAAAAAAATCACGGTAATTGGGCCAATCACGCGGATCTGTATCATTCACTCCTAAATGAATAACCACTACATCACCGGCAAAAGCCAATGCATCCTTAAACTCTTTCTGTTGCATAAAAGGCCGGTGTCCCTTGTTCAGCAACGTAGCTCCCGGCTTTCCAAAACGCTCCACCGTATACCCTTCACCCAGCATTTGCTGTAACCGGGCAGGATAGGACTCCTTATCAGGATCGGATACACCTATGCCATAGGTAATGCTATTACCTACACAAGCAACCTTCACCCGCTTCCGTGCAAATGAAACGGTACAAAGAAACAAACATAAAATCAGTATTAATGTCTTCTTCATTTTTGGTCAACATAAGGTTTTACAATATCACGCCACAGCAAGTATCCCTTTCCTAATAAATGTAATCCGTCATTAGTATATACTGGATTCATCTTGCCTGTCTCTTTCTCCACAAAATGACTATACAAATCAATATAGGCAGCTCCTTCCTTTACCGCCAATGGTTCCAACAAATCATTAATTTGTTTTACCACCTGCCAGCGTGATGTATGCCCGTTAAACATACCGTAACAATCATTCACCGGCAATACACTTTGCAAATATAATTTTGTTTTTGGAGATTCTTGCTTTATTTTCCGAACAATCATACTTATTTCTGAAATAATTTTATCCGCAGACGTTCCCCGAGAAACATCATTGATACCGATCAATAAAAAAATCTTTGCCGGTTTTCCCTTTACAATCGGATCCAAACGGTCATATACCCCCATACAGATATCTCCACTGATACCCCTGTTCTTCACATTCTTATTTTGGAACAACTCAGCCCACTCGCAACCGTTGGTAATACTGTTCCCTAAAAAAATAATATCTTTTGAAGTAACCGGAAGTTCTTCAAACAAAGTCGCTCTCTGCTCATAAAAAGTAGAATACTTGCGTTCCTGAGCAAACTGGGGTAACGCTAATAATAATCCCAATAACAATAAGACAATACGTTTCATTTTATTTTTGTTTATCTGGTGAATAAATCAATCCCTCTGCCGCCCTTTCTCCGTCAGGAGTCACAAAGACAGCAGTAAACATCCACTTCACAAGACGCGTCTGGTCCATCCTGAACTTACCGACAGGTAATTTCAGGAACACTTTATTCCAACCCTTATTTAAATGCACAGCCAGTGGAGAACGTGCCACACAATTTTCATTTCCTAATGGAATTTCATTACTCTTCACCTGATGGGTTGCTGTCCATACAGGAGGCATTATCTCCCTATCATTAATCCAAATACGGCTACCTTTATAATCCCATTTACCTTGCAGCGGAGCCAGATCCATCTCCGAACGGCTATAATTCTGAAATTCTGCCCATAACCCCACTTCCTGATCTTTAGGAGAATATACCCAAGTATATGCATACGCGGTATGATCCTCTTTAGGATCGGCATAAAATCCGGGAACAAACGTCCCCCAGACATGGCGTAAATAAATACCTGCCCCTATTGCCTGACGTACACCATACGTATTCCCGTTATAATGATAGGTATCCTTTAATTCCTGTTCAGGCGGGAACACCTTATCCATATCTCCCCCATTAGGAAAAGCATCCGTAATATTCCATTTTACATTAGTCTGTTTTACATAGGCGAAAGGATATCCTTTAAACGTATGCTCCTTATGCCACAACATACGCTTTTCAAAATCAGCGAATTCTTTGAATGCTTCCGTGTCTTCGGGTGGAAGTATCGTACCCAGTCCGTCAAAATATTCCGTACCTCCCCCTCTCCAGGCACGCTCGGCAATAGCAAGCATATTGGGATACAAGCCATTTTCAATAACCAGATTCCACTCATTGTCAATCAAACGATCGTGCCACAAAGCCAATATAGTTCCCGCAATGTCCTCACTGCCTTCTGCCTGATCATAAATACGGCTGTTGTACAAAGCTACAATATCACCGAAAACATCAAAATGATTCAGATAATGAAATTTGGAATCGATAGCAGGAATACCCGGTTGCGCCTTTCCACGGTAACTCCACAAATGTGTCATGTCTATTTCTCCCGGTTTATAGTGCCAGCCCGGATTCCAGGATATTACTTTTTTCCCTTTTGAGCGTACATACGCCACCATTTCGGGTACAAAATGCGGATTGGTAAACTCCACCTCATCCGTACCTATATGTAAATAAGGCACATCAAATGTCTCACACACCTCATCCAGCAACAGTTTCAATATTTTCATCCCTTCCGGACTTTGCATATCATGGCGGAAAGCACGCACAAAGGCAGCACTATGCCCCGGCATATCTATCTCAGGAATCAACAACACCTGATGTTTCTTACAAAAATCCACCAAATCGCGTGCCTCTTCCAGCGTATAATATTTACCCGGCATACGGATGGTGTTCACACTATCATTCAGCATAGGAAAGATTTTACTTTCCAATCTCCATGCCTGGTTTTCAGTAAGATGCCAATGAAATACATTAATCTTAAACCGGGATAAAATCTCGATCTCTCTTTTCAATTCTTCCATTGAAATATAACTGCGTCCCACATCCTGCATAAATCCGCGTATCCGGAATGCCGGCCAGTCTACAATCTCACATCCGGCAACAGAACTTCTCTTCCCTTTTTTCCGTTCCAATTGCCGAAGTGTCTGCATAGCCCAATACACACCCTGTTCTGTTACAGCCTCTATCTTTATCCGCTTGTTTGAAACAGAAAGACGATAGGCTTCAGCCCTGTTTAGCCTGGCCTCCTCAATAGACGGAACCAGTTCCACTTCAATCACCGATGACGAGTGTTCAACAATCTCACCACCTGCATTCATGATAAAAACTTCCCACTCCGGCCTCAACACCGGAGTAGAAAGTTTCACCTTTCCCATAGTAAAGTTCTTCCCCGTATCCTTATACAACTGAGGTTTAGGAAGTAACGAGATACTGGTTTGTGCTATAGTTACAGCACAAACCAGTATCATACCAATAAAACTAGAAAATCTGCGTTTCATTATTTATTTGGTCTTAATAATATCTTTCAGCTTTATCGCTTGGAAAGTCATGTGGGCCACACTGCTTTCATATAAAATTCCTACTGTTTCCTTGTCAATCATAGTCAAGCAGCTGTATCCCCAACCCCAACCGGCATCCAGCAGCAATTGATTCTCGGGCAACCAAGTCACCCCACCATCCAGACTTGCTTTGATGGTAATGCTATGACGGTTCTTGGCATCATTCGGATTAGAGAACAAAAGGATGTCTTTACCCAATACATTCTCTTTAGCTTTAACACTAATCAAACTGGCCATACAAACCGGTTCCTGTAAGGCTGTACGTGAAGACTCATGTTCTTTCCATGTTTTACCTAAATCTGTAGTTGTAGAAACGGCACGACTGCCACCACGATTATCACGCATATTCAGCATCAGCACTCCCGGTTCCACTTCCGCTACCTGAGATTCAGTTGTATTAGTGCGTGCCAATGTACTGATATTCCAGGTTTTTCCATGATCCTTACTGTATATAATACCGGCATTAGGAATACGGTCATTGCCAATATACTGGCTGGCAAAGACCAATGTTCCATCTTCCATAGAGATACCTCTACCGGGACCTTGCAGCAAGAAATACCATGACGGATCTTTCACCTGTTCTGTTATATTCATAGGCTCCGACCAGGTCTTACCATCATCATCACTTTTCACCATCATTAATTGTGCTGTATGATTACGGTCCATGCCTGTTTGTGAATTCCACCACGCACGCCCATTTCCCATACCATGTGTCCAGGCAGCGACAATCCAGATAGTTCCTGTCTTCTTATCAACCAAAATGGCCGGATCGCCTACTCCATTCTGTGCTTTAGGCAACCCATCATATTCACCAAATGCCATCGGAATGCGCATTTTCTCCCAAGTCTGACCTCCGTCCGTACTTCTGCTCAGACCTATTTCCACATACTCCTGTAAATCCGCACTATTATTATAGCGTACATCATATACCCCCAACAAGGTTCCTTTATTTGAAGTGGCCAATCCGGGAATACGATAGGCAGCAGCCCCGTCGTCACCGGCATGGCGCACGCCGATCCCCATATAATGGGTATCCGCCTTACGGGCTATCTTCAAAGGAGCAACCTGTCCGTCAATCTTAGCTTCCACCACTTCTGCCGACACTTTGGACAAGATAGAAGCAACAGGCTTCATTTGCAGGCTAATCCAAAAATAATTCACTCCCGGAAACAATTTTTGGTCAGCTTTCAATACAACCTCACGCTTCGGGGCCTTCACTTCCGACTTCAAAACGGAATAAGAAGTATTGGCAGCCAATGTTTTTCCCGGAGTATTATTAGATATATAATCTACCGGAGCAAAATAAGTCTTTCCCCTCCTCTCCACGCTTTCAGTTCCACCATAATACAGTTTCACAGATTCAATTTCATTCAAATTCACGTCTTTGCCGAAGTCCAACTTCACTTCATTCAGCATCTGACTTTGAGTAGCCTCTATACGTAAATGAAACAACTCATTATCCTGCCTTTCAATCAACACAGGAATCCGGGTTTCGCGGACAACAACCGTATCTGCCGCCGCACTCAACTTGAAGGGTGCTAATATAAAAACAACAATTAGCAGTAATAAGCTAGGGTTTCTCATAATATTTATAATCTGTCTCTTATACACATCTCCGAGCCCACGAGACCGTACTAGATCTC
>ERZ1027247.387-NODE-387-length-18915-cov-4.265217_pt1 | contig 18915 bp, 14 predicted proteins | sample MGYA00519262_ERZ1027247 | MGnify/ENA primary metagenome ERZ1027247 (study PRJEB26926, sample SAMN06164776) | human gut metagenome | biome: ENVO:00009003; feature: ENVO:2100002; material: ENVO:00002003 | host: Homo sapiens | place: USA | collected 2012 ... | reverse complement strand
AGTACGGTCTCGTGGGCTCGGAGATGTGTATAAGAGACAGTATCGACAGTTACCATACCAGCTTGGGTCTAGCTACCTCTTCAATGAATTTTTCTTATGCTGGGTTTAATTCTCGTACTACTATGGAAGCGCTTGCTGGTGTTAAAAATTTTATTGTTCCGTCAGATGACATTAGTATGTTGCCGCCTTTGTATAGAACGCTTGTTGCTCAAGGTGCGGTTAAAGATGTTGATTATTCCGTATACCAGACGGATTCGGATCTGCCACTTGCGTTTGTATATAATTCTAGTATTTCACGCAGTACGTATGATTCTATGACGTTGGCTCAACGTCAGGACACGCTAACGCAAAGTGTTGTTTTGGATGACGGTGCGCAAGATACTTCACAGTTGCAATGGCATACTGACGAAATTCCTTCAACCTTATCCTTCGAAAAAGAAGGGAATGACGTCATAGAAGTTTCAGATTCTGTATCTTTGGCCCAAAAGGAATCCGGTGTGACAATTGATGGAAATACAATCACGATTACGCAGCCTAATACCACGCTGTATTTGAATGCTGATATTCCAGCGGGTACAGAAGCATATTTAATGTGTTCGGGTATGGACTATGAACCACTAGCTGAAACCATAGATGAATCTTTGAGTAAACGTGAAAAAGTTTTCGCTGCTTTGGATCAGCTTCTGTCTGACGATCCTAAAGAATGCAAAATTCTTGTTTCAGGCGATGATATGGTCCAAGAAATCTGGTTCATGAACAATAAGCATCACTTATATGGCGGAAAAGATGACTGGGCCGTTAATATTGGCTATTCAGATGAAGAGCGCAACACTATAGCTTTGCAATTCAGCTCTCCTGGGGTTTATTCGTTCGACTCATATGGAGTGTATGCGCAGGATACTTCTGAAGTCGAACAGGATATTGAACAATTAGAAAATCGTGGTGCAACTGATATTCAGGAATTTGATAATGGGTATTCGTGCACCGCAACAGCAGAAAGCAATGGAGAGTACCTATATTTCCGTATTCCTTATGCTGCAGGCTGGAGTGCTACGGTTGATGGGCAGCCAGCGGAAATTCTTAATGCTAATGTTGGTTTTATGGCAGTTCAGCTTTCTGAAGGTACGCATTATGTTGAGCTGCATTATGAAACTCCTAATTTAAAAACAGGTGCGATTCTTTCGTTGGTCGGAATAATTGTTGCAGTTGGCATCATGGTAATTTCGAAGAAAAGGAAGAATAAAAGATAGAACAACTTTTGTAACAGTAAGATACAAATGAGCAGCAAGTATTTGTGCAGACAATTATTTTTGGTTATAAGGTAATAAGACAAACGCATCACTTCGAAGAAAAGGTATGTCGATGGTAAAGCATAAACTGTCTAACATCGTATTGAAAATTGCAGATCATATGCAGGATTATCCAGACGTGTACTATCGTGTTGATAGTACTGCTGGTGGATCTGCTCAGTATTTAGACAATGAGTGCGCATTAGAGATTTCTGGAAAAGTTGATTTCCTTACCTATTTCAATTCGTGTTCAGTTGCTAAATGGGAAAAATATACAGGTATTCAAAGGGTCAAATTACATCTTGATTTGGTTGGCGATGCATGTACTATTCAGTTTGTTGGAATGTCCCATAAAGACAAAACCCCAACAATTCTTGCCGAAGGACAGCGCTTAATAAATGGTACAGAAGAAAATGGGCATACTATTTTTGAATTAGATGCACCACAGACTGATAAGGATATTCTGAGCTTTGTTCTCCAGGTTCGTGGTTCTGCAAAGCTTTATGATGCTTATTATTATGCCGAAGTAGAGGAAAGCGCTATCAATCCAGTTAAGCTTGCACTTTCTACTACCACGTTTAAAAAGGAGCAATATATAGTTCCCAATATCGAACTGGTGAAGCGTGAAGTTTTGGGATCAGATGATCCTGTAGCTAAAGCGTTTCATATGTTTGTAGTGGATAACGGCCAAACATTGGACGCAGAGGCTCTGTCTGATAGTGGTGTAACAGTTATTCCTAATAAAAATGTTGGTGGTGCTGGCGGCTTTGCTCGCGGCATGATGGAAGCTTTGGCTTCTGATGCTGGATTTACGCACGTTTTGCTTATGGATGATGATGTTAAAGTTTCCTCTGAAAGCTTGAAACGTACGTATAATTTGCTTGCACTGGCGCAGGGCAAATACAAGAATGCTTTCATAAACGGAGCCATGCTTGCTATTGAAGAGCCTAATCAGCAGTTTGAAGATGTTTCGTTTGTTATTAAATCTGGCGCTTATCGTAGAGTAAAAGAAGAAGCTTTTTATATTGATAAGCTTTCTAACATTGCAGAAAATGAAGCGGTTAACGTAGAAGTGCCTGATGCGTATGGTGCTTGGTGGTATAGTTGCATCCCGCTGAATGTGGTTCGCGAAAAAGGTTTGCCACTTCCATTGTTTGTTCGCTGCGATGATGTTGAATATGGTATGCGAACCAAGCCAACGTACATGACTATGAATGGCATTTGTGTTTGGCATGAAGGGTTTGAAGGTAGATTCCGTCCTTCCGTTGATTGCTATCAGTACATTCGTAACTTCATGGTTATGATTGCTATGGATGATTGCGCTTCAGAAAAAATGTTTGTTGCGCGCTGGGAGCGCAATATTCGCTTACATATGCGTACTATGGAATACAACACGGTGGAACTTTTCTTAGACGGTATGGAGGACTATCTAAAGGGTCCCGAATATCTTGCAAACGTAAGTGGCGAAGAGCTTATGAAGAAAAATGGTGCCAAAAATGAAAAGCTGGTACCTGTTGAAGGCTTTGATCCTGAAATGATTTCTTCTATGAAACACAGCAAACGTGCATTTGGTGGAATATCTCATGTAGGTCAATTCTTACGTTTCTGGCGAACGCTGCCATACGATCGCCATTTATTGCCCGATGTTTTGTTGCGTGATAAGCCAGAAGCGGTTTTTTATAGTGGCTTGTCCGTCCTTTCGCCTCGTTCTATGGCAACAAAAACCTTAGTTGCATTTGACTTAGAGGGCAAGAACGCAGCCGTTCGTCACATGGATCGCGATCGCTATCGTGAACTAACGGATAGGTTTAAGCGTCTAAAGAAAGAACATGCTGAACGTGGTGCTGAAGTTCGTGCGGCATACAAAGAAGCAAAACCTTGGCTCACCTCTTGGGATTTTTGGAATGAGTACTTGGGTACTGATTTAAAGCCAGCGGAATAGTTAACTAAGCTGGTTGTTTATATATTCAATTTCTGGGTGAAAGCTTAAACCTTCTAGGTTTCCTTTTAGGATGGTCTTTAAGCGTTCACCCTTTTTGCTTCTTGCTTTAGTTAGCACCAAAAAGGCATGGTATAAACCGCGCACAAAAATGTAGCCGTAGCCTTTAATTCCTTCGCGACGGTAAAATACAACGTCATTGCGATAAGCAAGCTTATAACGACTAATTTTTTCTTCTGAATCTAGCGCGATATTGCCTACACCGTTGCTTTTAGATTTATGGGTTACTACGCTTGTCCCTACAACGTAGCAGGGATATTTACGCGAAATACGACGAGTAAATTCCCAGTCATCAGACCAAATGAAAAAGTCCTTAATTGGCAGACCAAGCTCTTTAATAATGCGTGCCGGAACAAAAAGCGAAACAAATGAAGCTAAGGTTGCTCGTTGTATTTCTGGGGAAAAATCAGTGATATTTTTTGTAAGTGGGTGGCGTTGGGTGTTCATGGTGCAAATACTGCCATCAATCCAACGGCATACGCTACTTAAGTATCCGTAAGCGCCATTTAGTTTTGCATCAGCATTTAGGAATCCAAGAAGGGTATCCTCATGCGGCATGCAGTCGTCGTCCATAACCCATACATAGTCGTAGCCTTCTTTGACAGCTTTTCGCATGCCGTAATTAAATCCGCCAGCACCGCCAAGGTTTGAACCAGTGTTGTAATAATGGATAGGACGTGTAGTTGATGCTGTGTCTTCTGTGGCGAATAGTAAAGGCTTTAATGTTTCTGCTGTTCCGTCGGTGCTTGCATTATCAATAACTAAGATATCAAGTGTAGTTTCTGCTGTTTGAGGTGCGTCAGAATAATCTTGCGCTTGTAAGCAGTTGAGGCATTCAAGAAGCAAGTCTTTTCGATTGTAGGTAACAACGACAGCGGCAATACGTGGCATAAAAATCCTTTGAATGTAGTTAACGTAGATAGTTTACCAATAGATGCTTAATGAGGCTTAACTAAGTTGAATCTTACTAGACCATACCTAACTAAGTTATGATTTGGTAGTTTATAAACTAGTAACATACGATATAGCAAAGTTTAAAGTGGCTTGCAGCCGAGCTTGCTCATGAATTGGAACGCGCGCCGTATCTGTCATAATGTAAGTCCCCGTTGCAAGCATTACTGTTCCATTAATTTAGCAGGTGTTTATCTTATTCAGTTATAATGTTACGGCCTGAAACACAAAGGTGTATTGTTGCAAAGGCGTATTACAATAAGTAATAGTTTTATTCTTTTATGGATTTCGACGGTGCTTGTTATTTAGCGGCAACCGCCATCAAGATAGAACGAGGTACGCACGTGGGTTGTGCAATTATTGGTTGCGGGAAAGCGCTTCCTGCTCTTGATGTTACTAATGACGACATGGCAAAACTGGTTGATACTAGTGATGAATGGATTTCCAAACGTACTGGTATTAAAAGTCGCAAAGTTGCCATAACAGAAACCACGACTGACTTAGCAGAGCAAGCTTCGCGTCAGGCTATGGGCTGGATTGAAGGTGGCTTTAACGAGCGCAAGATCAATCCAGAAGAAATTGATCTTGTTGTTTTGTCTACCGTAACAGCAGATGTTCTAGTGCCTTCAAACGCCGCAATTATTCGTCGCCGTTTAGGATTGAAAAATGCTGCGTGCTTTGATCTTAATGCAGCTTGTTCGGGCTTTATTTATGCTCTTACGGTCGCTGAAGCTATGGTTGCAGCAAGTGCTACCGCTAAAAATCGCAGCGATATGGTTCGCGCACTGGTTATTAGTGTAGATCGCCCCAGTCGCATTACTAACTGGGAAGACCGCAACACATGCGTGCTTTTAGGTGATGGCGCTGGTGCGGTTGTTATTGAATACGACCCATCTCGTGCGGGTATTCTGAGTACCTATATTGCCAACGAAGATGATGTGCATAATTCGCTTACCTGCCCAATGCCGCTTGACGTGGTGCCGCCATTCGATGAAAACGGTGTGAACTTCGATGCGCTCAATCAGCCCGAAAAAAGTCATGGTTCAATTGATGAAGAGCTAGGTATTGTGGAATCACTTGAGGCAGGGGCACCGCGTAATGTGCTTCGCATGAACGGTCAGCAAGTGTTTAAGTTCTCTGGTCGTGCTATGAAGCAGGCTGTTTCTGAAGTATGTCAACGCGCCGGCGTTCCTATCAATGAGGTAAAACTTGTGGTTCCTCATCAGGCGAACGAGCGCATTATTGATTTTGGTGCTCGTCGTATGGATGTAACTAAAGATCTTTTCCAGGTATCCATTGCTCACCGCGGTAATTCGTCGGGTGCAAGCGTTCCAATGGCGCTGGCGGATGCATATGAACAGGGTGTAATTCATAAGGGTGACAAGATTGTTCTTGTTGCGTTTGGCGGTGGCTTTACGCTTGGTGCCGTGTTGTACGAAGTGTAAATCATTTACCTGCTTGACATACAATTATTTCCAGCAAAATGGTACTCTTTGAGTACCTTTTTGTTTATGTGAACCTGATAAGGTGATCCTATTAATACCTCTACAGAAGGCTCTCTTATGAATGATTTGAATCCGTCAACTGCAACAAGCTTTTATCCCGCAAACTCTTACACAAAACAGGTGCAAGAATTGGCAGCAGCTCTCGAGCCATATCTCATAGAAAAACGTCGTTTCTTCCATGCTCATCCAGAACTCAGTGGGAAAGAAGTGAACACTACGGCTGCTATTGCGGAAGAACTTGATGCGATTGGCGTTGAGTATGCTTATCTACCTGATTTTGAACCAGGTCCAGCATCTCTTGCTTATAATCAGTCTCCTGAACTTGATCGCATGAAGCAGGCATCTGCCCAAGTGCTGAATAATTCAGAAACTACCATAGATCCTTTTTCGGGACTTATCGTTACCATCAAGGGCGAAGCCCCTGACGCTTATGACGAACAAGGTCGTCCGCGTCATCGCATTGCGTTGCGATCCGATATTGACGCGCTGCCCATTGTTGAGCAAACTAACGCGCCCTATGCTTCAAGAAGCGAAGGTGTTATGCATGCTTGTGGCCACGATTGTCACATTGCTATGATGCTAGGCGCTATTCGAATTCTGCATGAACTTCGTGCGAACTTGCGCGGGGAAGTGCGTGTTCTGTTCCAGCCCGCAGAAGAAATATCTATTGGATCGCGTCGTATGATTTCGGCTGGTGCATTGGATGGTGTGGAATCTATCTACGGTGCGCATATTTGGAGCGAAGTGGAAGCGGGAACGGTATCCATTGATTCCGGCCCGCGCATGGCGAATACAGATTGGTTCCGTGTGGATGTAAGCGGATCTAGTGCTCATGGTGCCATGCCTCACAAGGGGGTAGATGCTATTGTAGTTGGTGCCGCCATCATCGATGCACTTCAGGTAGTGGTAAGTCGTGATGTTTCTCCGTTTGACCCTGTGGTGCTTACTATTGGCGAATTTCATGGTGGAGTAGCACGCAACGTTATGGCGGGAACGTCGTATTTAACAGGTACGGTGCGCTCGTTTGATCCTAAGGTGCGTGAATTTTTGCGTGAGCGCATGGAATTTATGGTGCACCATGTGGCGCAGTCCTATAGTGCAAAGGCTGAATTCGAATGGCAAACAGGCAACTCGGCGCTTATCAACGATAGGACATGCGCTCGTCGTGCTGTGCGTTCTGCTATAAAAGTCCTGGGAGAAGATGCGCTTGCTAAATATGAAGGCACCTTGTCAGGCGAAGATTTCTCGGAATACTTGCGAATAGTGCCTGGAGTATTTGTATTTGTGGGGACTAAGAATCCTAGCGTAGGGGCGGATCATCCACAACATAGTTGCTACTACGAAGTAGACGAAAATGTGCTGCTATTAGGTTCGCAACTTGCCGCCCAATATGCATTTGATTTCTTAAATGAAGAAGTTTCTTAGCTTGCGGTTCAACTTAGCCTGCGTTCCAGCCGCCATCAATAACTAAAACATCGCCGCTAATATAAGCGGAGTCTTCGCTTGCTAAGAACAAAGCTGCTTTCGAAGCGCAATAAATTACACCAGCGCAGCTACGCATAGCGCCCAATGAAGCAACGTTTACGATAGTGCCGCCATTGCCTTGCTCTAAGAAAACGTTAACAGCTTTGCGCATTGCGCAGAATGGACTAAAAGTACTTACCTTCAGCAGCAAATAGGTGAACAATAGCATCGCCCATGCCAGAAGAAGCGCCTGTTGCTACGACTGTTTTTCCTTCCAACTTCATAGGGGGCACCTCTTTCGGTAGGTAAAGGTCTTATTACCTTTAATCAAAAGTATTCCAGCTTGCAAAGAAAAGACCGCAAGTTAGCCAAGCGGTCTTAAATAGGTTGTATCAGGGTTAACGGTATCTAGTAGCGGATAAGCGGTTATACGGCGTTTTGAATGGACGATTCTGACAATTTTGCGGCATGCTGAAACAGTAGAAGCCGCTTAATCGACAAACAATAGATAAGCGCCTTAACTAGTCCAAGGTTTGTCGAAATCTGGTTCCAAACTACCATCATCAGGGCGATTGAATAGCGTTTCTTGTCCGCAGTTCTGACAGGTGCCAACCAAAACCTTATGTTTATGGAATAGGGTGTAGTACAAGTAGATCAGAGCAAATGCAACCGAAAAAGCGGGCATTACAAAAAAGAAAATGATTACTGCAACAAGTGCGCCTACGTGAATGTACCACTTTGATGGAACACGACGTTTATCAGGAACATATTCCATGTCGGTGCTGCCGCAGTTAGGGCAGGTAATTACGGGCTTGTTGTCTTTTCTTTTATTAGGGTTTGTGGGCTCATATTTTTTATTTTTTGCCATCCCGATCCCTCTCCAATGAATATGCTTGCATTATTCATGACCACATATCATAAACACGCTTAAAGCTGGATAAGAAGCTTGTGCTTTACTAGTTGTTGGTGGTGCCTTTCTAATAATATGCAAAGAGTCTGCTTGCCATTTGCGTTAACCGCGGACGGTATGCTGCTATTAAAAGGTATCCACTTACTATAAGCAGTGCATATGAAATGTGGTTGCCAAGATTGAATCCACAAAGGGTATCAATAAAGGCAACCACATAAGGGTAACACGTTCATATGGGAAAGGGTGAAATCAGGAGTCAAATCCCCACATTTTTACTTCCGTTTCCAAATTAACATCGAATTGTTCTTTTACGGCAACCTGCACATCGCGAATTACTTGTAGGATGTCAGCTGCTTTGGCATCACCCGTGTTTACGACAAAGCCTGCGTGTTTGGTGGAAACTTGTGCGCCACCAACCGTATGACCTTGCATGCCTGAATCTTGAATAAGCTTACCTGCATAATAACCTGTTGGGCGTTTAAAGGTGCTGCCTGCGCTCGCCATTTCTAAAGGTTGTTTGGCGGATCGGCGTGCTGCTAAATCATTCATTCGTTCTTGGATGGCATCGGGCGTATCGGGGTGAAGCTCAAGTTCAACTTCTAGTACAATTAATCCTTCATCGCCCATCATGCTATGGCGATAACTCCAGTCTGCCTTTTCAGCAGGGATGGATTGTATTTCGCCATTGGGGTAGAGGCAAGTAACCTTGCGCGCAACATCTTTGAATTCTCCTTCATAGGCGCCGGCATTCATGATGGCGGCTCCGCCAATGGACCCTGGAATTCCGCTCGCAAATTCGTAGCCGGCAAGTCCTGCAGCGCATGCTGCCTTTGCAACTTCTTCATTGGTGGCACCAGCTTGCGCATGAACAGTAGTGCCGTCAATAGTGATGGAGGCCATCGAGTTGCCAATTTCAATTACAACACCACGTAGACCTTCGTCGGATACCAATAGATCACTTCCGCATCCAATTACCCACCAAGGCATGTTGCACTTTTTTGCTGCTGTAATGGCTCCATGAATTTCTTCAGCACTAGTAGGACGGACCAAATAATCGGCAGGACCGCCTACCTGGAACGTGGTGTGTCGAGCCATGGGTTCATCGCATAGAATTACATGATTGCTAAAAGTTTTGGTAAGCGCCTGGAATAAGGCGTCAGTATTTGCTGTGGTTTCCATAAGTACGTCTTTCTGTATGCGGTTTGTGTCTCTCTGTATTTTGCATCCCTCTGTACTTCGCGTCCCTCTATATGTGTAGTAGGTCACGTTTTCTGTCGAATATGTATTCGGCAATTCTTTTGAAACGTAGTGTAGCGCACAAATGCTTTTATGCTACGTAGTGCTCGGTCTGTTAACGCATTGTTTATGTGCGTTGACGCGACGCCTCTCCTGGTTCAATTTTTGCGTCTTTATTTGTGCTATATAGTGAACCTTGCATTACGATAGCAGTGGGGTACAATGCATCAGCAGTAGAGAAACGTTGTATTTTGAGGCGTATTTCGTTGTGTTTGTGATGCAATAGAGGGGGTTTGCATGGAAAAGTATCTGTTTTGGGGAGCTTTTGCCTTTGCATACCTGATCAATGGCATCACGGGTTTTGCAGGTAATATTTTTGCTATGCCTGTTGGTATGGTTACTATTGGACATGAAACTTCCATCACTGTGCTTAACTGCACTGGATTTCTTGCAAGCGTCATGATTGCTGTAACAAGCTTTAAGCATATTGTTTGGCGTGAAGTAGTAAAAATGTCCGGCATCATGATCGTTTTTATGTGTGTCGGTGCTTGGATTAACACCATTGCTCCACTTGATTTTCTTCAAAAAATTTATGGCGTTGCTATTTTGGTTATCGCAATTCGCGGTCTTTTCTTCAACAAGGAAAATAAAATGCTTCCTGAATGGATGCTTATTCTTATAGTTGCTATTGCGGGCATCATTCAGGGCATGTTTGTTTCGGGTGGTTCATTTCTGGCAATTTATGCACTGCAGAAACTAAAAACAAAAGAAGAATTTCGTGCTACCACTACGGCTGTGTGGACCATTCTGAATAGCACCTATGGCTTATTCGGCGTTATCCGCGGCGATCTTTCTGGCGATGGCTGGCTGATTTTGTTGGTGTGCATTCCATTGCTGGTACTTGTTACTTGGCTAGGCGGACTTATTCAAAAGCGCATCAGCCAAGAACAATTCATAAAAGCAAGCTATGTGCTGCTGATTGTTGTGGGTTTGGTGCTGTTCTTTAAGTAACGTACGTTTGCTTATTAGCCTTCAGGCGTGCAAAGTCGCACAAAATGCGAATATCGTTCAAAGCACAACGACTATCTGTTGGCCTTCAAACGTGCAAACAAATTAGTGCTGTTTTGGCGCACCCACGAAATAACAGAGCTCTGCATCATGGTTAAGTTCACGTTGCCCATGCGTAAAGGACACAATACAACGCCCATCATTTTGGTTCGCGGTTTGGCAAGTTTAAGTGCTTCGCGTGCCTGTGGGGTAGAAATCATTTCACGAATGGCTGCTTTCTTTTCTGCTGAAGAAAGCGTGCAATTTTTATTCGTGACGTTTTCAATGCATCCAACTAAACGCTCTGCGTAGCGCCGCGCTAAAAACTCGCGGACTTCAGGAGTATTAATATTCCAGTACTTGAACAACTCTTTCATCCATTGGTGCTCTTCTTCGCGCTTGTTGTACATGTCGGCGCGGTACTTGGTGTTTTCGCTTTCTGCTCGAGCGCGCAAGAAATGATAGTAGTGGCCGTCTAGGCAACCTACGCGTTCAACGTCACGCATTACATCTAAATTGAAGGGCAAATCGTCCCAGAAGGTGGTGGGGAAGCGAAGGTTGTGTTCGTTTAAATATTCGCGACGATACAGTTTATTCCATGGTGCATACAGAAGCTGTGCGTCGAATAGCTTACACGCTTCATTGCGGAATTCATCACGTGATGCATATATTTTGTCAGGAGCATTGCGAAATTCGCGATAATAGCGCCCCTCATTGTCGTAATACGTATCAATCGTGAAACCAGTTACTAATAAATCAAGGCTGTTTTCGGAAGCGACCTTGTACATGTCAGCAAGCATGTTCTTGTCACACCAGTCATCGCCATCCATGAAGTATAGATACTTGCCGCGGGCAATAGCGATAGCGGCATTACGAGCGCTTGCAGCTCCTGCGTTTTCCTGATGGATTACACGAATGCGCATGTCATCATCGGCTAGACGATCGCACAACGCACCACTGCCATCAGTGCTGCCGTCATCTACTAAAAGTATTTCATAGCTAGAGAATGTTTGGTTTTGTAGGGAATTGACGGCACGACGAAGCCATCGCTCTACGTTGTAGATCGGAATAATAATGCTTATAGAAGGGCTATGCGACAACGAAACTTTCCCCCATAACAACCAATATAGGTAACCAAACGCAACAAATAAGTTACGAAATATAAGCTCACCAAGTCATTCTATACAAATCAGCGCTTGTAAATTGTGGAGAGCGTATGTGTTCAAAGTACCTCCATGTATTTAGCGGATCACAGAGCGAGTTACTGCTATAGCAAACTGCTATTGCTCTGAATTGCTAATAATCATTGGTGATTAATCGTGGAGGCTTCGAAATCGTGACTAATACGGTATATAATCGGTGTTTGGCGTATTCGTAAATCCTGAACTCCGATTCGCCAAGTTAGTAACGACGCAAAATAGAACCAGGAGGGTAAGCATGAATTGGGCTGAATATGCCGTGCTCTTCTTGGTGTCTGGACTAGTTACTATTGCGCTTATTCCTTTCGCGAAACGCTTGGCCGTTCATTTTGATGCTATTGATTACCCCAGTGCTCGCCGCGTGAATATGCTACCCATTCCTCGATTGGGTGGCGTTGCTATTTTTGGAGGCATTATTGCGGCAATCATCGTGCTGTTTATAGGCATGACTTATTTCGGGTGGGAAAACCCGTTTGCTCCTAATGACGATATTACCCCTAACTACATCGGCGTGTTTATTGGCATTGCGGTTATGTTCGGTGTTGGTGTGGTGGATGATATTGTTGATCTAAGTCCAAAAGCTAAGTTTTTAGGCCAGGTAGTAGCTGCCTGTATTGTTGCGGGATCGGGCTTGTTGCTGGCAAACATTCATAATCCTATCGGCGAAGGATACATTGAATTTGGATGGGTAGCCTATCCCCTAACGGTGTTTTACTTGGTGGCGTTTGCGAACGTTATCAATTTAATTGACGGGCTTGATGGTCTTGCTTCTGGCATTACTGCAATTTCTTCTGCCACTATTTTGGTGTTTGCAGTTATAACTGAGCGTCCCGATGCTGCCGTGTTTGCGGTATTGCTTCTGGGTGCATGTATAGGTTTCTTGAAGGACAACTTCTATCCAGCCTCCATTTTTATGGGTGATTCAGGCGCGTTGCTTCTAGGTTTTTCGCTAGGAATTATTTCTTTATTTGCGGTAGCGCGTTCTGCTTTGTTTGTCTCTTTGCTGGTTCCTATTCTTGCTGCGGGTGTTCCTATTTTAGATACCTTTTTTGCTATTATTCGCCGCAAGCGTGAGCATAAACCTATCGATGCTGCGGATAAGGGTCACATTCACCACAGGCTTATGCGTGCTGGATTCAGCCAACGCGCAACGGTGCTTATTATGTGGGCGTGGACTATTATGCTGGCTGCATGCGGCATGGTAGTTACCGTGGCAGATAACTTGGTGCGTATTCCAATTTTCTTGGTGGCGGCAGGCGTTACGGTGTACGCCATTGTTAAGCTTCGCTTGTTAGGCGATGCATTGAGTCACCACTTTAATCCTCGTAAAAAACCCGAACGCAAAAATCAGAGCGAACCTAGCGCGCCTGAAGTAAACAAAAACCAATCAAACGAAAGCTAATCAGGTAGACTAGCATCACAAAATACAATCCGCAGAAGCCAATCAAGCGAGATTGATCTTGTGGAAGCAAGTTGTACTAAAGTAAGCTTTGGAAAGGCAAACTCTACAAGAGTAAATGCTGTCTATTCGACGCTTTTTAGAGCTTCAATCATGTCAATCTTTGCAAGTGCGCGATTAGAAAGTAGCGCTACCAACCAAGCAAAGAACAAGGTAAGCGCGCAGGCGTATACATAACTTATAGGTTCAATAGTTACGGCAAAGTAAATCGAAGGCATCTTAAGCACATAGGTAAGGGATTGGCTGAAGGCATATCCCAATGGAATGCCTGCAATCATCCCTAATGCAGTAAGCAAAATAGTTTCTTTGTTTACGTAGTGATTTACTTCGCGTTTGCGGAAACCTAATACTTTGATGGTGGCAAGTTCGCGAATACGCTCAGAAATGTTGGTGGTCGAAAGTGTAAACAGCACTACAAAAGCAAGCGCAGCAGCCAACACAATAATTACGTACACCACAGTGTTAATAAGTTGAAAAGATTGAGAGAACTCTTCGCTCATCTTCTGGGTGCTGGTAACGCTCATGAATGTTTCGTTGCTTGCTAGCTCATCGGCAAACACTTCTTGCTGAGCTGCATCATTGCTGACTAGATTAATAAAGAAGCCATTCAAATCAGCGGTATTGCCGAAGTATTCTTCGTAGGTACTTTCAGTAATATAGGCGGCATTGCCTAGATAATTATCAATAACGTTTTGCACGGGAACGTTAGCTTGATCAAGTGTGCTTGTTTCTATATGCACGTTGCTTCCAGTGTTCACTTCTAGCAGTTCCGCTGCATTGCAGGTGAGCAAAATTCCACCGTTCGTTAATTCGCAAGGAGAATCAGCGGAAGTGCGGGTATTGATGAAGTCAGTTAGGGGAGCACCATCGGGCACAATAAATAATTGCAGGCTCTCTTTTGTGGAGTTTGTGCTTGCGGTACTTGTGTTAGTTATTTCGGCGTTTGATTTACTTGTTTCTGTTGCTTCAGCGCCCGATTCGCTCGTTGTTAGGTCAGCTGAGCCATTTGCGTCAGCTGTTGCAGCGCTAACTGTAACGCTATCTACGCCAAGGGGTTGTACCTCAGAAATTCGGCTGTCTTCTTCTAAGGTTGTAAGAGACGAATCGAAATCATCCTGATTAACAACGGCTAATACGTCATAGCGGTTGATGTCGTTGTATTGCATGTCTGAAAGCGCGTGAACGGAATCACGAATGGCAAAACCGCATACCAGCAATGCCATGCAACCCATAATGCCGAATATCGTCATAAGGAAACGCTTTTTGTAGCGGAAGATATTACGCGCTGTAACTTTATTCAAAAACGACATGCGTTTCCATAACGGGGTAATACGTTCCAACAGAATTCGTGATCCAGCTTTTGGAGCTTTCGGACGCATGAGAGCAGCGGGTGTTTGCTTCAGTTCTGAACGGCAGGCAATAACCGCCGCACCAGCAATGCCTACGACAAAGAACAGAATGCTGCCAATTCCGTAGAAGGTATCAAATGAATACAGGTATTCAGGAATTTGATACATCGCCTCAAACACAACGCTAAACAGAAACGTTGGGAAGGCGATGAATCCGCAGAATTCGCCCAGCAATCCACCAAGTAGGGAAGCACCTAAGGCGTACGCAAGGTACTTCATTAAGATGGCATGGCGGCTATAACCAAGCGATTTGTAGGTACCAATCAAGCTGCGTTCTTCTTCTACCATGCGGGTGATGGTGGTAAGGGCAATCAGCACAGCAACAATGATAAACACAACGGGGAATACCAAGCCAATTGCCTCAATGGACGAAGCGTCACTTTCGACGCTGGTATATCCCGCATTGGAGTCGCGCGTTTGAACATACCACTGCGCTTGTTCTATGTCATCAACTTCCGCACGAGCATCGGCAATTTGTTGTAGGGCGTCAGCTTTGCTTGCTTCGTATTCGCTGCGTTGCGAATCAAGCTCTTCTTGGCCAGTACGCAATTCAGCTTCGCCGTTGGCAAGCTGCTCGGTGCCTGTTGCTAGTTCTTGCTTGCTTGAATCAAGCTGAGCGCGTCCCGCAGACAGCGCTGCTTCACCTGCTGCAACCTGGTCTAACTGTTGGCGTAGTTGCTGTTCAGTAGTATCAAGTGTTGCGCGATTTTCAGCTATGGTGGCATCAAACGAATTGAGTGCTTCTGTTCGTGCTGATTCGATTTGTTGAAGCGCTGCCAGGTATTGCTGATACATCTCGGCAGGTAAGTCTGTCTCGGGATTGCTAGGGTTGTCAAACTGTTCGTTAAGCTGATCTATTTGGGCATCAATTTGTGTATTGATTGCCGCTTTACCTGGTTCAATACTTGCTTCAAGCTGAGCGCGTCCTTCGGCTACTTGAGCAAGTCCATCTTCTAGTTGAGTACGTGCGTCAGCTAATTGCGCTGCTTGCTCATCAAGCTGCGCTTGGCTGCTTTCAAGCTGCTGTTGACCACTGGCAAGTTGTTTTTTGCTTGCATTGAGTTCCGCCCAGCCATCATCAATTTGCTTTTGGGCATCTGCCAGCTGTGATTCGGCGCTGGCAAATTCATCCTGGGCGGTAGCTTCTTCTTCGTCAATAGCGGCATGCGCGTCTTGCTTTATTTCGTTAGTGCGGGCAAGTTCGCGGTCTGCGCGAAGGTTTTCAATGCGGTTTACTAATTCGTCAATGGTTGCAGTGTATTCATCTGAATAACAGGACATTCCTTCAGTGTTGCTTGCAATAAGGTAAATAGCGGTGAAGGCGTCTGCCATTTCGGGATCAATTGCATCCTGCGTTACGAAAAAACAGCAATCAGACGAAGCGCTTGCGCGAATGGCGATAGGCCCTGTTGGACTGGTTAGTTCAGTGGGGTCAATCACGGAAGCGGTGATGGTGTAGTCTACGCGCTTAAATACCGCGTCGCTGTTCTTTTCTAGCGTTACGGTGTCTCCAAGGGAAAGCCCCGTGGTTGTGAGGAAGTTTTGGGTAACTGCAACTTCGTTTTCGTTTGTGGGCAGGGATCCTTCAACAATATAGGGTGCATTTATGCCATCAGCAGAAAGTGCCTTTACATCAACACTTAAGCGCTGTGATCCTGCATCGGTATAGGTGGTTTCTTCCCAGGCACCTTCGGCTTTGTCAACGCCTTCAACATGTGCCAGTTCCTGAACATCTTCGGCACTTAAACCAAGGGTTGATTGGATAGAAATATCGTAGAGATGTTGCGAATCAAAGAAGGCATCGGCGGAAGCGCGCAAGTCAAAGCATGATGCACGCAGACCAGTAACCATTGTTACGCCAAGAGCGCAAATGACCAAAATGGAAACAAAGCGCTTGCGGCTTTGGGTAATGGTTCGCCAGATGTCTTTTCGAAACGCGCGTGCCATAAGTTACCTACCATTCAATGTCGGTAATTGGGGTAGGTGCGGGATTTGTTTCTATGGAGGTAACGCGCCCACTGTTTACATGAATTACGCGATCGGCCATGGGCGCGAGGGCGGCATTATGCGTAATGATCAAGGTAGTCATGCCGCTAGTGCGGCACATATCTTGAAGTAGCTGCAAAATCTGCTTGCCTGTGCGGTAATCAAGAGCGCCGGTTGGTTCGTCGCACAACAGCAATTTTGGGTTTTTAGCTAGAGCGCGCGCAATTGCAACACGCTGCTGTTCGCCGCCAGAAAGTTGCGCAGGAAAATTATTCAAGCGTTCGCCCAGACCCACTTGAATAAGGGTTTCGGTGGCGTCAAGGGAGTCAGGGCAAATTTGCGCGGCCAACTCGACATTTTCTTTTGCGGTAAGGGTAGGCACCAGGTTGTAGAACTGGAACACAAAACCCACAGCGGAGCGACGATATTCCACCAGTTCCGTTTCACTGCAGGCAGCAATGTCATGTCCGTCAACCAGTACGTTGCCAGAAGTTGCGCCATCCATGCCGCCTAAGATGTTTAGTGCGGTAGTTTTGCCGGCGCCAGATGCTCCTAAAATTATGGCAAGCTCTCCTGCTTCAACACTGAATGAGGCACCATCGAGCGCACGGATTTCAGTTGCCCCTGATCCGTAGTATTTCACTACATTGTTGAATTCTATATATGCCACAGTAGGCTCACTCCCTCTTGCCTTGTGGTTTTGTGATTGAGATAAAGCGATTTTGGCTAAGACCATTTCCACAGATTCTCATATATGAGTATAGGAGAAATACGTTCTATAAAAAGAAACAGTTGATGAGCTTCTGTTTTAAATACACAAACTGAAGGGTTTGTATAAATAGTGGTATGTGAAATTCGAATAAACAGCGAGCCCGCTCAAGGCGGGCTCGTCAATAGAGGATGCGCAAAATCTATTCATAAATGCGCAGGAGGAAAGAAAGGTAAATGCTATTAATCGATAGAAATCAAACGCTTGCGATCCTCGGGCTTTGGCAATTCCTTTTTGGGCACATTGATCTTCAAAATGCCATTGTCAAACTTAGCAGTAATGTCTTCTTCAGAAATGTCATCGCCAACATAGAAGCTACGACGACAAGAACCTACGAAACGCTCCTTGCGCAAGTATGATCCGTTTTCGTCCTTCTTTTCATCTTTTTGCTCGGTGTGGGCATTGATGGTCAGGTAGCCTTCATCGAGAGCAATCTCAACGTTTTCTTTTTTGAAGCCAGGCAAATCAATGTCCAGTTCGTATGCTTCAGGGGTTTCCTTAATATCGGTTTTCATAAGTGAGGCAGTAGTAGTTTTTGGAGCAGTGTCAGTGCCGAAAAAACCGAAGTCAAAAGGGTCGCTCAAAAAATCATTAAAAAAGTTTCTGCGTGCTAACATAAAGTATCATCCTCTTTCGTATGTTTGCGATGGGCGATGTGCGCTAGTCCGAATAAGAGTTATTCCAATTCAAGGTGATCAAGCTTTGAATTTCGCGAGTTGAGCTTCAAAGCCTAAACTATCAAGAATCCGAATTTCATATCCGAACCAACTTTATCGCTTATCGCGTTCCTTGGTTCGCTTGTTATAATACATCGCTTTTAGCACTCTAAGGACGAGAGTGCTAATTTGGTACCGTTTCGTAATAGTTCCTCAAATACTGCATTAATGAGGCGCAGTTATTTTTTGTTATTTGCATAATGTTGTTTGACAAACTGTTACTATTAAGCATATGGTCGATCGAAATCCGCTATACAACCGTAATAGAAGTAGGTCCTCAAAGGATGAGGGCTTTCGAAATGATGCTCAAGATCAGACTTTTTCATCTAGACGCAGTGGCGGTCGTGCAGCTCAACGGGCAAATTCTCACATTCCTGGAAGGAAGAATGATCGCATTGCCGAACATGCGAGTAGTTGTGCTTATGGCGCCGCAGAGCGCGCGAACGGGCGTGCATGTAACCATGTAGCCGATCGTAACGAACGATATAGTCGGGATCGCGCTTTACGGTCGTCTCGACAAGATAATCGCTCATCAAGTGTTGGACGATCGAATCGTTCTAATCGCGCTGGGAGTTCGGATCGCGTCGGTCGAGAAAATCGCACCAAGCTACTAGATCAAACTCCCCGTAGAAGTCGTCGTGGTAATGATTATCAAAATCAGCCGCGTTTTGCTTCTTCTACGGATACTAAACAGCGTCGCAGGAGTTCTGCCTCGGCACGTGAAAGCTATGGCCATGCACGAGATTATGCTCAAGAAGGAAGTTACACTCAGGAGGGTCGTTACATTCCTGATGAGCAAGAGCATCCTGGATATGATAAGCGTGGACAAGAGCGTGGATATGAACGACGACAAGGGCGCTTCCAGCAAGAATACCGACGTTCATATCGGAGCAGTCAAGCGCATAATGATTATTATGATGAATATGAGAATCTGTCTCTTATACACATCTCCGAGCCCACGAGACCGTACTAGATC
>ERZ1027247.317-NODE-317-length-22332-cov-8.306056_pt1 | contig 22332 bp, 19 predicted proteins | sample MGYA00519262_ERZ1027247 | MGnify/ENA primary metagenome ERZ1027247 (study PRJEB26926, sample SAMN06164776) | human gut metagenome | biome: ENVO:00009003; feature: ENVO:2100002; material: ENVO:00002003 | host: Homo sapiens | place: USA | collected 2012 ... | reverse complement strand
ACAGCCATGCCATGTTATCGATCAGAGCGCCGCCTGCCTTGACCAGCAGGAAGCCGACGGTGTAAGCTGCACCGGAGGTTGCAGCACCGGGAACGCCCATAACGCCCGGAGCGAGGGCATAACCAAGACCCATCAGGATGCCGCAGATCGGCAGCACAGCGACGGGAAGCATCAGAGCTTTGCCCAGTTTCTGGAGATACTTCATCATAAGACACATTCCTCCTTAAAGAATGTTTGTGTTTACAGACAGTCTCTGGTTGCAGGCTGTCCATAGTTCCGTAACAGAATAGTAACATATTTTTGCAAAAAAAGAAAGTGGTTTTTTCTTTTTTCTATTAAAATGCACCAAAAGTCCTTGTTTAACGGTACGCTTGTCAGTATTTTTTGTTTTTTCTGCACGCGTTCTGATTTAAGTGCTGAAAATTCTTTTCTTTTTATGTCTATTTTGTCTAAACGGTTGCATCCCACCATAGGTTTCTACATCCGTACATTTTTAAACAATGCGTTTTCCGTCCAGCACGGCCTGTTTCAGGCTGTCGCCGTCATACACCAGCTTGAGGGAAAAGTAGGGGTGCTCCTCCTCCAGCAGACGGAAAAAGAGCTTATCCCCCTCCCAGATGGGCAGTTTTTGCACCTCAGACTTTTGCACCCACTGCAATTCGCCCTCGACGCAGGCATCGCCCCTTATCATCTCGCCCTCCCACCGGTCGGCGGTGTACAGGTGGATGAACTCGGTCATGTTGCCCCACACAAAGGTCAGCAGTCCCCGGGCACGGTAGCGCGTCAGGGTAAGGCCGGTCTCCTCCCGCACCTCCCGCACAAGGCAGTCCTCCGGGCTTTCAAACCGCTCAAATTTGCCGCCCACGCCCACCCATTTGTCGTGGTTGTAGTCGTCCTGCTTTTTGATGCGGTGCAGCATCAGGTAAGCGTCCTCCCGCTCCAGATAGCAAAGGGTGGTGCTGAAGATGGGAAATTCCGGGTCCATAAATGCGCCTAAGTTCATTGGGTCGTTCTCCTTTTTTGTCCGATGTTTTTGTCAGCGTCTGAGTGGGCGAGGTCGCCGACCGATCTCTTTTCATAAGAAAGGGCTGCTGCATGAAACGCTGTGCAGCAGCCCTTTGGGAAGTGCCTCCGCTGCGGATGCCCACAAAGCAGCGGAAGCATTTTTCGATTTATGCCTTACGCCCGGCGCGGCCCTTGCCTGCGCTGTTCAGCTTGCGCACCAAGTCGTTCTGGTGCTTGCGCTGGCTGGGGGTGGGCTGAGGGTCTTTGGCCTCCCCTGCACGCTTGCCGGTCTGGGCAGCGTCGGGGTCGATGCGTTCCAGCATCCACTCCTGATTGCCGCCCGCCACATAGTTCCAGATCTGCGCCTGTGCGCCGTTGGCGGTGTTCATGCCCACAAGGTCGATGTACTTATCCGCCAGCACATTGCGGATGCGGGTGCGCCCGCTGCGGGTGGGCTCCAGTGCCCAGCACTGGCTCAGCCCGCTGGTGCGGCTCCACTGGTGCAGCCATGTGCCCTCCACCACGCCGCCAAGTGCCAGATCGATCATCTTGCCGGTAAAGCGGTTCTGGATGCGCCAGCGTCCCTCGCCCGCGTCCACAAACTGCCACTGCTGCCACGGATGGCCCGCATAGCTCCACAGCTGGATGCCGGCGCCGTTCTCCGTGTTGAAATCCTTTACTTCCAGTACCTTCCCGTTGGGGGACTTGATAATGTAGTATTCCCCCTCCATAATAACGACCTGCGATGCCTTTGCCATAGAGCACAACTCCTTTCCGCTATGGTAGCCCTATTATACCCGATTTGCCCGCTGGCAACAAGAATGCTTTTCCATAATCTTTCTTTTGTTTTTTGTGCATTCTGTCGTGTTTTTGCAGCGCAAACGTTTTCGGGAGCCAGCAATGTTTTTTACCGGCGGGCACTTTGCACTCCGGCGCAGGTTGTGGTACAATAAAGCCATCCACTATTAAGGAGGGGATCTTTCATGACTAACGAGACTTTACAAACCATTCGCAGCCGCCGCAGCTGCCGCGCCTACGAGCCCCGGCAGATCACGGATGCAGAGCTGGACGCCGTACTGGAGGCCGGCACCTACGCCGCCAGCGCTATGGGACGCCAGAGCGCTAAGATCGTGGTCGTGCAGGATGCCGCCACCCGTGCCCAGCTGACCCGGATGAACGCCGCCGTCATGGGCGCCGACAGCGACCCCATGTACGGCGCACCCACCATTCTGGTGGTGCTGGCCGATGCCCACGCAAACTGCGCCGTGCAGGACGGCAGCCTTGTCATGGGCAACCTGATGCTGGCTGCCGCATCGCTGGGGCTGGGCAGCTGCTGGATCAACCGCGCCCGGGAGGAGTTCGACTCCGCCGAGGGCAAGGCACTGCTGAAAAAGTGGGGCATCGAGGGGGACTGGATCGGCGTAGGCCACTGCATTCTGGGCTACCCCGCGGCTGAGCCCAAGCCCGCCGCGCCCCGCAAGCCGGATTACATTGTAAGAGTATAAGGAGTTTTATGAAGCCTGATTACAAGCTGGTCGCAAAGGCCAAATACATCCACAACACCGCCGACCTTGCCAGCGAACTGTGGCACGAGGTCTACAAGCGCTACTACCCCGCAAAGCAGCTGGACACCCTTGTGGAGGAGCTGCAAAGCGCCGACGCCATTGAAACGGACATCGACAATGACGTGAACTATTTTCTGGTGTTTCTGGGGGGCAAGCTCATCGGCTACTTTGCGTGGAAGATGGAGAACACCGCCCTGCACCTGATGCACCTGTACCTCAAGCCGGAGTACCGCGGCAAAGCCATCGGCCGGGATATCGTGCAGACCTGTGAGCGGCTGGCCAAGGGCGAGGGCAAAGGCCGGGTGTGGTGCACCATCCACGCCAAGGCACTGCCGGTGCAGCAGTTCTTCAAGGCGCTGCGCTACCGCGAGCTGCGCCCCGCCGAGCAGGAAAATGGCACCGTGCCCCGCAACGAGCTGGTGTATGAGCACACCCTGAGCTGATTTCCGAAAAATCACAAAATAGCCATTGAAATTTTTCCGCGTTTGTACTACACTGATGTAGTGTAATAAAGCCGCTGTCTGCGGGCATTTTGTGCAAAAAAGGAGACTATCATGGCGAAAGATCATCCCACCGGCAACTCCGGCCTGTACCGGGCTTTTCTGCAGCTCAAGACCCCGGAGGAATGCTATCGTTTTCTGCAGGACGTGTGCAGCTATTCGGAACTCAGCGCAATGGAGCAGCGCTACAACATTGCCGAGCTGCTGGCCGACAAGTGCATCTACACCGAGATCATGGACAAGACCGGTGCGTCCAGCGCCATCATCAGCCGGGTCAGCCGGGTGCTGAGCGCGGACGACAGTGTGCTGCGTGCGCTGCTGGAAGCTGAAAAAAAGGCCGCTGACTGATACAAAAGCCGCGTACCGCCCAAAGCTGCGGCACGCGGCTTTTCTTTTTAAGATTTGAACAGGAGGTTTTTCTTATGGCAAAAGCTGTTGTATTTTTTGCGGAGGGCACCGAGGAGTGCGAGGCACTGCTGGTGGTGGATCTGCTCCGCCGCGCCAAGGTGGAGGTGCTGGTGGCCAGTGCTTCCGGCAGCCGGGAGATTCTGAGCAGCCATAAGGTGCATATCACCGCCGATGCGCTGGCAGAGGAGGTCGATTATTCCGATGTAGATCTGGTGGTGCTGCCCGGCGGCATTCCCGGCACGCCGAACCTTGCCGCCAACAAGACGGTGACCGATACCTGCGTTGCCTTTGCAAAGGCGGGCAAAAAGGTAGCCGCCATCTGTGCCGCACCCAGCGTGCTGGCGGCACTGGGTCTGCTGGAGGGCAAAAACGCCACCGCTCACGCTGCATTTCAGGACAAGCTGGCCGGCGCCCATGTGCTGGACACCGAGGTGGTCGTGGATGGCAACATCACCACCAGCTACGGTCTGGGCGGTGCGATCCCCTTTGCGCTGGAGTTGGTGCGCCAGCTGGCGGGAGAAGCCGAAGCCGACCGCATCCGCAATGCCATCGCCTACCGGCACTGAGAGGAGGAAGACTGTATGCGTTTTGTCACCTGCCGCCTGCCGGACGGTGTGGAGGACCCCGCCATCCTCTCGCAGGACGGCACACAGGTCTGGCCGCTGAGCTGGCTGGGGCTCTCCTACGAGACCCTGTCTGACGCCATCCCCTTCCTCACCCCGCAGGTGCGGTTCGGCTTGCAACTGGCCATCAGCGGCATCCCCGCACTGCCGGTGGAGGCCGTCACCCTGCAAAGCCCCATCCCCTGCCCCGCGCAGGACGTGGTCTGTCTGGGCATCAACTATATGGCGCACTCGGACGAAGCCGAAAAGTACTCTGCGGACGCCTTTTCTACCAAGCATCAGGACGCCATCTACTTCTCCAAGCGGGTCAGCCGCGCGGTACCGGACGGCGGCTTCATCGAGGCGCACACCGACCTTGTGCAGAAGCTGGACTACGAGTGTGAGCTGGCTGTGGTGCTGGGCAAAGACGCCAAGGATGTGCCCGCCGGGCAGACCAAAGACTATGTGTTCGGCTACACCATCCTGAACGACGTCTCCGCCCGGGACGTGCAGACCGCCCACAAGCAGTGGTACTTCGGCAAAAGTCTGGACGGCTTTACCCCCATGGGCCCCTGCATCGTCACCGCCGATGAATTTGACACCTACCCGCCCGCGCTGCCCATCCGCAGCCGGGTGAACGGCGAGCTGCGGCAGGATTCCAACACCAAGCTGCAAATTTTTGATATCGACCATGTCATCCACGAGCTTTCGCAGGGCATGACCCTGAAAGCCGGTACCATCATCGCCACCGGCACCCCTGCCGGGGTGGGCATGGGCATGGACCCGCCGCAGTTTTTGCACCCGGGCGACACCGTGCAGTGCGAGATCGAAGGAATCGGCACGCTGACCAACACCGTGCGCTGAATCTCCTTGTGGAACTGCCCAAAATTTTACATGGATTTCAGTCCGATTGCACGAAATGCCGCCGCAGTACTGCTCTTTTGCGGAAAAATATGGTATACTACAAAATACTGATAAAAAATGCGGCGCATCCGCATCAAAGGGGTAAATGACATGAAGGAATACGCATTTGGCATCGATCTGGGCGGCACTACTGCCAAGGTCGGCCTGTTCACCACCAGCGGCAAGCTGCTGGAAAAGTGGGAGGTAAGCACCGATACTTCCAATAACGGTGCTCACATTCTGGAAAATCTGGCTGCTGCCGTGCAGCAGAAGATGCAGGAAAAGGGTCTGTCCGCAGACAAAGTCGAGGGTGTCGGTCTGGGCGTGCCCGGCCCGGTGCTGGATTCCAGCATCGTGCCCATCGTGTGTGCAAACCTTGGCGGCTGGGGCAACCGCAACGTCTCCATTGAGCTCAGCGAGCTGCTGGGCGGCATCCGGGTGCTGGTGGGCAACGACGCCAACGTGGCTGCTCTGGGCGAGATCTGGATGGGCACGGCACAGGGCTGCCGCAGCGCCGTCATGGTCACACTGGGCACCGGCGTGGGCGGCGGTGTCATCGTGAACGGCAAGGTCATCGACGGCGCTCACGGTGCCGGCGGCGAGATCGGCCACATCACCGTCAACCCCCACGAGACCGCCGTCTGCGGCTGCGGCAAGCGCGGCTGTCTGGAGCAGTATTCCAGCGCCACCGGCGTTGTGCGCTGCATGAAGAAGCTGCTGGACGCAAACCCGGACACCGCCTGCACCCTGCGCGGTAAGGACTTTGAAGCCAAGGACGTGTTCGACGCTGCCCGCGCCGGGGACGCACTGGCTGCCCGTGAGGTGGACGAGATGGCCTCCACGCTGGGCATGGCACTGGCAAACATTGCTGCCACCACCGACCCCGAAATGTTCATGATCGGCGGCGGCGTGGCCCGCGCCGGGGAAGTCCTGTTCAACCCGCTGGTGCGCCACTACAAGGAGTACGCCTTCCAGTCCTGCAAGGAGACCCCCATCAAGGCCGCCAGCCTTGGCAACGACGCCGGCATCTACGGTGCCGTGCGCCTGATCGTGGGTGCCTGATCAGGGAATAGCGATCGCTTTCAAACCAGCCAAGCCTGCGGGCTTGGCTGGTTTTGTTTTTGCAGGAGACAAAACAAGTCTGATTTTCCAAAAGCGTTGCATATCGGCGCAAAAAGGCAACTGCCGTCTTGTTTATTTTGTGCATTTATGCTAAAATAGCGTGCGGATAGTTGATTTTTATAGAGTGGTATTACTTTTTCTGATGCTGTAAAAATTCGGCTGAGCCGAAAAAATAAGGACGCAACAAAGGAGAACACGCCATGAAAAAGCTTTTCGCCATGACGGTGGCCGTGCTGCTGCTGTTTTCGGTGCTGCTGGGCATTCCCGCCGCCTATGGGCAGGCACCGGAGACAGGCAAAACGCTGGACATTTTGTTCAGCCACGACACCCACTCCCACCTGAACACCTTCACCACGGTGGTGGAGGACGAGGAAACGGACATCGGCGGCTTTGCCCGCGCCAACACCCTCATCAAGGCGCAGCGCGCCAAAGACCCGGACACCCTTGTGATCGACGGCGGTGACTTTTCCATGGGCACCCTGATCCAGACGGTGTTTGAAACACAGGCCGCAGAGCTGCGGATGCTGGGCTACATGGGCTACGATGTGACCACCTTTGGCAACCACGAGTTCGATTACCGCTCCAAGGGGCTTGCCAATATGCTTACCAGCGCCCGCACCTCCGGCGATGCCGTCCCGGCCATCGTGGTCTGCAATGTGGACTGGGACGCTATGGAAAGCGCCGGTCTTGCCGAGGGCCAGCAGCTGCTCAAGGACGCCTTTGCCGCCTACGGCGTGCAGGACTACACCGTGGTGCAGAAGGGCGATGTGCGCATTGCCGTGGTGGGCGTTTTCGGCAAGGACGCGCTCTCCTGCGCGCCCACCTGTGAACTGAAATTCAAGGACCCGGTACAGGCGGTCAAAGCCACCGTGGCAGAGATCAAGGCGAACGAAAACGTGGATATGATCGTCTGCGTTTCCCACAGCGGCACATGGGACGACCCCAAAAAGTCTGAGGACGAGCTGCTGGCTAAGGGTGTGCCTGAGCTCGACCTTATCCTGAGCGGCCACACCCACAGCCGCATCCGGGAGCCCATCCGGCACGGGGACACCTATGTGGTCTCCTGCGGCGAGTACGGCAAAAATTTGGGCAGCCTGTCCATGGCGCAAAAAGCCGACGGCCGCTGGCAGGTGACCGATTACCAGCTGATCCCCATCACTGCCGATATTCCCGCCGATGTGGAAACGCAAGAGGTCATCGACCGCTTTATGGACACGGTGGACGAGGATTATCTGGCGCAGTTCGGCTACACCAAGGATCAGGTGCTGGCAGAAAACGATGTTGTTTTCTCCAACCTGAAGGATCTGGGCAAGGTGCACACCGAGCATAATCTGGGCGATATCATCGCGGACGCCTATGTGTACGCGGTGGAGAACGCCGCCGACTATAACGGCGTTCCGGTAGACTTGGCGGTAGTACCCAGCGGTACCGTGCGCGACACCTACGCCCGGGGCGATATCACAGTGGAGCAAGTGTTCAACTCCTTCTCGCTGGGCATCGGCGCAGACGGTGTGCCGGGCTATCCCCTCATCGAGGTCTACCTCACCGGCAAGGAACTGCGCACCGCCGCCGAGATCGACGCTTCAGTGTCGGATTTCATGACCACCGCGCGGCTGTATTGCAGCGGCCTGAACTTTACCTATAACCCCCACCGCCTGCTGCTGAACAAGGTGACGGATGTCTATCTGGTCAAGGACGGTCAGCGCGTAGAGCTGCAGGACGACAAGCTGTACCGCGTTGTGGCAGACCTTTACAGCGGGCAGATGCTGAACGCTGTCACCGATATGTCCTACGGCATTCTGTCCATCGTGCCGAAGTACGCCGACGGCACTCCCATCGAAGATTTTGAGGATGTGATCCTGACCGAAAACGGCAAAGAGCTGAAGGGCTGGGACGCCATTGCGCGGTACATGGCCTCGTTCGAGGACACCGACGGCGACGGCATCGGCAACGTGCCGGACTACTACAACACCCTGCACGACCGCAAAAAGGTAGAGGACAGCCGCAGCCTTTCCGCGCTGCTGAAAAAGCCCAACCGCTTTGCCTTTATCCTACTTGGCCTGATCCTCACCGTCATTCTGCTGGTGGTGTGCCTTGTGCTGCTGCTCCGTAAGCTGGTGCGTAAGTTCCGCCGCAGAAAAAAGGCGCGTTAAAATAGCACAATGCCGGACAGCCTGCGGGCTGTCCGGCATTGTATTTTCACAATCAGAATCTCCCCTTCTGCAACCCATCCAGTACCTCGTACAGGTCGCAGCACTCGGCGGTGTACAGACGGCGCATCTCATCGTTGGCGGGGGCCATGTCCGGCACCATCACGGTGACAAAGTGCCCGGCGGCACCGGCGCGCACGCCGTTGTAGCTGTCCTCCAGCACAAGGGTGCGGTCACGCGCAGTGCCCAGCGCCTCGGCGGCGCGCAGAAAGATCTCCGGGTCGGGCTTGGAGGCTGAGAACTGCTCGCCGGAGACGATCACCTTAAAGTAGTGGGTCAGACCCCAGCCGTCCAAATGGTGCCGGATAGACGCCATCCGGCTGGAGGAAGCCACTGCCATGGGGATGTGCTGCGCATCCAGCCATGTCAGAATTTCGTCCAGTCCGGGCTTTTTGGGCGGCGGTGCCTGAAACGCCTTTTCCGCCTGTGCGTGCAGCGCCTCGATGATGGCGTCCGTGTCGCAGTTTTCCCCGTAGAAGCGGCGCAGCACCGCCCGCATGGTGTCCCCTGCCGTGCCGCGGGCGGCAACGTCCAGCCCTTCCTTATAAGAAAGCCCAAGGGTGGCAAGTGCAGGCTCCCACAGGGTAGCCCAGACCCGCTCGGTGTCAAACATCAGGCCGTCCATATCAAAAATAACGCTGTCGATCATGGCAGTATGCTCCTTCCGTAGAAAAGCGGGGCTGTGCCCCGCAAAAGTGCTCTGTGCCCCTATTGTACCATAGATTTGGCAGTTTGCACACCATTGTGCTCACAATCTGGTGCAACTTTACCGGTGGAAAGATGAAACATTTTTTGATTCCTTGCAAAACCGGCTGGGAATATTATAATAGAAACCAACATTTGTGTCATAAAGCGCTGGAAATCGTGCGCACGCGCATAAAAGGAAAGAGGGAAACTCACTATGTTGGATATCAAGATCACCCGCACGGCTGCGCCCAAGGCAAAGCCCACCGATGAGACGAAGCTTGGCTTCGGCAAAAAGTTCTCCGACCACATGTTCGTCATGGATTACACTGAGGGTGAGGGCTGGCATGATGCCCGCATCGTCCCCTACGGCCCCTTTGAGCTGGACCCCGCTACCGTGGTGTTCCACTACGCACAGGAGATCTTTGAGGGCATGAAGGCCTACCGCACCGCCGACGACACCGTGCAGCTGTTCCGCCCGGACTGCAACGCCAAGCGTTTTCAGGATTCTGCCGACCGTCTGTGCATCCCCAAGATCCCGGTAGAGGACTACATTCAGGCCGTCGAGGCTCTGGTGGACGTGGACCGCGACTGGGTACCCCACACCGATGGCGCTTCCCTGTACATCCGTCCCTTCATCTTTGCCAATGATGTGGGTCTGGGCGTGCACGCTTCCAAGCACTATATCTTCTGCATCATCTGCGCTCCCTCCGGTGCTTACTACGCCGAGGGCATCAACCCCGTGCGCATCTATGTGGAAGATGAGTATATCCGCGCCGCCCCGGGCCTGACCGGCTTTACCAAGTGCGGCGGCAACTATGCAGCTTCCATCAAGGCCGGTGAGCTGGCCGAGGAGCAGGGCTACGCACAGGTGCTGTGGCTGGACGGCGTGGAAAAGAAGTACGTTGAAGAAGTTGGCAGCATGAACATCATGTTTAAGATCGACGGCAAGGTGTACACCGCCGCTACCGTGGGCACCGTGCTGCCCGGCGTCACCCGCCGCAGCTGCATCGAACTGCTGAAGGACTGGGGCTACGAGGTCGTTGAGGGCAAGATCGCCATTGCCGACATCATGGCTGCTGCCCGCGAAGGCAAGCTGGAAGAGGTGTTCGGCACCGGTACTGCTGCTGTCGTCTCCCCCGTCAAGGAGCTGGTCTGGAAGGGCGAGCACGCCTTCATCGGTGACGGCAAGATCGGCCCTGTCACCCAGAAGCTGTACGACACCATGACCGGTATGCAGTGGGGCAAGATCCCCGATACCAAGGGCTGGATCGTGCCTGTGGAAAAGAAATATTGAGCCGCCTGTCACCCTACGGCTTTTAAAGGGACTGTTGCACACCGTCTGGGGCAACAGTCCCTTTGCTCTATAATCATTGCAATTCCCGCCGCATGGTGCTACACTACCTATAAAGGGCGTGGGCTTGCCGCCTGTGCCCTTTGCAGGAAGATTTGAGAGGAAAGAAGCACCATGATCAAAAAATGGAGCATGAGTTACCCGGCGGTCAACGGCACCGAACAGCGCCGGGCGTATGTCTATCTGCCCACCATGTACGAGGCACAGCCGGAGCGCCGGTTCCCCGTGCTGTATATGTTCGATGGGCAGAACGTGTTTTTCAACGAGGATGCCACCTACGGCAAAAGCTGGGGCGTGGCAGATTATCTGGACTATACCGACACCCCGCTGATCGTGGCGGCCATCGAGTGCAACGCCGGGCCGAACAACGAGCGTCTGGTGGAGTATTCCCCCTACCGCTTCGATGACCCCACCTACGGCCACTTTGACGGCAAGGGACAGGCCACCATGAGCTGGTTCATCCACCGGTTCAAGCCCCTGATCGACCAGAATTTCCGCACCCTGCCGGACAGGACACATACCTTTATCGGCGGCAGCAGCATGGGCGGGCTGATGAGCCTGTACGCTCTGCTGCAATATAACGATACTTACAGCCGCGCCGCAGCGCTGTCGCCCTCTATCTGGGTGGCACCGGATAAGCTTTCCGGCCTTGTGGGGCGCGCAAAACTTGCCCCCGGCACGGTGCTGTACATGGATTACGGCTCCCGGGAGATGGGTAACCACGATGGCATCCGCCGGGAATTCTCCAACTTGAGCGGCAAGCTGATGACCCGGGGCATCCACCTGACCAGCCGTATCGTGCCCGGCGGCACCCACTGCGAGGCCAGCTGGGAAAAGCAGCTGCCTTTCGTGTTCCACACCCTGCTGTATGAGGTGGAGGAGTAAGAGAAGGGCGACACCATAGTAACACTAAAGGAGGAAACACCATGGAGATGCAGTATTTCAAGGAGTACAGCCCGGAACTGGGACGGGATATGGAGTGCAAGCTTTACGGCCACGCAGGCCGCCCGATGCTGTATATTCCCTGTCAGGACGGCCGATTCTTCGATTTTGAAAACTTCCACATGACCGACACCCTTGCCCCGTGGATCGAGTCCGGGCAGATCATGGTGCTTTCCATCGACACCATGGATCAGGAAACATGGTCGGACGCACAGGGCAACCCCTACTGGCGTATCCGCCGCTATGAACAGTGGCTGCGCTACATCACCCGCGAGGTCGCCCCGATGCTTCAGCATCTGGCGCAGCAGCGCAACGGCTGGAGCGATCTGCCCGGCATCATCGCCTTCGGGTGCAGTCTGGGTGCTACCCACGCGGTAAACCTGTACCTGCGCCGCCCGGATATCTTCTGCGGCTGTCTGGCACTCAGCGGCATCTACACCGCCCACTACGGCTTTGGCGACTATATGGACGAGCTGGTGTACATGAACTCCCCCGTGGACTACATGAAGAACTTCCCGGAGGATCACCCCTATATGCAGCTGTTCCGCAGCCAGAAAGCTGTCATCTGCTGCGGTCAGGGCGACTGGGAACAGCCGGACACCACATGGCTGCTCAAGCGCATCTTTGAAGCAAAGCATATCCCCATCTGGGTAGACCTGTGGGGTCACGATGTCAACCACGACTGGAACTGGTGGTACAAGCAGGTGGCCTACTATATGCCCTACGTTCTGGGCCAGCAGTGACCCATCCTGTGAAAATGGCACAACGGCGCGTCCATGGACGCGCCGTTGTTTCCCAATATTAAAATCTGTCCCGCCCTGCAGGGGCATTGCAATCATAGAGGTAACGGAAAGAGGAATCAACAAATACTATGCAGAACTTTATTTTTATCTCCCCCAACTTCCCCACGAACTACTGGCAGTTCTGCCGGGAGCTGAAAAACAATGGTCTGAACGTGCTGGGCATCGGCGACCAGCCCTATGAGGAGCTGAAGCCGGAGCTGAAGGCAAGCCTGAACGAGTACTACAAGGTGAACAGTCTGGAAAACTACGACGAGGTATACCGCGCCGTGGCCTTTTTCGCCTTCAAGTATGGTCGCATCGATTGGCTGGAGTCCAACAATGAATACTGGCTGGAACGGGATGCCGCTCTGCGCACCGATTTCCACATTACCAGCGGCTTCCAGACCTCTGATATGCCCCGCATCAAGTACAAGAGCAAGATGAAGGAGTACTATCAGAAGGCCGGTATCGCCACCGCCCGCTACCACATGGTGGATGACCTTGCAGGCTGCAAGGCCTTTGTGGCACAGGTAGGCTACCCGGTGGTGGTCAAGCCGGACAACGGCGTGGGCGCTTCGGATACCCACCGTCTTTCCAGCGACAAGGAGCTGGAGGCATTTCTGGCCTACAAGGAAAAAGAGCACCCGGATGTGGCTTACATCATGGAGGAGTTCGTCCGTGCCGAGGTGAACAGCTACGATGCCATCATTGACGCCCACGGCAACCCCATCTTTGAGGCGGGCAACGTAAGCCCCGTGTCCATCATGGACATCGTGAACAACGATGACAACTCCATCTACTACATCATCAAGGATCTGCCGGAGGATACCCGCGCCGCGGGCCGTGCCGCCGTCAAGAGCTTTGGGGTGAAGAGCCGCTTTGTCCACTTCGAGTTCTTCCGCATGACCGAGAATCAGGCCAGCATGGGCAAAAAAGGCCAAATCGTGGCGCTGGAAGTCAACATGCGTCCCTGCGGCGGCTTTACCCCGGACATGATCGACTTTGCCCGCTCCACCAACGTGTACAAGATCTGGGCGGACATGATCGCTTTCGGCGGCACCGATATGCCGGTGGGTGAGCACTACTATTGCGCCTTTGCCGGCCGCCGGGACGGCAAGAGCTTCGTTTACAGCCACGAGCAGCTGATGCAGAAGTATCAGGACAACATGCGCATGGTAGACCGCATCCCCGAGGCACTGTCCGGTGCCATGGGCAACCAGATGTATGTGGCCACCTTCTCCACCCGTGACGAGATGGAAAAGTTCTATTCCGATGTGCTGGCCGTCACCGATGCTACCAACGCCAAGGTGCAGGCCGAGCTGACGAAAGTACTGGCTCTTGGTGAGCCGGAGGCCGTTTAAAGCCAAGAATTCAAGCCCGGAAAGTCCGCAGACTTTCCGGGCTTGTTCTATTTCATTACACCTTCGCGGCGCCCCGCTCCAGAATACCGTTGAAGCGGGAGAAGAAGGTGATGGTGGTAATGATGGCGGCCAGAATATCGCTGACCGGCTCTGCCAGAAAGACGCCGAACACCGGGTTCGGCAGCAGGTGCGGCAGAATGAAGATGAGCGGAATCAGCAAAATGATCTTGCGCAGACAGGCCAGCAGCAGGCTGACCTTGGCCTGTCCCAGCGCCATAAAGCTCTGCTGGCAGGCGATCTGGAAGCCCATGGCAAAGATGCCTGCCATGTAGATGCGCATGGACCATGTGGTGTAGTCGATCAGTGCCGTATCCGAGGTAAAGATACCCGCCACAGCCCCCGGCGCCAGCATCATGAGCAGCCAGAACAGGCAGGTATAGCAGCTGCACAGGGTCAGCTGGAAGCGGAACGCCTCCTTGACACGGGACTTTTTGCCCGCGCCGAAGTTGAAGCTCATCACCGGCTGACCGCCCTGACAGATGCCCTGAATGGGCAGGGTGCACAGCTGGGAAGCGCTGGTGATGACGGTCATGGCACCCACAGCCACATCGCCGCCGTACCGCGCCAGACTGGAGCTGAAGCTGATGGACAGCAGGCTCTCAGTGGACATCATCACAAAGGTGGAGATGCCCAGCGCCATCACCGGCAGGATGACCTTCTTTTCCGGGCGCATATAGTCCTTGCGCAGGCGCAGGATGGTCTTTTTGCCGGTGAGGAAGTGCAGGATCCACACCGCGCCCACGGCCTGACTGAGCACGGTGGCAATGGCAGCGCCCCGCACGCCCAGACCCAGACCAAAGATCAAGATGGGGTCGAGAATAATGTTGATGACCGCACCGATGACGGTGGTAAGCATACTGGTCTTGGCAAAGCCCTGCGTGGTGATGAAGGGGTTCATGCCCAGCACCAGCAGCACAAACACCGAGCCCAGAATGTAGATGCGGCTGTAACTCAGCGCATAGGGCAGGGTGGCGTCACTGGCACCGAAGAGCCGCAGCAGGGTGGGTGCTCCGGCGTAGAACACCACGGTCAGCACCACCGAGAAGAGCAGCAGCATGGTAAAGCTGTTGGAGATGATTTTCTCTGCCTGCTCCTTGTCGCCCTGTCCCAGCGCAATGGCGGTGCGGGGTGCGCCGCCCGCGCCCACCAGCATGGCGAACGCGTTCAGCAGCATAAGGATGGGGGTGAACAGTCCCACGCCGGTCAGCGCTGCCGCGCCGATGCCGGCAATATGTCCGATGTAAATGCGGTCCACGATGTTATACAGCAGGTTGACCACCTGTGCAACGACCGCCGGGATCATGAGCTGCAGCATCAGCTTTTTTACGCTGCCGCTGCCCATATCCTGTTTTGCCTGTGCCATGGAAGTGATTCTCCTTTTACTTCAAATTTGAACTATCCATTATATTATACTCAAAACCCGCAAAAATACCAGCCCCTTTTTGCAAAATTTTCCGTGCTGCGTAAAAAGGCACACTTCTCCCCTGCCGCAGCGCCGGGCTTGCCGCCATGTCCTCTTTGCAGTGCGCTTTTCCGGGCGGCAGCGGCCTTTGCATCCAAGTTTTCGGCGATATGTCTGTAAAAAAGCAAGGTTTTTCGTCAGGTTTGTGTCTTGTGCACAGCGGCATTTTTCAGTACAATAAAGAAGCAGAGAAGAAAAATAAGCGCTGCGACCAAAATAGGTTGCCGCGCTGTTTTGTATTTTGCGGCGCAGCTGCGCCCGGTGAAAAAAGGAGTGCTGTACAATGATCAACATGGTCAAGCTTCCCACCAGCAAAAGCGAACTGTTCCTGCGGGTGGCCAAGGGACATTTTGCCACCAGCCACAGCCACATCAACTATTACATCGACGTGACCACCCAAAAGTCCCGCCTTTCCGAGGCAAAAGCCGTAGCAAAGGAGCTGGTCAGCGCTTACCAGCACAGCACCATCGTGGATACCGTGCTCTGCTTGGACGGCACGCAGGTCATCGGCACCTGCCTTGCCAACGAGCTGACCAAGGACGGCTTTACCAATATGAACGCCCACAAGACCATCTATATCGTCACCCCGGAATACACCTCCGGCAGCCAGATCATTCTGCGGGATAATCTTGCTCCCATGGTCAAGGGCAAGCACGTCCTCATTCTGGCGGCATCCATCACCACCGGCTACACCATTCAGGCAGCCGTGGAAGCCGTAAACTACTACGGCGGCATCGTGGCCGGCCTTTCGGCTATTTTTGCCACCACCCACGAGTGCCTCGGCTACCCGGTCACCTCCATCTTTGACCCCACCAGTCTGCCGGATTACGCCAGCTTCGACTCCCGCGACTGCCCCCTGTGCAAGGCCGGGCAGCACATCGACGCGCTGGTAAACAGCTTCGGCTATTCGGCGCTGTAAATAGAACCAATCTGGAGCTGCCGCACCCGTGCGGCAGCTCCTTTTTGTTGTCCCACGGGCGGGATTGTGCTATACTGATACCAGACGAAACTAGGAGAACGAGGTATCAAATCCATGAAAATTCCCGCAAACGGTTTTACCCACGCCGGCAAGTTCCATGCCGACGACGTGTTTGCTACGGCGCTATTGCAAATTCTGCGCCCGGATATCAAGATCACCCGCGGCTTTACCGTGCCTGACGATTTTGACGGCATCGTGTACGATATCGGCTTTGGGATGTTCGACCACCATCAGGAGCCCCGGGAGTACCGCGCCAACGGCGTGCCCTACGCGGCCTTTGGCCTGCTGTGGCGGGTGCTTGGCCCGGGCCTTGTGGGCGAGCGGCAGGCGCGGCTCATTGACGAAAACTTCATCCAGCCGCTGGACCTGAACGACAACACCGGCGAGCAGAACAGCCTGTGCGATGCCATCGGCTTTTTCAACCCGGTGTGGGATTCCAAAGAGGATCAGGACAGCTGCTTTTTCAAGGCGGTGGCTGTGGCAAAGCAGATCCTGGAGAACCAGATCGACAGCGCCAACGCCGTGAACCGCGCGGACGAAAAAGTACAGCAGGCCTACCGCAGCTCCCGCGACGGCATCGTGGTGCTGCCCTGCTATCTGCCGTGGAAAAACGGCCTGTACAAGACCGATGCCCTGTTTGTGGTGTACCCCAGCCAGCGCGGCGGGTGGAGCGCCCAGTGCGTCACCGACCACAAGACCAAAAAGTCCAAGCTGCCCTTCCCCCAGTCGTGGGCGGGGCAGCCGCAGGAGGTCATCGAGCAGAAGAGCGGCATCCCGGGCATCAGCTTCTGCCACGCCAGCCGCTTCCTCATCACCGCCAAAGACAAGGAGACCGCCCTTGCGGCCTGCCGTCAGGTGCTGAAAAACAATGGACGCCTTGCCTGACGCCGCCTACGTCTACATGGTGCGCTGCACCGGCGGGCAGCTGTACACCGGTTGGACGAACCACCCCGCCGCCCGGCTGAAAGCGCACCAGAGCGGCAAAGGTGCCCGCTACACCCGCGCCCACGGCGCGGTAGGCTTTGCCTATCTGGAGCGTTGCGCGGACAAGCGCGCCGCCCTGCGCCGGGAAGCCGCCTTGAAAAAGCTTTCCAAGGCGGAAAAAGAGGTACTGTGCGCCGCATGGCAGGCCGCCGGGTGTCCCGGGGTGGAGAACGATTGAAAATGCCCTCTGCGGGGAAAGTTTCTGCCTGCCGGGGGATGTTCTCTTTTGACCCCGATGAAGTGGGCACCACCGGTTTGAAACCCTCTCAGGCGCTCCCGCGCAGCGACGACTGAGAGGGTTCGTTCCCCCAAAAGCAGCAAGGCCGTCCGGCATTCGCCGGACGGCCTTGCTGCACTTATTGGAAAGGATCGATCGGGAGATGGCAATTGTTATTTCGCCAGACCCAGCTTTTTCAGCCGGTTCCATGCGCGGATGACCTGTACCTTGGTCACACGCTTGCCGGGCATAAAGGCGCCCTCGCCCATGTCGGGCAGCAGCCCGGCCTCCACAGCCCAGCGGGCTGCCTTGGCGGTGTCGGGCGGGGCGCTCTGGGCAAGGGCGGGCAGCGGCATTGCGGTCAGTGCCATGCTCAGCGCCAGAACCATGCTGATGAGCCGTTTTTGCATAAGATTCTCTCCTTCTCAAGCGCCCTCCAAGCCGGGCGCTTTTGTTGTACCCAGTGTACCACGTTTTGCCCGCTTTGGACGGTTTTGGGCACGAATCGCCCCGCAAATGCGCTGAAACGACCCGGTGCACCACACGCACCCGCAAAAAACAGAAAACCGCCCGGTTTGCGGTTACCGGACGGTTTTCTGCTCTATAGGAATTACGGGAATGGCATATTGAACAGAGCACTGCTCTGTGCCTGTAGTATACCACGAACGGCGGCAAAAATGGAGCAATTCTGCGTGAATGGCCCCTGAAATGCATCGAATCGCCCTGAAAAACCCCAAAAAGCCCTTGCGCACCCTTTTGGGACGCAAAAAAGGGACTGCCGCACAGCGCTGTGCAGCAGTCCCTGCGGGGTTATAAGGGGTTAAGGGGCAGCGGTTTTAGCCGCGCTGCTGGTAAGTCTTCCAAGTGCGGATCACTTCCATGCGGCCTACGCGGCTGCCGGGCTTGAAGCTGCCGTCCTGTGCGGACATCAGGCCGGTATCCACGACCCAGCGGATAGCCTGCAGCTCTGCGGCATCTGCTGCCACATCGTTGAACAGTGCAGTGCTCTGGGTAGCGGGCTTGCCTGCGGCGGTCCACAGTGCAACTGCCAGCTGCTGGCGGTTAGCGGGGATGGCCATACCCTCGGGCAGGACGCTCTTCAGGTAGGCCGTGGTGCCTGCGATATAGGCACCCACGCCAATGGCTGCGCCGCCCACAGCGGCTACTGCCACAATGGCTGCACCGCCGCCGTCACTGTCACCGCCGGGTGCGGGGGTGGGGTCGGGGTTCGGCTTAGGATCAGGAGTGGGATCCGGATCGGGAGTAGCAGGAACTTCAAACACAGCAGTCAGTTCCACATCATGGTCGGGCATGGTGAAGTATATCTCGTGTGCGGTGCGCTGCTCCTCGGTCAGCTCCAGACCGGTGCAGTTCCAGTTCTTGAACACGCTGGTCTCGGTGTCCTCGTCTGCGGTGGCCTTGAGCTCTGTGCCCACAGGCACAGCCGTCAGGTCGGCAACAGCGCCGCCGTCCTTCAGGGTGACCTTTGCATCGGTGACCTCGAGTTTATTCGTAGGAGTAACGAACTCCGCCTTCAGGTTCACATCATGGTCGGGCATGGTGAAGTACACCACGCGTGCGGTGCTCTGCTCCTCGGTCAGCTCCAGACCGGTGCAGCTCCAGCTCTTGAACACGCTGGTCTCGGTGTCCTCGTCTGCGGTGGCCTTGAGCTCTGTACCCATGGGCACAGCCTTCAGGTCGGCAACAGCGCTGCCATCCTTCAGGGTGACCTGTGCATCGGTGACATCGAGTTTATAGGTCTTGGGAGCGTTCTCGGTGTACTGTGCTTTCAGTGTGACGTTATTTGCGGGCATCGTGAAGGAGATGGTCGCCTTGGTGGTGTCCACGTCAGTGGGCAGACCGGTCACTTTCCAACCGGTGAAGGTGTAACCGTCCTTCTCGTCTGCGGTGAAGCTGAGCTTCTCACCTGCAACGTGCTCGGTAGACTTGTCGTCCACGGTCAGGGTGTACTTCGACTCAGACACAGTATAGGTGTCCACTTCGTACTGGTTGCCAACGTAGTGGTCACTAGAATCCACCACGATGTCAACGCTGTAAGTGCCTGCCTTGGTGGGCTTCGTCACAGACGGGAACGAGCCATCCTCCGGGACATACCGGATAGAATACAGCGGTGCATCGTCAAAATACATCGGGCCTTTATAGGTTGCAGTTTGGGTCTTGGGGTCATACTCAAAGTCGTCGAGCTTCGGTTGATATCTGCGTACCACCTCGCCGATATCAAGCGAGCCTTCTGTGTACTTGTCGCCCTCTTGCGCTACGATGCGCTGCTTGTAGAGGCCGTACATGTCCGCTCCCGCCGGGTAGGTTTCAAACACCTCGTTGTCGTAGGTGCGCACATAGACGAGGCTCAATTTGCCCACGCCATCCTTGCTGCTTTTAACGGTCTGATGTTCGATCGTCCCGGAAACGGTAAAGTCGCTCTTGCTCAGGGAAGAGAAGGGCAGCTTTCCGGTGGTGGCCATGTTCACCACAATAGGCTCACCGTCATTCTTGGCGGTCAGGGTCAGGGTCTTGCCATCTGCGGAAAGCTGTGCGCCGTTGTAAGCGCTGACATCCTCGCCGTTGATGTTCGTGACTGCATTGCTGAAGCGGATCTCTGCCTTGACATTACCGATAAGGTAAACCGCGTCTGTTGCTGCGGCATAGTCGTTGAGGCGTTCCACAGTGCCGTCCGTCATCATCAGCTTGCTCTGCTGCTGACCGGCGGCAAGGAATCTGCTTTCAATATAGCCGCAGCTCACCGTATTGGAAATAGCAGCCTTGCTGTCGCTGTCCGTTTTCAGGCTGCCAAGGATCACGGCATTCTGGATGACCGTTTTCTCCGTGGCATAGCTCGGCAGCTGGACATCGTGGAACACACCGCCGGTGACCTCGCTGTTCTGGTTCAGCTGGACCTCAGCGATGAATGAGCCGCCAGTGATCTTGCCATAAGCGCGGACGACATCCTGGAAAGTGCCGCCTGCGATGGTGCTGTTTTCATCCATGTAGACATCCTTCTGGAAGGTGCCGTCCTGAATGATGGTGTTCTCCGCACCAACAGAGCCCTCTGCCACGATGCCGGTGACAGTCACATTTGCAAAAGTGATCTGCTCCACGGCAATGGCCTTATGGTAGGGGTTGATGGTATCCGAAGAAAGATCCACCGGGTTGCCGTCCGGGGTGGTGATGTAAAGCGCCGCGCGTGTCCTTCCGTTCTCTTCCATGGTGGCGTACTTCCAGCCCAGGCCCTCATAGAGGTTAGCCGTCATGCCCTCGCCGCTCATCGGCACACCGGTCACACCGGTCAGGTCGGGCAGACCCTTTTCGGTAATGCGCAGGGGCTTGAGGTCGCTTGGATCGGTGGACTTATTCACAAAGATCTTTGCGCCGTCATTCTTGCCGGTAATGCGCAGCACCTTGCCGTCAGCAGAGGTGTTGGCGTTGTAGTTTTCGACCGGTGCATCGTTGATGCTCAGTACATCGGTGTTCAGGGTAAGTTCTGCGCTGCCTGCGCCCACCAGATAGATGGTATTGGTGGAAAGAGGCAGAGTTCTGCCGTTCATCGCAGTCACACCGCCGTTACGCACCACCAGTGTGCTGAGCTGCTGTCCTGCGGGCAGCAGCTTCTGGATGCCGTCAGGCAGTTCGCCCAGAACCGTATCCGAAATGGTGTAGGTGTTATTGCCATAGGTATTGAAATTGCAGCTCTGGATCACCGCATTGGCAATAGAGCAAGAGCCATTGCAGAACAGGGAATCAAAGGTGCCGCCGGTGATCTCGACCGCACTGTTCCCATTGATCGAGTTGATGCCCGCGCTGACATTGTGGAAGGTGCCGCCGCTGATCTTACCGCTGGTGATCGTCAGTCGGCCGTTTTCGCCAAACTCACCGCCGGTAATATTAGCATTGGTGATCTCGACATAGCAGTTGATAGGCACATCGCTCAGCGCGCTGAAGTCGAAGTTTGCACCGCCCTGATTCAGGATCTGCAAAGTGCTTTCATTGCTGCTGTCGTTGGGGTAGCAGTTATAACCCCAGCCGTTGCCCATGTAAACACGGTGCAGCTTTGCGTCCGTGTCCAGACTGTCCACATAGGTCACGTCGGTCAGATCGGGCTGACCCTCATTGTTAAAGCGCAGTTCTGTGGCGCCAAGTGCCATAGGAACCAGCTTCATGGGTGCGCCGTTCTGCGCCGGGATCATGTTAAAGCTGGCGGAAAGCGTTTTTCCGTCTGCGCTGATGGAGACCGTGGCAATCGTAGAGTCAAAGTATGTGAAGGCGTAATTTTGGGTACCGGCGGGCAGTGCCATGACACTGCCGCCGGTAGAGGCTACCGCCCATACATCGCAGCCGGTGTCGCTTTCCACTACCAGTTCCAGATCGTTCCCGTTACCGGAATAGTTATACTTCTTGATGATATAGATTTTTGTTTCCTTTTGTCCGTTCAGGGTGCAGTTCTCCGGCAGCAGCAGCTGGTGTGCCTGCTGCTGCGTGTCGGCGCTCAGACCGGAGATATCGCGGAAAAAGCCGCCCCGGACATTGCCGCCGTTCTCGGTCAGCTTATCGTAGGTACCACCGTCAATGGTGCCCAAATTCAGTTGCACATCGGCGTAGCTGCCGCCCAGAACGCGGACGCCGTACATATTGTCGGCTTCTATCAAAAGTGTGCCGGTGACAGTGCCATCCAGCAGATAAACCGTGTGACTATTAGCATTCTTGACGGTCACATTGCAGCTGACCGTGCCGTCCAGAATGTACTCGGTATCTTCACTGCCGGTACCGGTGATGGTCAGCCCGGTAGTTTCGTCATAACTCCAGCCGGTACCGGACGCTGCCTTGGGCAGACCGTTCGTGCCGACCTCGATCTTGACCACCTGATTATTTGTTTCAGAGTTCTTACCAACAGCCTCATGCTCTTCTTCGGAGCTGTAAGTAATGCTGTTGGTTTCTTCCGCCGCTGCGGAAGAAAACCCTGCCCCTGCATCTGCAAATGCGGATACAGGAAGGATGGAGAGCACCATACTGAGTGCCAGTATCATGCTCACGATGCGTTTTTTCATGATATCCTCTCCTTTGTCGGTTGATTTGTCCGGCTATACCCCCAAACGGCACAGCCGGAACGGACAAAAATGCCAAGTTGAGTATCTGTCTCTTATACACATCTGACGCTGCCGACGAATTAGACGGTGTAG
>ERZ1027247.307-NODE-307-length-22978-cov-4.947651_pt1 | contig 22978 bp, 28 predicted proteins | sample MGYA00519262_ERZ1027247 | MGnify/ENA primary metagenome ERZ1027247 (study PRJEB26926, sample SAMN06164776) | human gut metagenome | biome: ENVO:00009003; feature: ENVO:2100002; material: ENVO:00002003 | host: Homo sapiens | place: USA | collected 2012 ... | reverse complement strand
CTACACCGTCTAATTCGTCGGCAGCGTCAGATGTGTATAAGAGACAGGAAAAAGATTTTGCTCTTTCCCGCTCCGTAGTCGTTGCGGACGTGGTCAAGGAATACAGGGCCGTCCCAGGACGGGGCCCTGGCGTTCTCCAGGGTGACGGTTGAGGCCGCCGCATATCCGGGTAAAATGCGCGACCGGACGAATCCGGCACAGCAGCCCTTGTTGGCGGCCCGCAGCAGGTTTTTTGCATACCGGGCGGCCTCCGCATTGCTCGATATGTTCGGGGGTGTCTCTGGCCGCAGGACGCGCCCCACACCATTGCCCGCATCGAACTCGCCAGAGTATTCGCCTCCGGTGATGATGCAGGAACCATACAGCTCCGCCCGCCGGTCGGTGTACTCATAATCACCGTCCACGGTCACGGTCAGCACCTCAGACGGAGCCGCCGCCTCCATGTATGCCTCGGAGTACACGACCAGTTTCTTGTCGTACACCAGGAAGGCGCAGCCCTCCAAAGTGCAGATCCGGTTGAGAAACGAGAAGTCGCTCACCCCGGACTGGAGCAGATAAGGATACAGCCTGTCATCCACCCCGTAGGAGGAGAAGGACAGTCCGTTGCGGGCGGCGATTTCTGCCCCTATCTGGGATAGGCGTACCTGCTGCCACGCCTTGCTCTGTACCTCGTAGCCAGACGCAGGGGCCGACCAGGCATGCAGGTCATAAGTACCGTTGCGCGGTGTCGCAGACACCAGGAACATGGTGCCTGTCCCGATGGTGCCATAATCCACCTTGAGCTCGTCGCCTACCGCCGGGCCCCATTTATCCCACAAGTTATCCACATCATTCACACGAAGGCGAAGCTCGTCCGCCCTGCCTGCGGCATACATGTCGTGGTAGCAGCGGTTGATGGACACGCTTGTGGTAATGTCCGCGCCCTTATAGGTGATTTTGATCATGCCTCACGCCTCCATGGGGGCAAGGTCTCCGGCGGAGTTGCCGCGGCCTCATCCGGGATATAGAGCTCGACGCCGGCCCCAAAGATGAGCGTGCCGCAATGGTCTGGGTTGGCCTGGATGATAACGTGGGCCTGTTTCTCATCGTTGTAATATGCCAGAGCCAGCGCGTCAAAGGTGTCGCCCTCGACGGTGATGTGCGTGCTAGGCATAGACAGGCTTCCCCCTTCCTGCAAGCCATGCTTCCAGCATGTCGATAAATTCCGGATATTCGGCCTCGATGGTCTCCATGATGCTCTCCTTGTCGGCCTGCCCGGTAACTGTGATATTGGGCGCGAAGGTCACGCCGCCCAGGTTCACGTCCCCAATGGAGCTACCGCCGGACAAGCTGAACGATGTCCCGTCCTCGTCCGCGCCAAGCATGCGGCCAGCCTTGGCCCAGTATGCCAAGTTCTGCGCCCGATAGGCCGGGTCAAAGCTGATAACTGCCTCGGTTCCAGCCTCGCCCGCGATGGACGGGCCGGTGGTGAAGCCGCCGGCAGCAAGAAGCGGGATGTTCGGGATGTTGATATGGAATCCCTTGCCACCGATAAGCGGAACCCAGTCTGGCACATCAAATCCAATGGAATTGATTGCGTTAATGGCCTTATTCACAATGGAAATCACGCCGTTAATCGGGGCCTTTGCGATATTCATAATCATGCCGAAAATGTTCCCGAAGATGTCCACGATATTCTGCCACGCGGCCCCCCAGTTTCCGGCGAAGATGTTGCTGATAAAGTCAATTACTCCACCGAAAATGGCCTTGATGTTCCCGACCACGTCCTGGATGCTCTGCCATACGCCGTCCAAGAATGCCCCGAAGACCGGGAAATACTGGCTGATCGTTTCAATGACCCCAGTTATCCATCCGGCAATGCTGTTCCATATCTCGCTCACCTTGTTCCCGAAGGCGATCAGGTGCTCCTTGGCGGTGTCCCAGTTGTTGTAAAGCCACACACCAGCCGCGACCAAGCCAGCGATGGCGGCCACCGCGATGGTGATGGGGGAGGTCAGGAAAGCGATAGCTCCGTTTAGGGCCCATGTGGCAATCGTAGCGGCATTGACTACCGTTGCACCGGTAGCAAGCACCGCCGTCTTGATGGCTTCTGCAGCAGCAACGCCTAAGGAAATGACCTTGTAGGCCACGAAGGCTGCTGTTAGGCCGCTCACCACAGGTATGAGCCAATCCATATTATCCTTGAGCCATGCGAAGCCATCCTCCGCAAGGGAGATAACGTCATCGGTCAGCTCGCCGATCTGCTCGGCGATGGCCGTGAAATCTGTGTTCTCCGTGATCTCAAGAATCTTATTCAGAATCTTGGTGAATCCCTCTTGCACCGCCGTGGTGACTGGCTCTATACGCTCGCCCATTTCGGCCAGCGTTTGGGTATAGTCAGCGTTGGCTGCGTTGGCATCCATAAGGGTGCCCGCCGTCTCCTCGTACTTATCGGCGGCCTCTCCGTACAGGACGGTCAAAGTATCAGTAATGAGGGCTTGCCGCTCGGCTTCGTTGGAACACTCCGACAGGGCCACGTTGAAGGCGTCCTCCGCCGTGGTCACCTCATCGTTCATATATCCAGCCAGCATCTCGGCTGCTTCGCTGTTCCAGTTCAAGGCATCCGCGAAGGCACCTGTAACCTGGCCCACCTTAGCAGTCTCCGCCGCAGCCTCGGCCAGGCTCTCCACCGGGAGAGCGTCCTGGTAGGTGCCCCACACTCCGGTGGTAATGCGCACCCACTCATCAAGTTCCTCCTGGCTGTCTGCCATTCGGGCAATGTTGTTTGCCGCCTCTACCGCCCGGTCATCCTCGCCGAACACGGAATAGAGGCCCTTCCAGGTCTCGGTCGCCGTCTCGGCGGAGAATCCGGCCCGGTCAAAGGCCGTTTCAAGGGTGCCCATGTCCTGCCGGAACTCGCGGGTGCTTTCTGCCAAGCCATAAATGCCGGTAATGGCATCCTTGGCTGCTCCGGCGATGGCTTGGATTCCGCTGGACACAAGGTCAGCGGCGGCCCCTTTGGCGATGGTGAAGCCGCCCTTTAGGTCTTTGGATGCCTTCTCCAGTTCTTCGAGCTGAGATTGCGCATCATCCGCCACACCCTCCAGCATTTCCAGCCTGTCGGCCATGCTCTCGATCGCTGCCCGTACTGACGGGTCGATGTCGCCGCCGATGTTGATAGTCGTCCGGAATTCCCGGCCTCTGCCTGCCATGTGCTCACCCCCTACCTATGGTGTTTCGATCTGCGGGGCGGCTGCTTGGCCTTCATTTTGGCCTGCCGCTCCTTTTCCTCCTCAACCGCTTCCCCAAACTCCTGGAGAAAGTCAGTCAGCCTCATTTGTCCGGCTTCTCGGATGCTGGTGTGGAATGTTCGGCTGTACTCTCGGAGGGCTCGGCGGAGGGTTTTTGCTCGGAGGTTGCCTCCGACCTCCGATAGGTAAAAAGCATTCCGATGTCGGTCAGCTTGAGCACATCGAAGCCCTTGATGCGCTCCAGATCAATGATGTCAATGCCGGGGTTCACCGCGATAACGGCAAACATGCCCAGGTATAGGTGCAGCGCATAGTCGTTCTCTCTCATTTTGAAGGAAAAGGACTTGTTCTTGTTGATGGCGGAGCTCCGGGCACACGCTTCGGAGAACTGCGCCGCTGTGATCTCCATAGGGTCATAGGTCAGCTCGGAGACCTGCTTCCCGTCGATGAGCACGGGCTCTTCCAGTTTCAGTGTCTTTTTCATGTGGCGTCCTCCTCGTATAATAAGTTTCAAGTTAATAGTTTTGGGTATCAGCAGGCTATGAGATGCCCGTGATACAATAGCTGTAGGACAGCAGGGACAAGTTCTCAGTTCTCCCGTAGAGCCAAAAGGCTGCTACAACGTAAGTCCGTCCTCCTGAGCCGGAAGTTAGCTGCAAACTCACTGGCCGTTTGCCGTAGCAGGGCCGCCCTTTTAGCAGTGGGGGCTTATGGAAATGCCCCGCCGGATAGGCCCGGCGGGGCTTGTTTGTTACAGCATAGAACCCATGTCCTCGGCATAGTCCTTGCCCGCGATTCTGACCTTCCCGGCCAGGCGGTCAATCAAGAACATTTCCTGACCGTCAACGAACAGGTTGTACCTGGTGACGGTGATGGTGACCTCGCTCTCAGATGCAGAACCCACTTCCAGGCTGATCCCAGGGATCTTGTTTGGGATTCCGCGAATGAAAGCCTTGCACCCGACATTCCGGGTGCTCCCGTTCGCGTCGGTGACAGTCTGCACCCAACGGAACTCCAGGGGCTTCATGTCCGGCTTGATAAGAGCCCGGAGGCCCAAGTCAACGCCAATTTTGGTCAGCGATGCCTCCATGTTGTCCAGGAGCTGCCAGATGGGAAGCGTGAAGGTGCCCATGGCCTGGAGGTCAGCCGTCATGGCCGCAACCTCGGGCAGGGAGATAGATACGTCGCGGGCTACGAGATCACCGTCACAATAGGTCGTGTCGGCCACAACAGGGCCGCAGATGTTGACAAATGCGCCAGCCATTTACTCCGCCTCCCCGAAATAGGAATTAAAGCCTGCCTTGGTATAGGCCACGCGCATGGTGCCGCTCTTAAAGGGCGGTGTGGGAGTGCCCCTCGTGGCCCAGGTGAAGTTACCCTCCACCAGGTCGTCCGTGCTGTTGTCGTCCTCGCTGAACTCCACCACGGGCTCACCAATAAGCGCACCCAGCGCCGCCAGCGCGTCGGCCTTCTCCTGCTCCCGGTTGCGGATGGTGTCCGCCATGGCGCGGGTCATAGGCTTGTCGATGGTCAGCGCGTGCTCCTGCTGGAAGCTGTTGGTAATGTGCATCATCACGCGGATGGAGTTGTCAAAGATAACGCGGTTGTCCATCACCTGACCGTGCTTATAGGCCGCCGTATGGGGGCCCCAAAGCACCCACTGGCCGCCCCAGTACACCAGGGTCGTGATGCCCTGGGCGTTGAGCTCGTTGCCGCGCTTCTGGTCAAAACCCCGGTTGGCGGCCTCCGCGCCGAAATACTGCCGCGCCACAGGGATGGCCTTGTTGGAGCAGCTCTCCATGGGGATGCCGCCGTTCGCCTCATCCACCATCATCTGCCGCCAGATGCCCAGCACAGCGGCATGATAAATGCGCCCCGCGGTATCCATGGCCTGCGGCCAGAATACCTTGGAGCGCTCGCTGGTATAAGCATTGTCGTTCTTCCACTGGATGGCCATCTCGATGGTGTCCACGGCCTGGGCGCCGACCCTGGCATCCTCCACCTGAGCCTCGCCCACCTTTGCGGCGGCCTCAATCGGGATGTCGGCAAATACAGCTGCGTCCCAATGGCCGTTGACCTTAGTGCCAGCCTTGACCATGGCCTCATACACCGTGGGCTTGCTGCTCCATCCAGGGCAGGAAATCAGGTTCGGAATCAGGCCCAGCTCGGGATAAACCAGGCCAATACAGCCCAGGCCGGTATAGACGCCGCCGGCGGTCTCCCCGCCGATGATGTCCGCCTCGGTGATGGTAGAGGTGTCGATCTCGCTAAACGTGGCCTGAACGTCGCCGGTGATAGGCATATCCCCAAGGCTGTTGAGAATGACCTGACCCTTGGAAAAGTCGTAGTCGATGGAGAAGTCCACGCCCTCCACCTTGTCTGCCAGCACCAGCGTGTCCAGGATGATGGTGTCACTCTTGATGGTGGCCTGTCCGTTGGCAAAGGTCAGGCTCTGAGTAGTCTCGGGCGATTTCTTGTGCTTCGCGGGATCCAGCACATTGACCGCCACGATGGGGCCAATGTTGCCGGCGGCGTTGTCAAAGTGGAGCTGAAACGCCTCGCAAAGGTCGAAAGTGGCCCAGTCGGTCGAGTATCCGAAATAACGCTTGACGGCGTTAAAATTGGACAGCTTGACCGGGCTGTTGACGTACTGCTCATAGCCCCGCACCAGGTTCACCGGTGCAAGGCCAACATACACGGCAACGGTTCCGGCCTGAGTAGCGGCGTCGCCGATGCTTTCCGCAAACTCGCCATAGGTGCCGTGCTTGTAATCTGCCATTTATGTTCCCTCCTTACAGGAATTTTTGTGGGTCTTGGATATTCCGCCGAAGCGGATAGTTGACTGTGAAGGACATCCAGGCGAACCACATCGGGTAAAAGTCTGGGATGGCCTCTTGTTCCGTCAGAGGGCCGAACTTGATTGGCTTGGCCCTGTCGATGGTATAGCCGCCGATGGATGTTACGCTCTCCACCGCCCGGAGGGCGATGTCAACGAAGTTCCATGCGCCCCGCCAGCCTTCGCCGTTGCGCTGGAAATAAGCGCCGGCCTCTGCCCCTGCCCATCTACGGACGGTTCCGTCCTCATTGGGGAGGAGCACGTCCTCCCCATGGGTACCGGGATCCCATGCCGAAAAGCAGAGCTGCACCTCGACCGAGCCGCTTCCCTCCGCCGGCACGTCCTGGCCTGTGACGAACCGGACGCAGAGCGACGGGAACGGTGCATGGACGCCAGGCGGTAGCTTGTCGGACGTGGGCACGTACATGGCAAAGGCCGCAGGGGTCGCCAGATGATAGGCATACCCGGAATCGTCCGGGGCCGTGTTCTCCGGCGGTACTTTCAGCTTGATATGCTCACAGATGTTTTGCCGCGCCCACTCCGTCAGGGTGTCCAGCATATTGACCACAGACATGGCCTCGGCCTCCTTTATGCGATGATGTTCTCCCGGAGCACGACGGTCGCCATGCCCATATCAACCTGCCAGTCGTCCACGATGCACTCACGCCCGTTGACGTTCAGGCTTTGACCGGGGGGCCGGCGGGGCGGAAGATCCTCCTCGCGGGCATAAAACAGGGTAGCACTCTCTGCCACCGCCAGATCCTGCCCGCCTTGCCTGGCTTTCAGCTCATCGTTATCCAGGACAATGGTAATGTCCTTGCCCTCGATGCGGTAGGTCTCCCCGAAGAAGTTAGTATCCAGAAACACTGCGGAACGGTCATTTTCCACCATGTCCTTGAAGCCGGCCATTACTGCACCGCCTCGGCGGCGTCGAAGGATGGCGCAGGCTCATCGACCGGCCCTTCCGGATCGCCTTCCACTATGTCGGCCTCGATGTTGGCATCCAGGGCATCCACCATCTCCTTCTTAGTCATGCCGATCTTGAAGGTCAGGCCGCACAGCTTACCGATGTCCCGCAGCTCCTTGACGGTCATGTCCTCGCTGTACTCAGGAATCGCAGTCACGCCGTCCGGCAGCTCAGGAAGCTCGGGGGGCTGCTCGTCAAAACCGATTGGGGCCGCGCCGGTCTCATCGTTGTCAACATACCGGGCCACGCCCTGGGAGACCAGACGGGCCTCCTGCTCAGGCGTCAGCTCGATAGGCTCCGAACGGCTGTCCCGCGCCACAACACGGGTCTTGCCGTTCTGGTCAGCAACATAGTGGCCGTATACGCCACGGATAATTTTAATCATGGTATTCTCCTTTAGGACGACGCCAGAATGCCGGCCGCCCGCAGGCTCGTGAGAAGTGCGTTGAACTCCTCTTGAGTAGGGGCGGCGGCGGCGTCAGCAACGGCGGCGGCCTGCTTCACTCCGCCCAGGGCTTCCTTGGTAGCCGCAGGGAGGGTGTAGGTAGGGCCAGGGTCGCCTTTGTCGCCCTTCGGGCCGGCTGGGCCCTGCGCTCCGGCGTCTCCCTTCGGCCCCTGCGGGCCTACCTGCTCATTCTTCACACCCTGCTCCAGCTTGTTCATCTTCTCGGCGGTAATCAGGTCGCCGTCGTTCCATGTGGTGGGTTCGTATGCCATTATTACAGCCTCACTTTCTGCCTAAAATTGCTGTTCCAATCTGCCCTCTGCCGACCACAGCAGTTTCAGCAGAGGGGGTTATTCCCCCAGGACAGTTGCGGAAATAAAGGGGTTCTTGGTACGGGGGATGAACAACGGGCGGGCGGACACGGTCAGCTCGCGGGCGTTCTTCTCAGTCCAGTACCGGGGCACCCGGCGGCCCATGTAGGTGTGCCACTGATTGTCGGACTGCTCAATCTGAGACACAGCGCCATACAGTCCACGTCCGGCACCAGGAGCGGTCACGCAGACCTGCTTTTCGGGGACATAAGGCTTGACCTTGCCGTCCTCCTCGTCCACATAGGTACCGTCATAGGTCAGCAGTTCAATCATGCGACCACGCACGTTCAGGCGGCCCAGGCGGGCAGCACCGTTGGGCAGGGTCACGGGGTCAATCTGCCCGATACGGTAGTTGTTGAGATCCAGCAGCTCCTTGATCTTGGCGTCATCCAGCAGGGCCTCGGCTGCATCCGCGCCCAGCAGCACCTCCGTCGCGTTGTTGCCGACGGTGGTCAGCATGCGGATCATCTGATGCAGGTCGGCCAGCTTGTCGGAGGTGCTCTCGTTCCACTTCACGCCTGGCACGTACACAGCAGGGTTAGAGTCCTCGGAGTAGAACTTCATGGTGTACTCCACATACTCGCCCTCGCCGTACTTGTCGGCATACTGGCGAAGCACATAGCCGTTCTCAAACATGCACTTTGCCGCGATGTACTCCTCCCGGTTGGTGTGCATCTCGTCGAAGTCCTGGAGATCCTGGAGCAGGATGTCGGCCTGACGCTCGGCGGGGGTGCGGTCGGAGAACAGATTCTCACCGAACCCCTTCTTGTTCAGGTCGTCAATGGTCAGCGGACGGCTGGGAGCCACCAGAGGCGGCACCATCTTGCTTGTGGTGTACCCCTCGCGCTCCACAGAAATGGAGCCCTTGCGGGGGAGCACAACGGGAGCCAGCTTGTTTCCGCTGGCGTCCTTATACTCCACCAGCACCTCCTCAGTGGGGAACATGTCCCCGGAGCCGGTGGGGAAATAGCGGTCACGCAGGAACGACGTGACAGGGGTCATCTGGCGGACAGCCGCCAGCATGGTCTTGGTCTTGTAAATGTCAATAGCCATTTTTTACTCCTCCTTCTCGCCCATGGCGTTCTCGATGTAGATGCCACCGTTGCGCAGAGCCTGGATATCTGCAACGGACAGCTTGTAGTCAGCCTTGGTGATCAGTGCGTTCTTGTTAAACTGGCCAGAGACATACACCTCAGCCACAGCCTCGGAAGTTGCGTCCACGTTATCGCACAGGATTCCGTAGGCGGTTTCGCTTGCACCTGCGCTCTCTGCGGAAAGCTGCTTGAGCTTGCCGTCGGCCCCGGCGGCCAGAACCGTGCCGCGTATCAGCTTCCCCTGTGCGGCGGCGATTGTGGCGGATGCGGTCAGGGTGGGGATGGTGTTCCCCGCAATCAGGTTGTCGGGGACGCACACGCCCAGGTCTTCGAAATACTTCGCCATGTTACTTGCCCTCCTTCTTGTTGATGCAGCCGAGCAGCAGCGCCTCGGCCTTGTCGTCGTCCGTCATGTCCTTGGGCTCCACGCCAGAGGCCGGAGTGGGCTTCACGCCGCCCGAACCGCTGTTCTTGGTGTCCTCGTCCAGCTTGGCGAGCATGCTCATGCCGACCGCCGCCTGCTTCTTCATGGCCGCGAATGCCAACTGCTCGGCGTTCATGGGCTTTTCGCCATACTTGGCGTTCTTCACCATCTCAGCGTCGCCGATGGCGGCCTCGATGTCCTCGATGCCCTGGATGCGGGCACGCTCACTCGCCACGCCCTTGGCCTGGGCGGCGTTCTCCGCCTGCGCCAGCAGGTCAGGATAGGCGGCGCGGAGCTCGTCAAGGTTCTTGATTTCCATGTCTTTACCTCCATTTTTCTTATTGAGAACCGGGGAGCCCGGCGTCTCTCTGGCGCTCTTCGGCGTGGACATCTGCGCCCACTCCTCGGTGCTCATGACCGGCACGTTATCGGGCACCCTGCCCATGCAGCGGGCGGCCACTGGATATCCGTTGACCATGACCACGGACTTGTCCGGGGCCAGCTTCATCTCAACCGGCTCGGCCTCGTCTGTGATGGTCTCGGTGGCGAAGCCCTCCGTCACGGCCTCCTCGCCTGTCATCCAGGTTTCGGCCTCCACCAGGGCATTGATCTCCGCCTTGTCCCGGCCTGTACGCTCGGCGTATATGTTCACCCCCGCTTTGTTGTGGGCTTCCATCTGCTTGGCCGCGTCTCTTAAGTCCTGCACCTGGTAGTAGCCGTACAGGAAGCCGGCGGCCCCGTGGATCATGAGGTTGCTGCCCGCGTGCATCTTGCGGTCGTCTCCGGCCATGAAAATGAGAGAGCCGGCGGACGCCGCCAGACCGTCATTGATGGTCGTAACGTGCGCCGCCAGCCCCTTGAGCCGGTTATAGATTGCGATGCCTGCGTACATGTCCCCGCCAACGCTGTTGATGTGGACGGTCACCTCATCCTTGCCCTCCAGCTCGGCCAAGTCCTTCAAGAACTCGTCCTGAGCGATGAAGTTGCCGGGGATGGGCTCACCTGTCCACCAATCCACCGGATGGCCGGCGACTACTTCGCCGTACATGTCGATACGGGCCGTATTGTTGCCCTCGTCGATGACGATATTGTAGGGCTTCAAAAGCCCCCGATTGCTAGGTTTCAGCATTGGTTTCTTCCTCTTCTCCTTCCTCCCTGGTGTCCACCGGGGGTTCTTCCGCAGCCTGCGAAGCCTGTCCTGCGCTATTGACCCTGCGCAGCAGCTCGTTCTCCACGGCCAGCTTGTCCGCGTTGGCCGCGTACTCGCTGCCGTTGATTCGGATGGCCTCCGCTTCTCGGGTGGATAGGCCGTTTTCAATGGCCGTCACAGCTGCAGCGACCTCCTTCGTCGGGTCAAGCTGCCCCTGAGAAGGCCCGATCCATTCACTGGCAAGGTACGCCTGCCGGACGATGGGGTCGGTCAGGAACCCGGGAGCGGAAATGCGCCCACGAGCCACGGCCTCCGTCAGCCACAGCTCATAGACCGGGCGGCAAAAGTCGTCCGTCATCCACTCCCGGCGCATCCGAAACCCCTTCCACGCCTCCAGCAGTGCCGCACGGGAGGCGGAATAGCTGGAGTTGAAGGACATCAGCAGCAGGTCAGCTGGTATCTCAAAGGCTGCGCCCACCTGCTCACACATAGCCCGCATGAACACATCAAAGCCGCCGTTGGGATGGGTTGCGGCTGCCATTTTTACGTCCTCGCCAGGCTCCAGGATGTTGATGGTTCCGACTCCGATTTCGTACTCATTGGGATCTCGGCTGACCTCCGGCACGCCGTCTCCGCCAACCTCGTTGAAGGGCATATCCGACGCCCCCGCCTCGGTGGTTATGAAGGCAGTAAAGAATGCCTGCACCACTGCGGCCATGATCTCCGCCTCGGTATAGCGCCGCATTTGAAGCAGCGGCTCAATGGCCTGAGCCAGGTATGGGACACCCCGGTATTGCTCCGGGCGCTCCGTGTCCATGATGTGCAGGATGTTGGGCAGGCCGGTGGCCTTGCCGTATGCCTCCACCCGCGTGTACTTGGTCAGCTCCCCATCCCATTGGTTGGGGTAGGTGTTGGCGATGTGGTAGGCCACGATGGCCCCGCTCGGGTCGACCTCCACACCGTCATAGATGGTGTTTCCGTTTGGCATCTTGGCCGTGGTGATGTCGGTCAGTAGAGGATTACTCCTCACCGCGTCGCCGCCGGTCACCTCTGGCGTCCTTATACGGTCTGCCTCGATCAGGTGCAACCGCAGGGAGTACGGAGCCAACGGCGTCACTGCCGCCCGCTTCACCAGAGCGAACACGTCGCCGCTCATGGGCCACGACAGCGCCACAAGCTGCTGCATCCCGTAGAAGTTGTTGACGCCGGTGGCGTCGCATGCCCGCTTGTTGTTGGCCCACAGGGCGAACTCCCGTTGCACCGCCCGCTGCCATGCCGCCGCCTGCTCCTGGGTAAGGCCCAAGATCTCTCGGTCGATGGTCGATTTCAGACGCAGGCCAGGGCCGACAATATTTGTCCGCTGCCGTTTCAGCGCCGCCGTGGCGATGGGAGCAGTCTGGTACAGGATGCGGGAGCGCTGCCGCAAGGTGTAGTTGTTGGCGTTGATGTCCTCCGACGGACTCCCGCTCTCCACCGTGAAGCCTTTCAGCGCCTTCTTGGTATGGCTGGCCCCGCCGTGGGAATACCCCTTGTTCTGCACCCTCATGTGGGATATTTCGTGTGAGCCAGCCGTTCCTTTCTGTTCCACTTGCACCTCCTCCTTTCTGTTCAGCTTTACCGGCGGTCAGGGGCGGAGGAAGGAGGAGACCCCCGCCCCTGACCCATGACCAGCATGTATGTTGAAGCCAGAAGGCGTTCAACCGTTACCAATCGCGGGGGATGGCCCCCACAGCCTTGCGGCGCTTCCCGCCGCGCAGGACAGCCTCCAGCTCGCCGATCTCCTTCTCCAGCTTGTCGATGGTGTCCTCAAGCTGGGGCAAGTCCAGACGGGTGAGGTTTCTGCCGCCTATGGCATAGCTCTTGACCTGTCCGCCTAATAGGGCCAGATAGGCCGCCTGGGCCTGCTCCAGCGCCTTCCGCCGGAACTCCAGACGGCTCTCAATAACGGTGCTACTTGCCATATTTTCCTCCTTCCTGGCATGAAAAAGCGCCGGCCTCCCGACGCTGCCCGCACTACTCTCTTTACCAATCATCCGCCGCGGTCTGCCGCCTCACGGCCCCGCGCCTGCGTGTCCTCTGCGGTTGCACCGCTTTCTGCTCAGGAGCCCCCTTCAGGCGGCGCTCCACGGCGTCCATATCCGGGTCGAGCACCCGAAGGGCGGCAAGGGCATAGTTCCGGCAATCCAGCGGTTCGTTGCGTTCGTGCCCTTTAAGCACCTTCCAGGCCGTCCGCTTGCGGCCCCGCTCCAGCGTCTCCTCCTGCACCTCGGACATAAGGCCGGTGAAGTATCGGTAATCATACCCGGCCTCTGGAGCCCGATTGAAGTGACAATATTTCGGGCCAGGCTCCAGCACCAACAGAGAGCCTTTGAGGATGTCCGCCTTACCGGCGTCCACGCCGATGGTGTAGAGCCACGTTTCCCCAAGTGTTCGCCCATTGACAACGATCTTGACCTTTGACGGCGGGCGTGTGTACGGTTCCCCATCGCCGCCCTTGCCCTTGATAGCAAAGACGCGCTTGCCCATCCGGGCCCGGCACTGCTTATAGACGCTCTGTGTCTTGTGGCCGCCGGAATCCACGAAGGTCAGGGAGACGGTCAGCCCGCGTCCACTCTCAAATTTATAGACGTGCTCTACTGCGTCGTCAAGCCGGAGCCACACTTCATCGTCGTTCGGGTCGCCCATGATGACGCCCTTCTTGATGCCCCAGCTCTCACCGTAGTGCCCCCAACCGACCACCTCATACTCCAGGCGGTCGTCTTGGGTATCCACGCCGCAGGTAAGCACCAGAACGCCCTCCGGCAATTCTACCGGGGAGCCGTCGGCCCTAGTTCCGTAGTCCTCCCGGCGGGCCAGCATGTCGTCCTCGCTCGCCAGGCCGCCGCGATCCTCCCACAGCTTGCCCAGCTTGGTGTTATAGACCACCTGGAGCTTGCGCGGGTCTTTCCTGGCGTCCAGGAACTCATAAACAATCTTCGCCCATGGCTGCCATGGGGATGCAAACCCGTTGAGCCAAAAGGAGCGGTGCCCCTTGTGTATGGCATCCGGGCTGTCTGCCTCCCATCGTGCAGGCTGGCGCCGCATTTCCTCCTCGGTTGAGATGCAGGCGCAGGACGGACAGCACCACCAGACGCCCGTCACTTTGTAATCCGTTTTCCGGCCTGCTTTGAAGGTCTCAAAGTCGAACTTGATGTCGTCAAAATCTATCTCATGCCATTCCCCACAATGGGGGCACTGGTGCTTCCATCTTTCCTGTGTGCCGTCGTCGAAGGCGTCCGCGATTGGGCTCGCCCCCTTTACGGTACAGGTGGATACATCCACGAGCTTGGCGTTGTAGTAGGTGATGGTACGGGCGTCAGCCAGCTTCCAGGGGTCGCCCTCTGTGCCTGCCGACAGCGCCCAGCGGTCACGCTCGTCGCCAAATATGTACCGGACAGGCGTTGACGCCAAGGCCGCCGGAGAGTTGGAGCCAATGATGGACAGGGCCCCACCAGGGAAGGACTTCTCCTGCACGGTGTTGGCGCTGTCCCGTCCCTTGGCGTCGGCCACCTTCCGCTTGAGCGTTGGGCAGTCCCGCACCATGGGGGCAATACGACGCCGGGAGAATTTCTTTGCATCATCAATGTTGGGTTGGATGTATAACATGGAGCCGGGATCCTGGTCGATGGCGTATCCGATGCAGTTCAAGATGAACTCGGACTTGCCCACCTGGGAGGACGCAACCATGGTCAGCCGCCGGACGCGGGGGTCTGAGAAAGCATCCATTGGCTCTACCAGATATGGCGTCCTGGCGTTGCGCCAAGGCCCAGCCTCGGCGCTGCTCTCGCGGGATAGGACTCTGTACTGCTCCGCCCATTGGCTGACCGTTAGATCAGCGGGCGGCGTATAACTCGAAAAGGCCCGGATGAAGGTGCGGTCAACGGGCCGAAGCCGACGATTCTTAATCGTCGGTCTCGTCGTCTCCGTGACGCTCATTCCACCCCTTCCTTTCCCGCACACGCGCTTTGTATTCCTCCGGGTCATAGCGGTATTCAGCCAAGCGCTCCAGAAGATAATAGACCTCCCGTTTCACTCGGTCGGCCTGTTCTGGGGCTGTGTGGGTTCCGGACAGATCAACAGCCAGTTTGCCCGGCATGGCCATGAGCATGGAGCGCAAAAAAAGGACGTGGTCGGTCACAATGGCCTCCACATCCTCTGCCCTGTGCATCTTGCCCTGGAGCTCTTTCAGCTCCATCTGTGCCGCCTTGGCCTTGGCCTCCTTGATGTCCACCTCAGCCCGCAGCTTCGCCTCCTCCAGCTCAGCCGTTGTCTGCTTCTTTTCCCTCCCATTTGCCTTCTCCGACAGGTAAATGATGTACCTCTCTACAGTCTTATCCCAGTCATAACGCCGTCCCTTCGGCGTCTCTACCGTTTCAAGTATTCCATCAGCCGTAAGCCTCTGCACATTCTTCGATGTCATACGGAATACCTTAGCGACCTGTGCGGATGTCCGATATTCTACTTTTGTCTCCATGCGTATCACCTCCTACCGACAGCGCCCAAAAACCAAAGTCAAAAACTAGAAAATTCTTGGGCTCGCCAGCACCACAGGCAAAAATATCCGCCAGAAGTACCTACAAAACACCCGCATTACCCATTTACCGCCCCGCTACGCCGTTTATCCTTCTTTCTGGTGTCCTGTGATGAGCACAGAAAAAGAGCCGTCATAGGATCGCCTGCGGCCTCACAAAGCAAATGCTCTATACACACAACTAAGAAGTTATGTGGTATAACTCGCGCACGCGAGGGCAGCAATAGGGCAACGCCCCCAGTAGCCCCAGTGGCAACCCGGCCATATCATGAACCCATGTACCTGTTCATATAATGATCCAGCCGCTTCTCCAGGTTCTCGTCAATGGCCTTCTGGATGTTCAGCGCTGTTCTCTCGCTGCTGACCATCTGCGGAAGGGATATGGTCTTGATGGCCTGCACGTCACTCCTGTTCTTGCTCTTACGCTGGAACGGGATATACTGGGTCTTGTCCACCGAACCGGCCCCTGTATGCATGAGCATGATGGGAGAGTGGTCGCTAGAGCGGGTACCCTCTCCTCGGAAGTTCTTTCCGAGTGCTGCCCGCTGCTTTTTGGTCATCTTCTTGACCTTGCCCATGGTGGAACGCTGGCCCTTGATGATGGTGGCCTTTAAGGTATAGCTCCCATCTTTTGGAGCTGTTGGCGACATGGAGAAATGCGTGGGCGTCAGCACGCGCCCGGTATAGGTAATCTGGACGTTTTCAAGGCTTTCACCCCTCACCCTTACTCTTCCGATCTTTTGACCTGTAATCTCAGCCTTTTTGACACCGTACTTCTGTGAAACCTCAGTGGCAATCCAGCCAGGCACGCGCTTCTTCATATCTCCAATGGTGCTGTTTATGACCTTCTGCGGGGCCTTCTCCAGCGCCTTGAGTTTCCTTCTAAGCGCCTGCACATCGCTTATCTGAACCGTGATGCCCATTGCTACCCCCATTTCCTGGATAAAAGCAGAGGCCCCCACTTTGGGAGGCCTCATGGTTCTGGCTGTGTCACAATTTTGCATGGTATTATTATAGCACGGGAATCGCAAAAAGTCTTCCGGTTTTTTTCCGGACTTTTTCACTCTGTCTCTGTCACGCCGTAGAGCGCCAGAGTAAAATGCCGTAGGGCTTTGTCTCGGCGGTCATAGACTGCGCTCTTCTCCAGGTTCAGGCGCTCACACAACTCCCGCACGGCACCGCGAGCCTGGTGGATGTAAAACTGATCCAGCACTAACCGCTCTTCATCGCCCAAGGCCCCAAGGGCTGCATCCACAACATCCACCCACAGTTTAGATTCCTGCAACCGCCGGTTCAGTTCATCCCGGTGGATGATATTGGACAACATGACATCCTCCCTGGTGCTCCCACCCCCGGAGACCGGGGTGCTGTCTGTGGCGGCGCTGCGGATGCTGGTATAGCCTATCTCCAGTCGCCTGATTTCCTTGGGGATGGTTTCCAGGGCCTTTTGATGTGCCTCGTAGTTTTTCAGTTTGTCGATTGCTTCACGCTGCCAGTTCATACTTTTTGACCTCATCTTTTACATTCGGCTTATTGACCATCTGGATCACCGCAAGACGGCTTTGCCCCTCTGACATCTGCCCCGTCTGAGCTATCGCAGATGTAACCGCCGCGGCTTCGGCTTCTGTTGTGTAGTCAGGGTACCGCCGAAGGATTTCCCGGACATAGCCCCACCACGGATATTTGGGTCTACTCATGCTCGGCCTCCCACTGTTTCTTCATGTCTTCGTATAACTCTTCCATCTTTCGATTCCACCCCTTGAGCTTCCGCAGGACAAGCAGGCCAAGCACCATCCACTCAACAGCAGCTATGATCGTCAGAATATCAGCCATCCTGCTCCCTCCGTAGTGCGGCCTCATATTCTTCTTTTTTGATGACCCCGGTCACTTTCATGGTATACAATCCATCTTCATCCCTCTCCCTCTTCACCTGCTCCAGATCGGCCCGCAGCTTCTCGTTTTCGGCCTGGAGCGTGGAGAGGGTGCTCCGTACTTTCTCCACCACGGTTCTCATGTTCTGCATTGTGTGGTCGTCCCAGCTGGTTATCCAGCGCAGGAACCGCTTCTCTCTCTCCGTCAACTCTACACCCCGTAAAATGTCCTCAAATTCCGCTGGGATTTTCATTATTTTTTCTCCTTTCCGGCGGCCCATCAAAGGCCGTCCAGTATTGGCCGTACAGTTCCAGGCTAAACGGCTTGATGTGCTTGCAGTATAGATACCCGTCTCTGACTCCTTCTGCAATCTCCAGGCCGCCCCATTGGAGCTGGGCTATCCCTGCTCCCTCAATGTAGATTGCGGTCTCCTGGGTGATGGAGTCCAGCTCCTGGGCTGTGTATTTGTGTCTCATGCTTCTCCCTCCGGCGGGCGGTGGTAGCAATCTGCTGCCCGTCTTTTGCAGTATGTGCAAGGACACTCGGCCCCATTTTGGTACTCCCACTCCCATTTCCCGTCTTCTGCGCACCCCGCGCATGTCAGCACCTCCAAATTCGCAATCGCTTGGCAATTTTCCCTTGCATTGATCTGTTCCATGCAGACGTATATCCCCGGCACCTCAGCCCAAAACTTTTCCACAATCTCGCTGGAAACCTGGGCGTCATCCCTCCAGAACCCCACAGCGGTCATGCAGTCCTTCAGAAGCTTTTGGAGGTTGTCCGTGTCCGGCCTGGTGGTCCGGTACTCACCGTCTTCATGCTGCCCACGGGGGAAGCACCACTTCACCAGCAGCCGCACCGCGCCGGCCAGGGGCTCCACGGGCCTGTGTCCAGCCAGGTGCGCTGTCAGCTTCGACCGTGCCGCCCGTACCTCCGGCGGCTCGTAGGGTACCGGCTTGCCCTTGACCACCCGCCATTTCTTTTCCTGGTGCGTCACCGTGGGTGGCTTCATCGGCATAAAAAATTCTATTCTCATGGCTTTACCTCGTTAAAGTATTGCAGATCACAAAACTACTTTGTCAACGGTCAGGGGAAGGAGTCGTCGTGCGTGAGCTTTCGCACGACTACTTCCCCCGTTGACCGTCAGGGAAACGTGTTTTCTTACCCCCCTTTAGGGGGGTACTTTTTCTTCCCTAGGGAAAAAAACAGGTTTTTTCGTTTTTTCCCCTCACAGGGAAAGAAGGGAAATCCCCGTTTTTTTCTCAAGGGAAACAGAGGGAAATGTCCGTTTTTTTCTCTCACGGGGAAAGGAAAAATTCTCGTTATTTTCCCTTACTTCCTGCCGACTTCCCCCTCGTCAATCCAAAAGCCGCCATGCTCTTTCAACCGGTTCCTGACTGTCTTGTCCGTCACGCCCATGTACTCGGCCAGAGCGCTCACTGTGACCTTCCCGTCTATGCCGCAGGCTTCAAAGGCGAGTGCAATAGAGTCTTTTCGCTCCTTGGCTTTGGCCTCTTTCGGCTTCCGTTTCTGCATGGCCCTTTGCCACCCCGGCACCTCCCCCTCCGGGTCGATGTCGGCCAGGACGCCGCTGTCATCTCCGCGGTGAATGGGGTAATCGAACCAGAGGTTGACCGGGGGAAACTTGGGAAACTCCCGCAGGGTTCCCTCAATGCGCCACGCTGTCAGGCTTTCAGCGGCCTGTCTTGCAGCGTCCGCGGCCTTTGCCGCGCCTTCATATTGCCGGTCGCTTAAAAGGCTCCTGGCCGCCTCCAGCGCCCCCTTCTCGGTGCAAAGGTCATCCTGGGACGCCTCCTCCAGCTTACCCGCCCGCTGGAGGGTGGCAGCAACGGCGTGGCCGACCGCTTTGTTGACCTCCTGCTTGCGGAGCTCTTCGCTGACCGGCAGTTCAATCAGATCCAGAAGGGCGTCGGGGTCACGGGCGAACACCCCGGAGCCGCTGGCCCGGTCCATGGAACGCTTGCCTCCCTGGCTGCCCTTGGAATGGTGGTGGCAGTAGATCACGGCGCAGCCCAGCTCAGTACACACCTTGTCGAACTGGTTGCAGAAGTTCGCCATCTGGTCGGCGCTGTTCTCGTCGCCGGTGATGACCTTATAGATGGGGTCAATGACAATGGCAATGTAATCCTTTTTCTTCGCCCGGCGGATCAGCTTTGGCGCCAGCTTGTCCATTGGCACAGAGCGGCCCCGGAGGTTCCAGACATCAATCTTGTCCAGGTTCTGGGGCGTGCGCCCCAGGGCCGCATACACATCCTTGAAGCGGTGGAGGCAGGAGGGCCGGTCCAGTTCCAGGTTGACGTAGAGCACCCGCCCCTGGGTACAGGAGAAGCCCAGCCACGGACCTCCCTCGGCGATGGCGCAGCACAGCTCAATGAGGGAGTAGCTTTTGCCGGCCTTGCTCGGCCCGGCCAGGAGCATTTTGTGGCCCTGCCGGAGGACGCCGGCAATCAGGGGCGGCGCCAGCTCGGGCAGGTTGTCCCAAACTGCTGCCATGCTCTCAGGGTCTGGCATATCATCGGTGACGCTGTCCATCCAGTCCCGCCACTCGCTCCAGGATGCTTTCCCGATGTTGGAGGCCAAAAGGAACTGCTTTTTGCCCCTTCGCATAACGCCGGGGAGCCGGGACAGCCGGGAGGGGTTGCGGTTCTGCCGGTCTACCTTCAGGCCGTTCTTCTCACACACCGCATAGAGGTAGTCCACGCGGGAGCGGTATTCCTCAAAGGAGCCGGCCTCAATCCGCACAATAGCATGAAGGCTCTTGCCACCGGAGGAGACCAGGGCAGCCACCGGCAACTCCAGCTCCCGGATCATGGCGTGCTGCTCCTCCAGGTTCATCTCGTCAGACTCTACCAGGGCATAGCGAAAAGCGGTCACATTCTCGTTTTTTACGCCCTTGCCATCCAGAGGGTTAAAGCGAATCCACGCTCCCACGTCAGGGTCACTGTCGCCCAACACTGCCCCGATGTCGTCTTTGCAGGTGCGCAGGGCGTCAATCAGCTGGCCGGCGGTCCGGTCATAGTTTCCCCTGGATGGCACCTGCCGTCCGTCTTCCCCTTTGAAGGTCTCAGTCACGTATCCAACGTATTCAGACGGGTCGAAGAGGACTGTCAGGTAAGTAATGAGGTCTTTCGCTGGGTGCCAGTCTGTGGGCTCCTGGACCTCTTTGCCCTCCAGCCATGCGCGGTCCACGATGGTGCCGCCGCCGTCCCTGGTGTTGATGGTGTCCTCCCAATCCAACATGTGGCCGGGGGCGCTCTCCTGAGTGGGCCGCCAGCCGCGGTCCAGGGCCATCTTGAATACCGTGCCGGCGGCCACAGGTGTACCGCCGGACGCGCCGTGAAAGGTTTCCCACTTCCGCAGGCACTCGCCCGCATGATAGCGCGCCGGGTCGCGGCGGCTCCAATCTTCCCAGAAGGAGGCGGGACACCCCGCCTCCTTCAGCCCCATACCCACAGTCAGCCACTCCTGGTAATTCAGGCCGGCCGGGTCAATATGTTCCAATGCCTCCAGGGGATCCAGCCCCTTGCCGATACTATCCATACTATCCTCCCATGCTCACCGGGACATAGGCCGACGGGGTTACGCCGGCTGGGATCTTCCACCCCTGGGACGCGATGCGGTCAATCATGTTCCTGGCCTCTTCAAATCGCCATTGCCCCACATGCTGAAACCCCTTGCCCTCCAGGAACCGGATCTGTTTCGGGGTGGTAAGCCCCTCCGAGCGCCGTTTCGCCAGGCGATCCAGGAGCAGGGACGCTTTCCCGGCGCACTCAATTTCGTCCGGACGGATCCCCCACTTTTCCAGGCTCTGCACCTGCTTATCAGACGGCGGGGACATCTCCCATCCAAACGACGGAACATATCCGGCGAGGTCCTCGGCCTGGATACTCATCTCAAATTGCAGGGGATCCACCAGCTTCCGCTTGCGGCTCCTCATCTCCGCCAGCTGCTTCGCAAGGGCCTCTTCCCGCTGGGCCACCACGTCGGACTCGGCCTTCTCCTCGGCCTCCTCAATGTCTACGGGGCAGCCGGCGGCGTCCTCCAGGGCCTCCGTCATCCGCTGGGCGACCTCTGGGCTCTCGCAGATCAGGCTCGCCGGGTGGCACAGCTCATGGCGCTCTGTGTGCCACAGGAAATCCAGCAGGAGCAGATGGTCCTTCCCCGGGGCTGTCCTGGTTCCCCGCCCCACCATCTGGCAGTACAGGGAGCGTATTTTGGTGGGCCGCAGGACAACCACGCAGTCAACGGAAGGGCAGTCCCATCCCTCTGTCAGCAGCATGGAGTTGCAGAGCACGTTATACTTCCCGTCGTTGAAGTCCCGAAGCACTTCCGCACGGTCTTCACTGCTGCCGTTGACCTCGGCGGCCCGGAACCCCTCCTGCTCCAGGATGTCCCGGAACTTTTGAGAAGTCCGCACCAGGGGGAGGAACACCACGGTCTTGCGCTGGGCGCAATAGGTACGCATTTCCCTGGCGATCTGGTGGAGATAGGGGTCGAGCGCGGTGTCAAGGTCGCTGTTTTTGAAGTCCCCTGCCTGAATCCCCACGCCGGTCAGATCCAGTTTCAGCGGGATAGTTACCGCCTTGATGGGGCTCAAATAGCCCTCTTTGATGGCGCGCGGCAGGGAGTATTCATAAGCCAGATGCTCAAAATACTGGCCCAGATTGCGCATATCCCCACGGTCGGGGGTTGCGGTTACCCCCAGGACCTTTGCCGCGGGGAAATGTTCCAGGACCCTCTGGTAGCTGTCAGCCAGGACATGGTGGGCTTCATCCACCACTATCACGTTGAAAAAATCGGTGGGGAACTGCTGGAGGCGCTTCTCCCGCATGAGAGTCTGCACGGATCCGACGGTCACCCGGTACCAGCTGTCCAGGCAGGACTCCTCCGCCTTTTCCACCGCGCAGCGCAGCCCTGTGGCGGTCAGCAGCTTGTCTGCCGCCTGCTCCAGCAGTTCGCCCCTGTGGGCCAGGATCAGGCACCGCCCGCCCTGGCGCACCATGTCCTCCACAATCTTGCAGAACACGATTGTCTTCCCGCACCCGGTGGGCAGAACCAGGAGCGTTTTATGAAAGCCGTCCGACCAGTCCTGCTCGACTGCCGCCCTGGCCTCCTGTTGGTATGGCCGGAGTTCCATCAGAACCTACCGGCATCCCAGGAGGCGGCCGCCCCCGCGCCCTGCCCAGGCGCCGGCTGGCTGTCCACCTGCTTTTCCGAGATGTCCTGGGCCTCCTCCGGGTCATAAAATTCTGTGATCTCATTCCCTTCATGTTCCTTGCCGTCGTTGCCCATCCATTTGCGTGTCCCCACATGGCAGGTGCCGATGGCGCCCGGCACAAGGCTCCAGTTCATCCGGATCGCCTCACCGTGGCGGCGCTGGCCAATCGCGGTGAAGAACTGGCACAGCTTCCACTCGAAGCGGCTGAACAGGAACAGGTTCGTTTGGACGGTTCCGCTATGAGCGCCGTCATTCACTGAGATCGTCAGGATCGCCTTGTTGCAAGGCGGGATCTTTTCACTGCCGCTATGCCGGCCCCGCTCAAATTTCTCCACACGGAAGCGGTAGTCACCCTCCGGCAAGACCTCAAATGGGGTGCTGTCATTTTGGATTTCGTCATCCCAGCCAAATTCACGGAAAGAAGAGTCATATTCGCTCATTTTCTCAAGCTCCTTTTTGATTTGATAAGTAAGGGGAGCTGCCGGCTCCGGCAGTCCACCTGCAACGTGAAGTTAAAACGGCAGGGGCGCCCGGTTCTTTTCGATCCATTCGTAGACCTGCCCCCAGGCCCCGATCAGCACCCCTTTGATAAAACCATCGGGATAATCCTCTATGGGCATATCCTCGGGGAAATACCCCTTCGCGGCGACCGCGGCCTTGACCTCATAGTCCAATACACCTCCCTGGTCCATCAAATCCTGTAAGGCTTTCAGGGTTGACGTTTTCGCCTTGAGCTCCTGTGCGTTGTCCGTTTGGGGCGCTGGCTGTTCCGGTGCCTGT
>ERZ1027247.290-NODE-290-length-24081-cov-24.447016_pt1 | contig 24081 bp, 17 predicted proteins | sample MGYA00519262_ERZ1027247 | MGnify/ENA primary metagenome ERZ1027247 (study PRJEB26926, sample SAMN06164776) | human gut metagenome | biome: ENVO:00009003; feature: ENVO:2100002; material: ENVO:00002003 | host: Homo sapiens | place: USA | collected 2012 ... | reverse complement strand
ACACCCGGATGTACCGGCTCTCTACACCCGGATGTTAAGGATGGCAACATGGGGGTGTTTACGGAATTATCTGCTTGTTTCTGCTAAATAAAGAGAGGGCTTTTGTGAAATGAAGAACCGTATTTCGCCAATTTAATACCTATTCAACAATATGATAAAACGTCATATTGGAAAATTTTGATGCGGTTACCCTGGTTACTTCGACGGTAAATATATCGTCATAAAGGACGGAAGATCAAGTATCTTTCCTATTTCTTTCCAGAAAAAACGAATCCCCTGCAATCATTGACTACAGGGGATTGTTTTTTGTCTGCTTCGGTCTTCACAGAGGGAGAGCAGATGAACTTTTTTTAATTTCATTACTTTAGTATTAATATTCACCGCTTGTTCGCCCTCGCGGGGTAGTTGGTCGATCCGGACGGAGAGCTGTAAAAGCTGATGTGTTCCGGGAATACCACACGATGAATCTTAGAATTATTTGATTTTAATATTTCGAAAGTGCCGCGCACTGATGTACGCGACACATTTACAATCTATTCATCAATTATTTTACGATAGCTTTAACCGCTTCTTCGCCTTCAACAGCTACTACAACCACACCCTGAGGAGCAGCGATAGTTGCGTTGTCGGAAGTGATAACTGTGTTAGCCACTACCTGGCCTAAAATGTTGCTGACAACAACTTTCTTACCGGTAGCGCCTACGATCTGAACACCACCTTCAGTAGCGATCACTTTCACTTCAGATACTTCAACACCTTCGTTTGCAGTAGGAGCTTCAGCAGCGTCCAAAGTAAATACCTGAGGAGCAACAGTGTTAGAGAAGATAACCGTACCGTTAACTACAGCCAAACTCTTGTTTGTATTAAGAGCTACGATTTCATAACCTTCACCGTCAACAACTTTGAAGCCAACAAGAGAAGTATTCTTAGCATCTCTTACTTTATATTTATTCTGTTTGCCATCTTTCAGATCGCCAGTATAAGCAATCGTATCAGCAACAACAGTTACACCACGGAAGATTGCGCTGTCGCCTGTAGCATTGTTTGCAACGAAGTCACCCTTAGCAGCCAAAACGTTACCAACGATTGTGTCGTTCTTAACTCCTGCACCTTTGTAGATGTAGTAACCATATTCTATATTGTCATCGCCACGATTCACATAAGCAGAGTCAACATACAGAGAGAAGTCAGAATCATCAGCAGCAGCTTTCAGTTCGTCACCTACGCGCAACATCTTAGCGATACCAGCAGAAGCAGTCAACATTTCACTACCGTTTACTACATTGTAATGACCTGCATCAACCTTAGCATAGACAGGAGCTTCAGCACCTTCGATGTTGAAGTAAGTTTCAACACTTGCAGTCGGATTATCATAAGTTACAGTAAGATTAGAGATATTCATTGTAACCATCTTAGCAGCATTTTCATTAGCAGCTACCACCTTATAAGAGCCACCGACAGGATTTTCTGCGAAGAAGAAACGTTTTTGATTTTCATTAACAGCTCCGTTAGTAGAAGATGTCAATTTTACAACAGCGCCTTCATAAGCAAATCGACCTTCAGCATTATAAGCTTTTTCCATTGCATAAGCAACACGAACCAATGTATCACCTAAAGCCTGAGCACCATAATAAATAGTATCACCAACAGTAGCCAAATCAGCCCCTTCCATCAGACGCAATTCAACAGCTTTGTCAGCACCTTTAGCACCAGCAATTACAGAATCCTGAACCAAAGTCAAATAGATATCATCAGCAGCTTTAGAAGCCAGATTGAACTTAACAGCACCGTAACCCATTTCTTCTTTTGTATAGTACTTGTAACCGATGTGCTTGTTAGCCATATCTACATCGAGTTTTGTGAATACCAAAGTATCACCACCAACAGTAGTGTAAATGCTCTTAGCTGCATCTACTGCGTACAAAGGTTGATTTGTAAACGGTTGTGCCGGAGCAACAACAGCTAAACTTTCACCATTAGAGCCTGTGGTAACGCCTGAAGAAACAGTTGCAGAGACAATATCACGAGCCTGAGCAGAATAAGTACCATCTTCGTTTTCCTTTACATAGAACTGAGTAGAAGGGACATATACAGAAGCAGCTTCGGCATAAGTACCACTTGTACCAGTCAAATACTTATCATTATTAGTTGCATTACCGCCTGTACCTTTAAACTGCAAAGAATAAACACCTGTTCCACCAGCCAGTTTAACCGGAGTACCTTTAGAGATTGTGATAAGCGGAGCATTGATCTGGATAGAGTCTACTACCAACTTTGCACTACCATCGAAACTCTTGTAACCTACAAGATAAGTAACTCCTGAACCAGCACCATGATCTGCAACTTCAAATTCGCCAGCTGTATTGAAACGAACAATAGAATCAGTTGTCATAACGATAGAATCGTTACCCAAGTCCATTTTCAAAGTAAATGTCTGCAAACCTTCATTCAAAGCACCTTTATATGCAGAAGATGTAACAGTAATAGTTGTATCCAACTGGAAAGAAGCAGCTTTTACAGAAGCGGCAGTACCCACCATTACAGTATCGATTGTAATATACTGCGGCTTCTTTGTACCCTTCGTGCTGTTTTCCTGACCAACTACCTGGAAGCGGAATTTGTTACCGACAGGAACCGGAATCAATTCATTAGCAGTGAAAAGACCACCGTCACGACCGGCAAAGTCAAATTTGAATGAAGGAAGAACCGGAGCAAGGTCTGCTTTTGTTACATCATAATTTGCTTCAGCTGCTTCTACTGTGAAAACAGCAGCCGTACCTGTTGTACCAGCTTTGTCAGTTTTGCCATCAACCATCAACAAGCCGGAAGTTTGAGTCATCTCAACCAACTTGCCATCAGTAGTTGTACCGATAATACTATAACCACCCGTACCATGTTTAATTTTAAATTCGCTAATACCAGCAGCAATAGCCGTACCGAATTTATCTGCGCCATTCAATTTAGCAGAGAAAGAAAGCTGTTTCTGAGTAGCTTTGTTCGTCAATGTGTAGATAGAGTCATTACCCGGCATATTGACACGAACCAAATTGGCTTTCCACAAAGCAGAGTCCATATCCGCCTTAGTAGTACCTTATACTACCAAGTGTCACAGAGTCTGCCAAAGAAGCCTTATCCCAAGTCAGGTAAGTAGAACTGGTCTTCAAATGCACATACTTGTCACCGATCTGTGCATAAGAGACAGTAGCAATTGCTGCGAAGGCAGCAACGAGAGTAGAAAATCTCTTGTTCATAATCTAAATTTTAATATTAATAATACAGTTAATTGAAATATCAGTTCTTACTTCTTACTATCATTATGTACACGTATATATAATGTACACGTGTTAACATTTGTACTTTGATAGCAAAAACGATCCTTTTTTTTAGTCATTTTTTTTGCCTATCTTCGAAGTTCGTATTGGAAAGATGGTTTTTTGTACTCCAATTGCTATCTAATTGATAAGAAAGGATATAGGGGTACGAATTTTTTTACAGAAAAGAGTTGTGGTTTAAAAAGGAATGCGTATTTTTGTCTCGGAAAAATGACAAATTTAAAGGATCGTTTTTTTTAGTCATTTTTTGACCCACCAATCACTTGATTTACAATAAATTATTTTCTCAATTACCAAGTCTTAAATTTCATCAGTCCCGTTTTGGTTCAAAAATCGGTCTTTTTCAAGGAAATCCTTGATGCTTACTACGTTTCAGAGGGATACTTATCCGTTTTTGATCCGATGCCTATTTGTTTGTTTTTCGGTGATTGTCCGATTTTCCTCCCCCAAACGGCCATTATTACTGCATCGGCACAAACCCTTCGTAGCGAACCGTCCAGCTCCCGTCTTTCGGGAAACCGGGAGCCTCCCCCTCCGAGCCGTCCCAACCGCCACACATCATGGCGACTGCCGTCAGCAACGCTCCGTTGGAAGGGAAATAGGGAAACGGACCGCCTGTCGCCAAACCATGTTCGTCGAACTGGAATCCGGCGGAAGGGTGCATCAGCATGTCAATAGCCAGTGCCGGCTGTCCCGTACGGGCGGCAGCCATTGCCAACATCGGGAAATCCCAGCCCCATATGCGATTGAATTGCCATTCTTTGCTGACTTTCTCCAACGTGCGCTTGAAGGTCGGCAGGTCTACCCCATCACCAGGCAACATGCCGTAGACACCGGTCAGGGCCGGATGCTCGTAGGTATATTTTGTCCACATATCGGGGATGCCCTCGTAGGTGGTATAGACGCCGTCGGCAACGGGAAGGGGAGCCATCTTCGAAAGTACTTCCTTCCATTTCTTCGTTCTTTTTTCCGACAGGCCCAGCCGGTCCGCCCATTCCAACGCCGTGCGCAAGCCGTAGCGGAAATAGCCTAACTCGAAAATCGGATTGATGGTCTGCAACGGGTCCGTATTCTCGGAAACGACAACGACAGGAGGACCCAGGACATATTGTTTCGTCTTTTTGTCGTAGAAAAGGTAATCTGCCATATAATCGGCCGTGTTCAGCACGACGTCTTTCCATTTCTCCAATGTTTCGGGAGCAGGTTTCTGACGGTATTGCATCTCGGCGAAGTAGATCGGATGGGGTTCGTGCCAGATCAGATAGGCATGGGCGCTACCAGGCCATTCGCGGTTGAAGTTTCCGGTGCACTTCGGCCAACGTGCACCGCTACGACCTTCGCTCTTGGCGCGTTCGAGGGCCTTCGGCATAAAGTCCTTATAGACGTTCAGATAGTTATCAAAACATTCCATCCGATTCCACAACCCGTAGTGCACGCCATGCCACCAAATCATCTCGAAGTGGAAACGGCCGAACCAGCCGTTATTCACCAAACCAGATTCCTGAGGTGGGAACAGCCCGCTTTCATTTGCACGCATCAAGTACTGCGAGAGGACAATACGCCGCTCCAGTTCCAGCCAGCGGGGATCTTTGCTTCCGGAGAGGTCGACGGCAGCTCCCGAACGCCAGTATTTCTCCCAACTGGCAGCACTCTTCCGTTCGATAGAGGCAACCGACTCGGTCACATCGGCGACCGGTTCAGGAGAGAAGCAGCAGGTAAAGGAAAAGGTGGAAGTATGCTGGGGCTGGAGGAGGAAGGTATGCGCCTTTTCAGATTCACGGCTGAAAGTGGCAGGGCCGGTCCAGTCAAGGGTGGCGTAGTAGTGCGTGTCATCCATCGTACGGGCGATACGGACCGAGTTCGGAGCCAACTTCTCGAAGGTGGAAGTATGGCCAGAGATCGTGTCGTAGCGTCCTATATAGTGTTTGAAATAGCGTCCGTCGGGATAAGGAAAGTCGAGATAGATGCTCATATTACCATCGTTCAACAGTTCGGACTCGATGCTGACTCCGATCATATCTTTATCGGGATGGCAGACGGTACGCACTTTCACCTCTTTGCGGTTCAGTTCGAAACGGCTATAGACAACACCTGTCCACAGATCGATTTCCTGCCGGGCATTGCCCAGGTCAATTTCCCGCGCTTCCGTACCGTCTTCACGCAGTAGACGGAAACCGATACGGCCCAGGTTATAGCGATGAGGGTTCTTGGTCAGCCATTCGGACAGTTCGGGCTGGTCGGGATTGCGAAGTTCATAGGCGATCTTTTTGCCGTGCGTCTCCACGACAACCGGACGGTAATCTTCGGCTCTCATCCCTTCGGGGAGGGGAAAACTATGCCAGCTCCAGTCGGACAGGGTGTTGAAGGGGACGAAGGTCTGCAATCCGGTTATATCCATCCCGAAGGCAAACTTGCCGTTACCTACTTGTGCCGGACTTTTCAGAAGCGTCCCGGTCGTACACACGCGATGCCGCTTGACAACGGCCTCCCGGTCAATGGGCTCTCCCATAACAGACAAAGGTAAAAAGACCGACAGGCAAAAGAGGCTGACTAAACTTATCAGTTTTTTCATGGTAGTTATCCTTTTATATGTTTCTGTGGATAAAGATAAGAGATTGCCGCCAAGCCTCAGTTTACAGTTCTGACATTTTTCCTTCGATTTCTGGTAAATAATGGTTTACTTGTTACTTTTGGCTTGATCCAAAAGTAACCAAAAAATCAAGGCTTAACCGTCCGGTCTACTCCGGGCAAAGGGCAGGCAGCATCGGCCATCCTTGAGTACCAGAGAAGACCGGTCCTACTATATTATATATTGCCGGTCTTCTTCTTCCAAACCAGGAAGAAGGCTAAAACAACGATTGTTATGGCAAAGCCGATAATCTGTGAAATGCCGTTTTCCATGCCTAAGCCTTCAGGAGCGACAAAGATGTATGTCGAGCAGACAGCCGTCATAAACAAAGCCGGAATCAGCGTAACGATATAGGGCTTCTTCGAGATCACCAAGTAGACAGTCAATGCCCATAAGGTAAACACCGCGAGTGTCTGGTTACTCCAAGCAAAATAGCGCCAAATCATATCGAAACCATCCTTGTCTTTCTGGCTGTAAAGCAAAAGAGCGATAGCCACCAAGAACAAAGGAATGCAAATCATGAGCCGCTTGGAGACACTGCGCTGTTCAAGATGCAGAAAGTCCGCCACAATCAGGCGGGCCGAACGAAACGCCGTATCACCGGAGGTAATTGGGGCGGCGATCACACCTAAGACTGCCAATATACCACCTACCGTACCGAGCCATTCTTTCGTAATACTGTCGACGACAACGGCAGCATTGTTTTCCCCCATACCATTGTTATGATAGAAATAAGTAGCAGCAGCAGCCCAGATCAACGCAACGATACCTTCCGTAATCATGGAGCCGAAGAAAATAGGACGTCCGTACTTCTCATTCTTGATGCAACGGGCCATCAACGGACTTTGTGTCGCGTGAAAACCGGAAATGGCACCGCAGGCAATGCTGACGAACATAATCGGGAAAATAGGCAGATGACCGGGATAGGTGTTCGGCATCCCGTCCGTGATTTCAGGCAACGGCGGATGATTGACGAACAACATCACCAGAATGCCGATCGCCATAAACAACAAAGCGGCAGCAAACAAAGGATAGATTTTCCCGATAATCTTATCGACCGGCAACAAGGTCGCCAGGATGTAATACAAGAACACGACAATGATCCAGAAAGTAGTATCCAGATGTTCCGGTGTCAGCTTTGCCAGCAAGCCGGCAGGCCCGGCCACAAACACGGAGCCGACCAGCACCATCAGGATTACCGTAAAACCACGCATGAACTGCTTGAAGTTCACGCCCAGGTAACGGCCGATAATCTCAGGCAAGCTCTCCCCGTTATGACGCAGGGACAACATCCCGGACAGGTAATCGTGTACTGAACCGGCAAAGATACTTCCCAACACGATCCACAGGAAAGAAGCGGTTCCGAACTTCGCTCCCATAATGGCGCCGAAGATCGGTCCCAGTCCGGCGATGTTCAGAAACTGGATCATAAAGACTTTCCAAGTTGGCATCGGAATATAATCCACGCCGTCCTGGTGCGTATAGGCAGGAGTCTGCCGTTTGGCATCTATGCCGAAAATACGTTCGATGAATTTACCGTAGATGAAATAACCTACGATGAGTGCAATAAGGCAACAAACAAAAGTAATCATAATCGGTAATTGAAAATGGAAAATTGAGAATTGAAAATTAGATTGATAAGGATACAACAAGGGAGAGAAAATGGAAAACTGAAAAGTAAAACAATTCTTCTTTATCTTTCAATTTTCCATTTCCAATCTTCAATTCAGAAGTTTTTTAACGACTTCCGAGATCATACGTCCTTCGGCTTTTCCGGCTAATGCCTTGGAGGCAATGCCCATTACCTTACCCATGTCCTTCGGACCGGTAGCCCCGACCTGTGCAATGATTGCCTTCAGCTCGACTTCCAGCTCTTCGGCAGACATCTGTTTCGGCAGGTACTTTTCGATAACGGCTACCTGTGCCAGTTCGACATCGGCCAAATCCTGACGTCCCTGCTGCACGTAGATAGCGGCGGAATCCTTACCCTGTTTGACGAGCTTTTGCATGATCTTCAATGCATCGGCATCTGTCAATGTATCGTTGGCTCCCGGAGCGGTCTTCGCTTCGAGGAAAAACTTCTTCACGTTTCTCAGTGTTTCAAGGGCGACTTTATCTTTCGCCTTCATTGCGTTTTTAATGTCTTCGCTGACTCTTTCGAACAAATCCATAGTTTTGTAAATTAAAGAATTAAGAATGAATAATTAAACCTTCGCGTATCCAACTACTCATCATTAATTTTTCATTATTAATTATCAATTAGTCATTATTCATTACCTAAAACTAATAACTGTGCCGCCAGATTTAGGCTTCTTGTTTTGGTTAGTGGCAGGCGAGGTGAACGACATGCCTTGGGTACGTACCGGTTCCTCACCCTTCCGGCGTATCTGCTGCACGTCTTTGGCAGTCCGCTTGTAGGCAGGTTTGTCTTCCATGAAAGAGATCAGAGCGTCATCGTCCAATTCGTCGACGGCAAATACAACGATTTCGGCATTCGGACGCGAGTCGATATATTCACCGTAATAACGTCCCATCAAGGCATCTTCTTCCGCTCGTCTTTTTCTTTCCGCTTCTTCCTTCTCTGCCATTTCGCGCAGTTGTTCTTCTGTGACAAGCTCCTGCTGTTCCGTCTTGGTCAGGATATCTTCCAACCCGAAACCGGTCACCAAGATCGTAATCTTGATCTTATGCCCTAAACTGTCATCATAACCATGTCCCCACTTCACCTCGTATTCAGTCTTGAATTGCGACATGAAATCATGTATATCGTCCATTTCACTGATACGAAGTTCGTCTTCATGGCTATAATAAATGACAAACGCTACCCGTTTAGCATTGAAAATATTGTTCACATCGTTGACCAACGTACTCTCCAAAGCTTCCGTAATCGCTTGTCGCAAACGTCCTTCTCCTTCTCCGAAACCGATACTGATCAAAGCTACGCCACTGTTACGCATCGTCGTGTCGACATCGGCAAAGTCAACATTCTGTTCCAAATCGGTCGTCACGATTTCGGCTATGCTCTTGGCCGCGATTGTCAATGTTTCATCCGCTTTACGATTCGCCTGTGGAACCGGCATGTCGGCAAAATTTCTCAATCGCTCATTGTTAATCACTAAAAGCGAATCGACATTCTGCGCCATATTTCTGACACCACGGAGCGCTTTCACGATTTTCGGCCGTCCTTCAAAGACAAAAGGTATCGTAACGATACCGACAGTCAGAATCCCCATATCTTTAGAGATCTTAGCGACTACCGGCCCGGCTCCTGTTCCCGTACCACCCCCCATTCCGGCCGTAACAAAGGCCATACGAGTACCGTCATCCAACATCCGGTAGATGTCTTCTTCACTTTCCAAGGCGGCTTTTTCTCCCACTTCCGGAACATTCCCCGAACCAAGTCCATGCGTCGTATTCTGTCCGATCAGCAATTTATTAGGAACCTCCGACTTCTGCAACGCCTGATTATCGGTATTGCATAACACGAAAGATACATCCCGGATACCTTCGCGATACATATTGCTGACCGCATTACCACCACCGCCACCGACACCGATCACTTTGATGATTGTCTGAGGCGCTTTTGCCAAATCAAAATCGTATGTATTATCGTCCATTGTCGTCTGTCTTTTATTGTTACCGATTATTGCTCATCTTTCAAGGCCTTGTCAATGCCTTCTCCCACCTTATCCACCGCATTTTTGAAAAGGTCGCCGATACCCCAGCCCTTACGGTTCTTTTTCTCTTCCTCCTTCTTTGTTCCGGAATTGCGGTTCTTAGTCGTAGCCGCTGACTGCTTTTCAACAGGCGGTTCTTCCTGCTTTTCTTCTATTTCAGCGATCACGGGTTCTTCTTTCGGCTCGATCTTCGGTTCTACCACTTTCGGTCTCTCCGGTTCGGGAGCGATATAAAGGGCGCAGTTCTCCGTTCCTTTCAGCAACAGGGCGGCTGCGGTCGTATATTCGGGATTATTGGCAATCATCTCGCCGTCGGCAATCAGATCTTTCCGGACGGAAGCATAACGAACATCCATCTTGAAACGTTCGCTGAGGGCTTCACGCATGTTCTTCAGAGCGGCTCCGTTGCCGGCAATCACGATACTGTAACCGGGATCTTTCGCCACTCCCGCATCTTCCATGCGGGCGTATATGTTTTCGATGATCTCACGGCTGCGGACTTCCACCACCATATTGATATCCGAAAGTTTGATCTCGCTCGAATGCTGTCCGTCGGCCAAGTCTACCGTGACCATCTGCTGTTCGTTATCTTTTTCCCAGATAGCGTTGCCGTAGGTGCGCTTGACACGTTCCGCTTCCTTCTCCGGCATACCCAAGGACATCAAGTCGCGAGTGATCAGATGGCTGCCCAACGGAATAACGTAGAGACCGGCCAGACTGCCATCCTTGTACATCGTGACAGAGGTGACGCCTGCACCGAAGTCGATCAACGCACACCCTTTCAATTTCTCCTGTTCCGTCAGGATCAGGTCTGCCAACGCCAGCGGCGCAACAACAACACCTGCCACATCGAGCTTGATCTGCTCCGCCATGTTCGTGGTTACGGCATGACGAAGAGACGGACGGCCAACGAGCAACTTATAGTGGGCTTCAATACGCGAACACCCCAAACCTATCGGATGGGTTTCCGGCTGGTTGTCGAGATAATAAACGGGAGCGGCTATATCCAGCACGTCCAGCATATCGGGACGATACTGCCGGCATTCCTGATCCAGTTCCTTCAGCACCTCTTCAGTCACCGTACCGCTACCGAGCACTTTCGACACGGCATGGTTAATCGAACGAAGCGACTGACCTCCCACCCCGACATATATCTTACCGATACGGGAACCACCCAATTTGTTTTCCAGCTTGCGGATCAACCGCACGATCTTGCCGGCTGCATCTTTTATATTATATACACATCCTCTTCGTATACAGGTATCGGAGTTCTCCACTTCGTAGGCAATGATGGAAAGTGTCCCGGCAGGGCCTTTCGCGCCTACCATGCCGACCATGTGAGAAGAGCCAAGGTCGATGGCCGCTATAAAGTCTGTGTATGCCATATTCTCTATCTTTTAGTACAAACAATCTGATCCTTATATTTTAAACTGATAATGCTGTACTTCTCCCACCCCACCTTCGGGATCGCTTTCTCGTAGAAGAGCCGGAGATTGTCCAGCTTCTCCTCGAAATCAGCAAAGGAGCCCAGTACGATACGATGGTTACCGACCCGCGGAATCAGCTCCACCTCGTTATCAGGATGAACGTAAATCTGTTCTATCTGATTATTCCAGAAATCATTCTCCTGCAAAAATAATGCAAATTTGTATAAGTCGGTTACCGCCAGCTCTTTTTCCACATATCCGCTCACAACCGGAACGTGCGCCACATAGCGGCGGCTAACAGGCATCGTGCTTCCCAAATTATCCACATAATAGTTGCCTCTCGGACTTATCACACGCAAGATAGGAATTTTTTGCTCCACTTCCAATTTAATCATGCCGGAAGGAGTCTTGTAAGCTTCCACACGGGCAATCATTTCGTTTTTCAGCAATTCGTTTTCAATCCGGTCGGTGTTGATCTCGTCCATCGGCCTCTTGATCGGGTTCAAGTCAGCCTTCTTGAGGATATGCACCAAATCGCTCTCGCTCACAAAATGCTTGTCAAGGCTGTCCACGACCACTACTTGCAGGTCACGGCACAACTCCTTCTGCCTGCTTTCCCGAAAGAAGAAGGAGACAAACACGATGTAGCAGAACAACAGTGTTGCAACGATTATGGATACGATACGGATCACGATTTATTCTTTTTTATCCAATATTTGTTTTACCGGATCTACCAACAGTTCAATATTGCCGGCTCCGACCATCAGGACGACTTCGAGATTACCGGCTTCGGCAGCCACCACGTCCAACAGTTCCTCCTTGCGGATCAACCGCTTGTCGGCAATGGTCACGGCATCGAAGATAATCTGTGAAGTGACACCCGGTATCGGCTCCTCACGTGCCGGGTAGATATCCAGCAGTATCAGTTCATCCAGGAGCGAGAGGCTGGCGGCAAAGTCGGCGGCAAAGTCACGCGTACGGGTGTAGAGGTGCGGTTGGAAAATACCGGTCACCTTGCGTCCGGCATACAGCTCCTTCACGGAAAGAATACTTGCCTTCAGCTCGGCAGGATGATGGGCATAGTCGTCGATCAGGACGATATTTTCTTTCTTGAGATGGAAGTCGAAACGACGGCGCGGACCGGCAAAGGTCGCCATACCATGCTTGATCTCCTCCGGTGTCACACCGTTCAGCCAGGCAAGGGCGATAGCGGCAACTCCGTTCTCGATGTTTACTTTCACGGGCACGCCCAGCTGTATGTCGGGGATGCGGACATCAGGACCGACAAAGTCGAAGAAGATTTCGCCACCTCCGATGCGGACGTTCTCCGCATAAAAGTCGGGACTTCCTGTTGAGAGTTGAGAGTTGAAAGTTGAAAGTTCTTTTGCGTCGAGAGCGCCGGTATAAGTATAAAACTTCACGCCTTCCTGCAGGCGGGGAGTGACGTTGATGCCTTGTTTCATAAGCAGGCAACCGTCCTGGCGGATCAACGAGGTAAAATGTTCGAAACTTTCACGATAGGCTTCCGGAGTCCCGTAGATATCCAGGTGATCGGGATCGGCCGCAGTAATAACGGCCATATAAGGTTTCAACCAATGGAACGAACGGTCGAACTCGTCCGCTTCTATCACGGTCAGGTCACTCTTGTCGGAAAGCATCAGGTTGCTGTCATAGTTCTTCAGGATACCGCCTAAGAAAGCATTGCAATCCACATGAGACTGTTTCAGCAGGTGGGCGACCATCGAAGAGGTCGTTGTCTTGCCGTGCGTACCGGCCACACACAATCCCCGGTTGCAACCAGTGATCTCGCCTAACACACGTGCACGCTTCATCACCTCGAAACCATTCCCCCGGAAATAGCAAAGCTCCGAATGGTCTTCGGGAACGGCAGGAGTATAGACGACCAGTGTCTTTGCCGGATCGGTAAAGTCGTCGGGGATCAGGTCGACATTGTCTTCATAGTGAATGGCGGCTCCTTCATAATTCAACTGCTCCGTCAGACCGGAAGGAGTCTTGTCGTAACCGCCCACCTTCTTTCCTTTCGAAAGGAAATAGCGGATCAAGGCACTCATTCCGATCCCGCCGGCCCCGATAAAATAGACAGCCGTTATTTTGTTTATATCCATATTTTCTTACTCGTTACTATTCTTTGTTACAAAGATACGATCTTCCCACCGTATTTGCCATAAAAGAACGGAATCTTCTTCAGAAAAGGCTATAGCTTTTCTTGTAAAAGACTATAACTTTTTTCACCAGAGGCCATAGCTTTTCCGGCAAAAAGTCATAGGTTTTTCTTTTCGATAATCTTGACGATCTCGTCCACTATGCGTTCCGCGCTCTGATGCTGGGCCAATGTCGCGATGTTGCGGCCCAAGACACGGAGACGTTCGTCGTCGTGGATGATTTCGAGAGCCTTCGACACCAATTGCTGTTCGGCATCTTTGTCGGCCACCATGACAGCAGCATCTTTACCCACCAATGCCAAAGCATTCTTCGTCTGATGGTCTTCCGCCACATTGGGAGAAGGGACCAGGATCACTGGTTTCTTCAGCAGGCAAAGTTCGGAAATAGAACTGGCGCCTGCACGGGAGATAATCAGATCGGCCGCCGCATAGGCATAGTCCATACGGGTGATGAAGTCCGAGCACCAGATCGGCATTCCCCTGTAAGCCTTCAGATGTTTCAAGGCTTCTTCATGGTAATAGCGTCCGGTTTGCCAGATTACCTGTACGTCGACATCCGAAGCGAAAAGTTTATCCAGATCTCCCTGTATGCTGCGGTTGATCGTCCGTGCACCCAGACTGCCACCGACCACCAGAATCGTCTTCTTATCCGGGGAGAGGCCGAAGAACTTCAAGGCTTCCTCCCGCTTGTCCGACGCCTCTTCCAGATCCTGACGGACCGGATTGCCGGTCACGACGATACGGTCGGCCGGGAAGAACTTCTCCATGCCTTCGTAGGCGACGCATATTTTACCGGCTTTCTTTGCCAGGAGCTTATTCGTGACACCTGCATAGGAATTCTGCTCCTGTATCAAGGTAGGGATTCCTAAGGAAGCAGCCATCCAGAGTGTCGGCCCGCTGGCATAACCGCCTACCCCCACGGCAATATCGGGTTTGAACTCCCGTATCGTCTTTTTGGCAAGCTTGAGGCTTTTGAGCAAACGGCCTGCGACACGGATGTTATTGGCCAAGTGGGCACGGTCGAAGCCGCTAACCGGCAACCCCACGATGCGATAACCGGCGGCAGGCACTTTCTCCATTTCCATCCGGTCATCAGCTCCCACAAACAGTATTTCCGCCTCCGGAAAACGTTTCCTGAAGGTATTTGCAATGGAGATAGCCGGGAAGATATGCCCTCCGGTTCCACCGCCGCTTATGATGATTCGGTACTGTTTCATATTTTAGTTTCTGTTGTTGTTTCTTCTATTGTCCGCACGGCCTCCAATGGATTCTCTTCACCCACGGGAGCTTTCGCGGTCGCTTCGAACAGTTTGTCCGAAACGGTATCAAGGGTTGCATCCGCGATCCTTTCGCTTTTCGGAAGCGTACCACCTTCGGCAACAGCAGCACTCCCTTCTTCTTCCGGTGTTTCTTCCTCATTTCCCATATTGGCCCCGAAACGGCTAACGCTCAAGATGATGCCGATATAGGCGCAACTGATTACAGTCGACGTACCTCCCCGGCTGACCAACGGCAAAGGTTGTCCGGTCACCGGTATCAGATCTACCGCCACCGCCATATTCGTCAAGGCCTGGACGACAACCAACAATCCGCAGCCCAGCACCAGGAATTTAGGAAAGAGCTTATCACATCTACGAGCAATCATCCCCACCCTGACAAGCAAGATGATATACAGGAGCAGGACAAAGACACCCCCGACGATTCCCATCTCTTCTATAATAATGGCATAGATAAAGTCCGAGTAAGCCTGCGGCAGAAAGTCGCGTTGCTGCCCATGTCCGGGGAACTTCCCGAACAGACCGCCACGTGCTAGTGCAATCTTGGCATGCACCACCTGATAGTCGTCACCGTCAATGCTGACAGCTCTTCCCGGTTCAAACTTGACGGCATCCGCCGGATCGGAAAAACGCTCGATACGTGCTTTCCAAGTGTGCACACGATCCGGCATCAAGTCGATCACCTTGTCCGGGGCAAACCGTATAAAACCCACTAACATCAAGACGCCGATGATACCCGCACCGCCCAATCTCAGCAAACGTCCGATGGATATCTGCCCGATGAACATCATCATGAAAGTCACGGCGAACAGCAGGATAGCGGTCGACCCGTTATTGAAGAAGATCAGAAAACAAACACCCCCAACACCTCCCAAGATGTACCAGAACATCTGTTTATCCGTGAACCAATTCCGCTTGCTCAGGATAAACGCCGTATAACCGATAGCGGCTATCTTGGCTATTTCCGAGGGCTGGAAACGGATTCCGAGAATTTCCAGCCAACGAGGTTCCCCATTTACCACGACACCAACAAAGGGCGTAATGGCCAACAGAACCATCGAGACCGGCAAAAGCAAACTCAACAAGGAATAGAACCTGCACGGTATGTTGTGCATCAACAGTACAAGCACGAAACCTCCCAACAGGAAAGTCGCATGACGTACAATAGGAGCCCAATGATTCGCATTCTTATAAGCAATCGTACTGGTTGCACTGAAGACCTCGATCACCGAGACCAAACACAGGAACATGAAGATCACCCATATCACCCGGTCGCCCTTGAACAGTTTACTTGCTAAATCCATTTCTTCGTCTTTCTTTACAGGTTACGCACACAAGCCTTGAACTGGTCGCCACGATCCTCATAGCTCTTGAAGAGGTCGAAGCTGGCACAGCAGGGTGACAACAGGACGGTATCTCCCTTTTCGGCCAACTTATACGCTTTCGATACGGCTTCTTCCATCGAACGGGCATCCTCGATAACAGGAACCTTCCCGTCGAAGAAACCATGCAGCTTGGCATTGTCCACACCAAGGAATACGAGGGCGTGCACCTTTTTCTTCACCAGCTCTTCGATTTCGGAATAATCATTTCCCTTATCCGTTCCACCAAGTATCAGGACCAGCGGAGTGGTCATGCTCTGCAAGGCATACCAACAGGAGTTTACATTCGTAGCTTTCGAGTCGTTGATATAATCGACTCCGCGCACACGTGCCACTTTCTCCAGGCGATGTTCCACCCCGGTAAAGTCGCTCAGCGAAGCCCGTAAATTCTCATCGTGGATATCCACCAATTTGGATGCGATACCAGAAGCCAGCGAATTATACAGATTATGCGTTCCCGATAATGCCAATAAATCTTCTTCCATTGTAAACGTTCCGTTTGAGGTTTCAATTATTATCTTTTTGTCTTCCGTATAGCCCTTTACGCCGGCTTCGTGAGTTTCGGCGAACGGGTAGAGAGTTGCCTGCGGATGGCGTTTGGCGATTTCGCGGGCAATAATGGGATCGTCGTTCCAGAATATGAAAGCATCTTCAGCCGTCTGGTTCCGGATAATGCGGAATTTGGCATCCACATAGTTCTGCATCTCGTAGTTATAACGATCCAGATGGTCAGGCGTTATATTCAGCAAGATGGCGATGTCCGCCTTAAAGTCGTACATGTTATCGAGCTGGAAACTACTCAGTTCGATAACGTAGACGGCGTGAGGATCTTCAGCCACCTGGAGGGCAAGGCTGTTCCCGACGTTCCCGGCAAGCCCCGCATCCACTCCCGCCTGCCGGAGGATGTGGTAAGTCAGCATGGTCGTCGTCGTCTTGCCATTGCTTCCGGTGATACAGATCATCTTGGCATCCGTGTACCGTCCGGCAAATTCTATTTCGGAGATGATAGGCGTACCTTTCTCCTTCAGTTTCTTTATGATAGGAGCCTTGTCGGGAATCCCCGGACTCTTGATAATCTCGTCGGCATTCAGGATGTCGGCTTCGGTATGCCGGCCCTCTTCCCAACAGATACCGTGGGCATCCAGCATATCCTTATACTTGGGTTTGATGGACGAGAAATCGGAAACGAACACATCGAATCCTTTCGCCTTTGCCAGCACGGCGGCACCTGCGCCACTTTCACCGGCCCCTAAGATAACAATCCTTTTCTTCATTTGATTTATGATTTCTTTATTCATTTATGATTTATGATTTATGATTTATGCGTCGATAATAAATCACAAATTATAAATCATAAATCACTTTACCTCATCTTTAACGTCACAATCGTAATAACCGCCAGGATGATACCGATCAACCAAAACCGGACCACGATCTTCGATTCGGGCACCACGTTAAAAGGTTTCTGTATCAAAGCCTGTATTCCCACATTACCGGGCTTCTGGAAATGGTGATGAAGAGGAGCCATCTTGAAGATGCGCCGTCCCTCACCGTATTTCTTCTTCGTATATTTGAAATAGAACGTCTGCATAAGGACGGAGAGATTCTCCACCAGGAAGATGCCGCACAAGATCGGGATCAGTAATTCCTTCCGAATAATGATTGCGAATACAGCGATGATACCGCCTAACGTCAAGCTACCCGTATCACCCATAAACACCTGTGCCGGATAAGCATTGTACCACAAGAATCCGACCGTTGCCCCGATAAAGGCAGCCGCAAACACCACCAGTTCTTCCGCTCCGGGGATGAACATGATATTCAGGAAAGAGGCGAACTCGAAGTGCGACGACATATACGCAAGTATTCCGAGTGCCACCCCGATAATCGCCGAGCTTCCCGCCGCCAGGCCGTCCAGGCCGTCCGTCAGGTTCGCCCCGTTCGACACGGCCGTCACCACGAAGATCACCATCAGAACGAAGACCAGCCAGGCTGCCTCTTCCTTATATTCGCCTGCCCAGTTGACCAACTGCGCATAATCGAAATTGTTGTTCTTCACAAACGGGATCGTCGTCTTGGTCGACTTCTTTTCAACCGTATGGTAACGGACTTCCTCGATCACATTGTCATGCCGCACTTCCATATTCTCCTTGATTACCACATCGGGGCTCATAAAAAGCACCAGGCCGACGATCAACCCCAGACCGATCTGTCCGATAATCTTGAACTTGCCATGCATGCCTTCCTTGTTCTTCCGGAACACCTTGATATAGTCGTCGGCAAATCCCAACGCCCCTAACCAAATGGTCGTCACCAGCATCAGGATCACATAGATATTGGTCAGCTTCGCACAAAGCAAGGTCGGCACCACAATCGCAATGATAATGATGATACCTCCCATCGTCGGCGTCCCTTTCTTACTCATCTGCCCTTCCAGGCCGAGGTTACGCACCGTCTCGCCGATCTGCAACAGTTGCAACTTGTCGATGATACGACGTCCGATAGCCGTCGAGATGAACAAGGACAGGATCAATGCCAGGGCGGAACGGAATGATACATACTTGAACATACCGGCACCCGGAAAATCGAGCTGATCCAAATAATTAAACAAATAATACAACATAAAAAACTTCGTTTTTCAGTTGAAAGTCGAGAGTTGAAAGTTGAAAGTTAAATACTGCTGAATATAACTTTCAACTTTCACCTTCCACCTTTCAACTCTTAAATATTTCTTTTAACTGTTCCCGGTCGTCAAAATGATGCTTCACGCCTTTTACTTCCTGGTAATCTTCATGGCCCTTGCCTGCAACCAGAATCACGTCGCCTTTCCTGGCGAGCATAGTGGCTGTTTTGATCGCCTGCGCACGGTCCGTAATGCAGAGCGTATGTTCCATATCGGCAGCATTCAGGCCGGCAACCATATCTTTAATGATCTCATCCGGTTTCTCGAAACGGGGATTGTCGGAGGTCAGGATCAGCTGGTCGCTCAACTTGGCAGCCTCCTTCGCCATGATCGGGCGCTTTCCTTTGTCGCGGTTGCCGCCACAGCCAACGACCGTGATCACACGGCCGTTGCCGTTCAACACCTCATGGATGCTGTTGAGCACGTTCGTCAATGCGTCAGGCGTATGAGCATAGTCCACGATTGCCGTATAGCCTTTCGGAGACTGGATCGTCTGGAAACGACCGGAAACCGAATGCAGATCGCTCAACACCACCAACACTTCTTCCGGATCTTTGCCTAACGAAACAGCAGCTCCATACACTGCCAACAGGTTATAGGCATTGAAACGGCCGACAAAGCGTGTCATCACCTCACGCCCGTTAACCAGCATTTCAGTCCCTTCGAAATGGGATTCCAATATCTTTCCTTTGAAATCGGCCAATGTGCGGAGCGAATAGGTCAGCTTCCTGGCAGCTGTATTCTGCAACATGACAAGACCGGCTTTGTCGTCCGCATTCGTAAGTGCGAAAGCCGAAGCAGGCAGATCATCGAAGAATTTCTTCTTGGCTTTCAAGTAATTCTCGACTGTCTTATGATAATCCAAGTGATCACGCGTCAGATTGGTAAAGATACCTCCGTTGAACGACAGGCCGCTGATACGCTTTTGGTCGATCGAATGCGAACTGACTTCCATAAAAGCATACTCGCAACCGGCTTCCACCATCCGAGCCATCAGATTATGAAGGGTGACAGGGTCAGGCGTCGTATGATCAGTCGGGATTGCTTCGCCATCGATATAATTGCAAACGGTAGAGAGCAATCCTACTTTATGCCCCATCTTCCGGAACATCTCGTACAGGAGCGTCGCAATTGTCGTCTTTCCGTTCGTGCCGGTCACTCCAACCAATATCAGATTGTCCGAAGGATTCTCATACCAGGCAGAAAGTGATTTGCCTAAAGCATCCGCCGAATCTTTCACCCGGATAAAAACCGGTTTGCTTTCGGATACCTGTATGTCTTCATCCGAAAGAGCAGGAATTTCCTCGCAAACAATTGCGGCAGCCCCTTTCCCGATCGCGCTTTGGATATAATCATGGCCATCTACGGTCGTACCCCGAACCGCCACAAACAAAAAGCCTTTTTCCACTTTACGGGAATCAGACTGAATACCGGAGATCTCCACGTCGGTGTTTCCTACGACCTCAAGCACTTCCAACGGATGAATAAGTTCTTTTAGTTCCATAGCCTATTTTAATGTTAATGAAACGGTTTGTCCTTTCGAAACCCGTGAACCGGGAGATACGGATTGAGAAGATACCCGCCCCATACCATTCAACGAAGCCCGTAATCCAACGCTTTCCAACAGGTAAACGGCGTCTTTCGCTCCCATGCCAACCACATTCGGCACCAATCCTTCGCGGATAGGGATATCTTTCAGTTCCACATCTTCCCTGCCGTCCTCACGCTTAGCCGTCACCCATTGGGTTTCGATACTGTCGCTATCGGCTTCTATATCGAGTTTGTCCAAAACATATTCCAACGCTCCCCGTTCACCGGCTTTCGGCTGCGGCAACGTCACTGCCAATGAATCCTTTTCCATGTCGCGGATATCGAATGACATATGGCTGGCATAGACCTTCTCGGCTATCGCCTTCACTACGCCGCCTGACATCGTGCCCCCCGAAGGATAGCCGTTACGCGGCTGACGAATCACGACGATGCAGGAATATTTCGGTTCGTCGGCCGGGAAATAGCCGCAGAAGGCGACCTGGTGGCCAGCCTGGCGGTAAACACCTCCCGAAGCGATCTGGGCCGTACCGGTTTTACCGGCAATACGAACAAAGTCAGAATGGACGGCCTTGCCGGTTCCTTTTTCCACTACGCCTAACAACATATCCTTTATCATATTCAGCGTACGCTCCGAGCAAATGGATTCCCGGATCACTTCAGTAGAGAAACTCTGCACGGTCTTGCCGTTGTGCATGATTTCTTTTGTAAAGATCGGACGCACCATCTTACCGTTGTTGGCAATCGCATTATAGAAGGCAAGCGTATAGATCGGCGGGATCTGAGTCTCATACCCGAAAGACATCCACGGCAGAGCAGTCTTCGACCAGTAACGTACAGTGTCATCCGGCCGGCGGATTTTAGCACGGCCCGCTCCAGGAATTTCCAGACGAAGGTCTTCGTTCAAACCGATACGGTAAAGCCCTTCCACATACTTAGTCGGATTCTTTTCATATCCTTTCAGGATCGTCTTGGCCACCCCGATATTGGAGGAATACCAAATAGCCTGTTCCACCGAAATACGGCCGTAACCGCCTTTATGGTTATTATGATCCGTCATACGGGCTCCTTTATACATATAGATACCGTTGCCGACATCGACCGTATCGCCGGGCTGGCAGACACCATCTTCAAGCGCCACCATGATGGAGGCGACTTTAAAGGTCGAACCGGGTTCCGTTTCGTCTGCCACGGCATGGTTGGTATCCTCGCCGTAGACGCTTTCACGAATACGCCCCATGTTGGTAATGGCTTTCACCTCGCCTGTCGCGACTTCCATGACAACAGCCGTACCCGATGCAGCGTCGATCTTTTTCAGCATGTCGAGCAACGACTTCTCGGCTATATCCTGGATATTGATGTCGATCGTCGTGCGGATATCCATTCCTTCCACCGGATCGACCTCTACGACATTCGTCCATCCTCCACCGAGACGGCGTACGGAATTCAGGCCGGCTACGCCGTGGAGCAAAGTATCGTATTGCAATTCCAGACCGTTCTTTCCCTTTGTCAGCCCTGTTTTAGGATCGATATCGCGGAACGTATCGCCGATCGTACGGGAGGCCAATGTCCCGAACGGCTTCTGCCGTTCGACCATCTCCCGCGTGTAGAAGCCGCTCTTGAACCGTCCCAAACGGAAGAACGGGAATTTCTTTATTTCCTTCAAGTCGGAATAGGAAACTTTACCGTCACAAACGGGGAACTGGCGGCTTTTCTTCTTCAGACCATTCAGCAGGTAATTCTTATATCCGGCAGGCGTCCTGTCTTTCAATTTGCGGGAAAGGTAAAAAGAAAGGGAGTCGATCCCGTTATGTTTACTTTTCAGAAGCGTATCCAAGCTGTTCCACTTCTTGGTCGGATGGGTATAGCAATCTGCGTTGAAATCGATATACAGATAAAAGCAAGGCACACTGGTCGCCATCAGTTTGCCGTCGGAAGAATAGATATTTCCACGGCTGGGATAGATCAGGCGGTTCGGACGCTTCTGGCTCTCGGCCACCTTCATCCAAGTCTCCCTTTCCACAAAAGCCGTATCGAAGGCACGCACCAAGATGCCTATTGCTACCAATCCGAGCAACAGCACGATAAAGAAGTAACAGAATAAAATCCGGTTACTCTTAGGAGCTTGTTCTTTTGATCCGATCTCTTCTTCAGCCATCTTTTACTTATACAATTCATACGGCGGATTCTTCGCCGCTTCCAATTCTATACCCTGTTCTTCTATCAACAGTTCAATCTGCGACTGACGGCTGTTGCCTGTCAATTCCGAAGAAATGGACAGCGCCTCGAACCGCACATCGCGCAATTGCTGTTGTAAGCGGTCGATTTCACGCAACCGCTGCATACAGACATATCGGTTACCGATAAATATGAATATCAGTACGACAACAAGCACGATCATCTTCGTATGCCTGACAATGAAATCCTCTTTCAGGATCCCACCCCCCAATATATACAAAAAAGAAAAACGATTCTCCTTCTTCTTTTTCTTCTGTTTCGTTTCCATTGCCATACTTTTTCTGTTGAAAGTTATCAGACTCTATTATCCAACTCCGCAATCCTTAGCTTTGCACTCCGGGAGCGGGGATTCCGTTCGATCTCCTCGTCCGACGGAACAATCACCTTATTGTTTACCAGGCGAAACGGAGATCTTATATTTCCAAAGAAGTCCTGCTCCGCCTTTCCTTCAAAGTTACCCGTCTTCAGGAAGTTCTTCACCAACCTGTCTTCCAACGAATGGTAGGTGATGACAACCAGACGTCCGCCGGGTTTCAACACCTGAAGCGTCTGTTGCAACATCTCACGCAAAGCACGCATTTCATCATTCACCTCGATACGCAAGGCCTGAAATACCTGAGCCAGGAATTTCTTCTCCTTATCTTTTCCCGTAAAGGGCTTTATCACTTCCAAAAAGTCGGCGATCGTTTCTATCTTCTTCGCTTCCCGGCTGCGCACCAAGACGGAAGCCAGCTTGCGTGCCACTTTCAATTCTCCGTAAAGGTAGAACAGGTCGGCCAACTGTTCTTCCGTATATGTATTAACAATATCCGCAGCAGTTTGTCCAGCCCGGGTATTCATCCTCATATCCAACGCTCCGTCGAAACGGAAAGAAAACCCGCGATCCTTGTCATCAAAATGATGGGAAGAAACGCCCAAGTCGGCCAACAACCCATCGACCTCACCCGCTACACCATGATAACGCATGAAGTTATATAAGTAACGAAAATTACTGCGGACAAATACAAAACGGGAATCCGCCGGAATGTTTTTCTCCGCATCGGCATCTTGATCAAATCCATAAAGTTCCCCTTCGTCATTCAGCCGGTTCAAGATTTCACGCGAATGTCCTCCACCTCCGAAAGTAACATCGACATACACTCCGGATGGTTGAATGTCCAGTCCTTCCAAACTTTCATGAAGCATTACCGGCACATGATAACAGACTTCTTTTTCTTCCATTTCTTCGCTACTTCATGTTAAACTTTTCCTTAAAATAAGGGCCTGTAGTTGGTTGATTTGCACATACATCACCCTATTGGAGGGTAAAAGTACACATTTCCTAATTTAACCGCCAAGAAATATATGGGAAAAGTAACAAAAAGTTATCAACAGGTCGGAAAAACATTCACATTCTGACCCCCCTAAACCCTGTCAGAATCGCGTATTTGGACGATTATACAGGGTTATTTTCAAATATCGCATTCTCCGGAAGATAAGCAGCTCCGACTTCTTCAAATTCCCCCAATCATACCACTCGTATATATGCACAAAAAGCCTCTCCGATATTTCTACCGGAAAGGCTTATTTGTTTTCTGCCCTCTTTTCTCACGAGAAGAGGAGCAATCGATTTATTTAATTAATAAATGCATCGAACTTATTTAACGATAGCCTTAACAGCTTCTTCGCCTTCAACAGCTACTACAACTACACCCTGAGGAGCAGC
>ERZ1027247.283-NODE-283-length-24664-cov-7.138567_pt1 | contig 24664 bp, 15 predicted proteins | sample MGYA00519262_ERZ1027247 | MGnify/ENA primary metagenome ERZ1027247 (study PRJEB26926, sample SAMN06164776) | human gut metagenome | biome: ENVO:00009003; feature: ENVO:2100002; material: ENVO:00002003 | host: Homo sapiens | place: USA | collected 2012 ... | reverse complement strand
TCGACAGCTGGATGACCGAACAGCTTGCAGATTGCTCTGCCGATGAGGCAAAGATCATCAAAGAAACGGTGGTCAGCCTGAAAAAATCGCTCCGAAAAGTGTACGGAAAGTCCTCTAAATACAGATATGACTAAAACTTCAAAAACTGAATGCCAGTTGGTAGGCATTGAGTGTCTGAAAGAACACCAATAAACAGAATGAACCGCCTCGGTTTCCATAGTAGGAAGCCGGGGCGGCTTTTTATACAAAAAAGAAATCGTTTTTTTGTAGCTTTGATGAATTGGCGCAGAGTCATTGACAGCAGAAGGGCAGAAGCGTATCTTTGGAACAGAAGGCGGAACAGGGCCATAAATAGCAGTTTTCTTTACCTTGCAAGGACACTTTCGTTTTGATGAGGCACGCCCCGGTGTGCCGCTTTTTTCATTTGCGGAGATAAAATGCAAAAAGTACGGATTATAGTACACATTATCTGCTATGCTCGGTACACGGAAAGCACACACCGGAAAAGGAGCAAAAATGCGCTGGACGTTGAATAAAACAAGGCTTTTGGCCGGTAAAACGGACCCGGAGAATGCCAGCCTGTGGCTGCCGCTCTGGATGCACCTGTGGGATACGGCGGGCATCATGGAGCGGCTGGTCCGGCAGTGGCTCCCGGAAAGTGCAAAACGGGCCATGGGCTTTGAGCGCGAGGAAGCGTTGCTCGCGCATGCCCGGTTTCTGGGCGGGATCCATGATATAGGCAAGGCTACGGTAGCCTTTCAGGCAAATATCCTGTGCACCCTGCCGGAGGCACGGCAGCGGCTGGAAATGTTGACGCCGCTGGACTGTCCTGAACAGAACCGCCGGGAGTCGCCGCATGCCCGGGCGGGCGAGGCAATTCTGTTGTGGAATGATTGTCCCGGCGGGCTAGCCTCCATTGTGGGAGCGCATCACGGCAGGCCACAGAGCTGCGCGGCGGTCGATGACCAGTTGGAGTGCTGGGAGAGCAACTACTACCCCAAGGGACAGGAAAAGGTCTGGCAGGGCTTCTGGACAGAACTGCTCATGACTGTTTTGCAGGACTGCGGCTTTGATGATACGGCGGAACTGTACGACCTGGACCCGCAGGAGGAAGTGCTTCTGACCGGACTTCTGATCATGGCAGACTGGATCGCCAGCAATACGGAATATTTCCCCCTGATCCCGGTAGAGGAGCTGGGCAGCATGCAGGATTACCCGGCGCGGGTGGACAGGGCTTGGAAAAAGCTGGCTCTGCCCTTTCCGTGGGAGGCACAGCCGGGCATCGCAGACCCGCAGGAGTTTGCGGTGCGGTTCGGCTTTGCGCCCAATGCGGTGCAGAGGGCTGTTCTGGAGGCTGTGGATACCGCAGCGGAACCGGGCATCCTGATCTTGGAAGCACAGATGGGCGTGGGCAAAACCGAGGCGGCGCTGGCCGCTGCGGAGATCATGGCCAGCCGGTTCGGGCTGGGCGGTGTCTTTTTCGGGCTGCCCACACAGGCCACGGCCAACGGCATCTTTCCCCGGCTGCTTGGCTGGGCAGACACGCAGACTGAGGAGACGCTGCCGCAGGCTATAAAGCTGGCGCACGGCATGGCGGAACTGAACGAGAACTATTTGCGGTTACAGGGGCGCGGGGTGCAGCTGGAGGAAGATGCGCAGGAAGAGCATCAGGTGCAGGTACACCAGTGGTTTCGGGGAAACAAGCAGGCACTGCTGGCAAACTTCGTGATTGGCACAGTGGATCAGCTGCTGCTGGCGGCACTTGCCCAGAAGCACGTTATGCTGCGGCATCTGGGGCTTGCGGGCAAGGTGGTCATTATTGATGAGTGCCACGCCTACGATACCTACATGAACTGCTATCTGGACCGCGCACTGGAATGGCTGGGCTGGTATAAGGTGCCGGTCATTCTGCTGTCGGCCACCCTGCCCGCCCGGCGGCGCACAGAGCTGGTCGAGGCCTACCAGCAGAAAAAGGCCGCCCCGGACGCTCCGTGGGAAACCAGCTGCGGCTATCCGCTGCTGACATGGACGGATGGCGCAGAGGTAAAGCAGACGGCCATCCCACTAGACGCACCCGGTCAAACGGTGCAGCTAACTACGCTCACAGAGCCGGAGCTGCCCGCGCTGCTGCGCCGGAAGCTGGCCGAGGGCGGCTGCGCGGGGGTAATCGTAAACACGGTCAAAAAAGCGCAGAAGATCGCGCAGCTGCTGCGGGAAAGCCTGCCGGACAAAGAGGTGCAGCTGTTCCATGCGCAGTTTCTGATGCCGGACCGCGCGGCGCGGGAAAACCAGCTGATGGCACGCATCGGCAAGGGCTCTGCACCGGAGTGCCGGAACGACCTGATCGTGGTGGGCACGCAGGTGATGGAGCAGTCGCTGGACATTGATCTGGACGTTCTTGTCACAGAGCTTTGCCCCATGGATCTGCTGCTGCAGCGCATTGGACGGCTGCACCGCCACCACCGCAGCCGCCCCGCTCCGTTGCAGCAGGCCTGCTGCGCGGTGCTGGACACCGGGGAAGATGCCTTTGACGCGGGCAGCGAGGCGGTATATGGACAGTGGCTGCTCTGGCGCACCCGGAACTTTCTGCCCCGGAGCATTCGGCTGCTGGAGGAGATCTCTCCGCTGGTGCAGCGGGTCTACGGCTGGGAGCGGGAAGTTCCCGGCGGGGCGCAGGGTGAGGAAATGCGCTGCGTATATGAGCGGACACAGGAGAAAAAGAAAGCACGCGCCGAGGCGTACCTTGTGCCGCAGCCGGAAACGCACCGGCTGGCGCAGCTGAACACGCTGGACGACTGGATGCAGAACGAGGGCGCCCGCTCCGACCCGGCAGCCCGGGCGGCAGTGCGGGACGGCGACCCCTCGGTAGAGGTGCTGGTGATGCAGTGCCGGGCAGACGGCAGCATCCACTTTCTGCCGTGGCAGGAGGGCGGCAGTGCCGTAGCTGCCGACAGCCCGCCCCTGCCGGAAACGGCACTAAAGATCGCCAGGCAGAAGCTGCGGCTCCCGGCGGTGTTCGGCAAGGCGTGGAAGGTGGACAGGGTCATCCGGGAGTTGGAAGCGGACAACCGCAGCCGCCTTGCGGCGTGGCAGCTGTCGCCGCTGCTGCACGGAGAACTGATCCTGCTGCTGGATGAAAACCTGACTGCCCGGCTTGCGGGCATGGAACTTTGTTATGACCGTGAAAACGGCCTGTATTACCAAAAGGAGGAGACGGATGAAGGAAATTGAATTCAACCTGCTGACCGAACCGTGGATACGGGTGCGGCTGCGGGACAACACAGTGCGGGAGGTGTCCCTGACCGAGGCGCTGGTGTCGGCGCAGGATTATGCGGACCTTGCGGGCGAGATGCCCACCCAGAACGCCGCCGTGCTGCGGCTGCTGCTGGCGGTGCTGTTCACCGTGTTTTCCCGGGTGGATGCAAAGGGAGCGCCCCGCCCGCTGATGCAGAGCGATGATGCACTGGAGCGCTGGAGCGCGCTGTGGCAGCTTGGGCATTTCCCGGCAGAGCCTGTCCGGGACTATCTGGAGCAGTGGAAGGACCGCTTCTGGCTGTTCCACCCGACACACCCCTTCTGGCAGGTGCCGCAGGCAAAGATCGGCACGGAATACGGTGCGGCCAAACTCAACGGTGAAATGTCGGAAAGCAGCAATAAACTCCGGCTCTTTCCGCTGTATGCGGGGCAGAGCAAGGAGCAGCTGAGCTATCCGCAGGCGGCGCGGTGGCTGCTATGCGTGAACGGCTATGATGACACCTCTGCAAAGCCAAAAGGAAAGGGACTTCCGTCCGTAGGAGCCGGGTGGCTGGGCAAGATCGGTTTTATTCAGGCACAGGGTGATAATCTGTACGAGACCCTGATGCTGAACCTGACGCTGCTGCGCGACGGCCGGGAATGCTGGGGCGAAAGCAAGCCCTGTTGGGAACTGGAAGCACCAAAGAGCGCGGAACGGACAGAAATTTGCTGCCCGGATAACCCGGCACAGCTGCTCACCCTGCAATCCAGAAGGCTGTTGCTGCACAGGACAGGGGAGAATGTGGATGGGTTCTGTCTGCTGGGAGGAGATTTCTTCCCTTTGGACTTCTTACAGCCGGTGTTCAGCTTCCAGCGGTAGGAGTAATCGGCAATGGGGTGATCACTTCAACGAACTGGTCAATCAATTCGGGAGCAAGACGGGTTCCGTGTACATCGAACTTCTGAAAAAGAGTATATCTCAACAGCCCTGTATTTGATTTCGATACCAAATACAGGGCTGTTTCTTTGATTTTAATACTATATTTTGTACTTTCTTCGAATATCTTGACACCGTACCTTGTGGCTTGTCGCTTATTTGTCGCTTAAATCTGCAATAAGACACTGAAAAATAGCAGAAGAAATTAGAAGATTGCCTGTTGAAAAACGGCGGGTGTATGCTATACTATTATTTGTATTATTGTACCTGAAAGGTAAGGTCAGGCTATGGACAAGTACATTTTGGAACGGGATGGACAGTTAGACTTTTATAAGGTCTTTTTGCCCCGTGTCAATCCCGCTTTAGATATTGATGAAATACTTGCAGACAATAACGATGGGGTTATCAACGGAAACTTGCTTGAATTCAAGTTGCACGTTACCGATTTGAACGCCGTTCTTTTCCAATGTATTAAATACCTGTCTGCCTTGCGCGTCAAAGGCAAGCCCGTTCCGGCGAATATTTTGATTATCGATGTAAACGCCGCCACGCTTTGGCTGTACCGCTCCGCGCCGTATTTGTCGGATATTGAAAAGCTGTATTTCGGCGGCGCATCAAAGGACAATAGTGGATTTATCGGTTGCAACGCTGAAACAGTGTTGCACTTTGATAAACCGCTTGACGTGGAAAGCATTGTTACCCTGCTCAAAGAATGCAACTATACAAAGATACACATTGATGAAAATTGCATTGTTGGGTGGGCTATGTCCTTTTACAAAGCAGTACCAATGGCGCGGAAAGAAGATTTCCTTGGTGATGATACAGGCAAGCACAAAACAATCGGGGAAATTAGAAAACCCGTTCATTTTGAACGGTACATTTACCCTTATACCGGGCAAACAAATGTCAAATTTAATTATTTGATGGATAAGCTAAATGACACGCTTCAGAAAAAGAACTTGGGGGCATTTTACACGCACAAGCTGTATGCCGAAAAGTCCCTTGAATTGGTGCGGGCTGCAATCGCCCGTGTTCCCACCGGAAATGACTATATCATTCTTGACAGGTGCGCCGGAACAGGAAACCTTGAAGCAGGTTTGACAGACGAGGAACTTTCACATTGTGTTGTTTCAACAGTAGAATATTATGAGTACAAGGTACTTCAAGAATTGTTAGGGGCAAAGGTTCGGCACATTATCCCGCCTATTGAAATGACAGACACATTTAACGCCGGGCTAGTTTCGGGCGCAGACGCTTTAAGCAAAGAATATATAGAAAATCCGGTCATAAAGCAATACATTGCCAACCCACAATGCACGATTATATTGTTTGAAAATCCACCGTATGCAGAAACAACTTCTGCCGAACACCAACGACAGGGACAAAGCAAAAAATCATCTACTTGGAAACAAAGCTATGTAGTAACTGAAATGAAAAAAGAAGTCAAAGGAACAGCGTCCAACGATTTAGGAAACGTTTTCATTTGGTCTGGTTTTAAATATTATTTGCGGCAACCAACAGATAGCTATATAGTGTATTCTCCTGTCAAGTATTGGAAAGCGCAACATTTAATTGACAGGAAATTTGTCAAAGGATTTGCATACAATCGCCGCCATTTTCACACTAATATTGACGCTTGCATTATGTGCGCATATTGGCAAAATATAGCTGACAGCAGAAAGGAAATTGAAATAGCGGCTTATGATATAGACGATAACACAGGCACGTTGGTTTCGTGTGGACTGCTCCCTGTAAAACAGGTCTTTACAACATACAGCAAAATATATTATGACAAACGCCCTATACCAGATGAGCAGCGGACGGGTATTCTTGCAGGGTTAAATGGTCTTGAAAAGGTAGGCGGCAAACAACGAAACAAGCCCGCAACCGCACCCGATATAATGGGATATATGGTCGCACACAGTTCGGGATTTGATAACCCAGACTTGGATTCTAGCCTTTTGATAGCGGCTCGCTATGATGGAAACGGCTTTTTCCTGCGTAAAGATAACTATCTTGAAAAACTTCCTATGTTTTGCGCTTCACGCTATATTACATATAACAGAGCATGGACGGAACGTGCCCGCATTATGAAGTCGGCGGACGGCGCGGACAGATACAATGCGGACGTTGCAAGTGGTAAACTTGCGCAATTCCTCTTGAAATGCCTGCTTTTCACCTGTACAGAAATGCAGAACCATATGCGCACATTCACGGGGAGCGATGGGCGGTTTTATCGCGATGAACTTTGCCTTGACGGTACGAACGGAAAAACAATCGCCCTGCGCGATATAAAGGGGCTTATCCCCGGTGATAGGGAAAAGGCTATTTTGAATCAATGGGAAACGGTTCTGCAATGGGCAAAGAAAGCAGAAAACTATAGCCCTTCTTTGACATATGGTGTATATCAGATTTACGCTGAACTGGATACATCGCACGTTGACGAAACGACGGGCAATACAATTTGGGATAACGTGGAATTGCATACTGCTCTTGCGGGCTTGAAAACGCTTGTCAAAGACTATTACAATTCTGAAATCGTCCCAGTGCTTTTTGAATATGAGTTTATAAAATAACAAAAACGGCGGCAGGCTTTTGGAGTTTGCCGCCATTTCATTTGTTTTTTCGCTTGCAATACAGCTTCAAGTCTGCCTTGTAGCCCTCGAACGGGTCGATGTGGACAATATCGTACTGCACGCCCCGGAACAGTATCATGTGGCTTGTGGTAAGGTTAGCCCGGTAGCCGATTTGAAACAGCGCAAACAAAAAGCAGGCAGTGTCGTGGAAAGGAGGAGGAAAGCGACACTGCCTGCTGTATAGGAACCCCTGAACATTGCGGCTTGGTCAGGAGGGATTTGGTAGTCTGTCCGCCGTTCTGGCTATTGCCTCGCATAGAAACGGGAGACAGTTTTTTATGGGCCTGCTGTGCGCCGCTGCTGCGGCCGCACCCGCAGGGAAATGTGCCTGCATGGGCTTTTGCGGGGAGAACCTTTCGGAGGTTATGGGGGATGTCCGTTCCGTTCTCCCTGAGTGCACCCTTATTATGCCAGACAATCGTGGCAATTCTTTGTGGTAAATTTGAACAGTTTGCAAATAAACGCCCTGCTCATAAAAAAGACTGCTGAAAAGTCCGCACTTTTCAGCAGTCTGAATCTGAAATATTCCGCGTTACACTCCAAAGAACTCCTTGGCGATGTCAGCGCTGCGCTTGGCGTCCTTGGCGTACCAGTCCGCGCCGATCTTTTCGGCGTATTCCGGGGTCAGCACGGCACCGCCCACCATGATCTTGCAGTCGAGCTTAGCGGCGTGCAGGGCGGCGATGGTCTCCTCCATGCTTTTCAGGGTGGTGGTCATCAGGGCCGAAAGACCTACCAGATGCACGTCCTTTTCCCGCACGGTGTCCACCACCGTCTCCACCGGCACGTCCCGGCCAAGGTCCAGCACCTCAAAGCCGTAGTTTTCCAGAATGACCCGGACGATGTTCTTGCCAATGTCGTGTACATCGCCCTTGACGGTGGCAAGGACGATACGCCCCTTGCTGGCGCTGCCCTCGCCCTTTTGGGCAATGGCTGTCTTGATCTCCTCAAAGGCGCTCTGGGCGGCGCTGGCAGCCTGCAGCAGCTGCGGCAGGAACAGAGTGCCTTTTTCATACTTGGCACCCACGATGTCCAAAGCGGGGATCAAGGCTTCGTCCACCACCTCCAGCGGCTGCTTTTCTGCCAGCAGGGCGCGGGTATGGGCGGCGGCGTCACCCTTCAAGCCCTTTTCCACCGCTTTCATCAGGGCAGCGTAGGGACCGGTGAGTTCTGCTTCGGCAGCACTGGCGGCAGGCACGGCTTTTGCAGCCTGTGCCAGCGCGGTGCTGGCGGGCACGCGGTCGGCAAAGCGCTCGATGTACTTTGTGCTCTGCTTGTCCCGGTTGGTCAGCACGTTGTAGGCGTACACCGCCGCCATCATCTCCTCGCTGGAGGGGTTCATGATGGCAAGGTCCAGCCCGGCGTACATGGCCATGGTCAAAAAGGTGGTGTTCAGGTAGGTGCGGCATGGCAGACCAAAGCTGATGTTGGACACGCCCAGCACGGTGCGCACTCCCAGCTCCTTTTTGCAGGCTTCCAGCGCCTGCACCGTGGCCAGCACATCCTCCTGCTGGGCGCTGGCGGTCAGGGTAAGGCAGTCAATGTAGATATCTTCCCGAGGGATGCCTGCTGCCAGCGCCGCTTCGGTGATGCGGCGGGCAATGGCTACGCGGTCTGCGGCTTTGGGCTGGATGCCTTTTTCATCGATGGCAAGCCCCACGATGGCGGCACCGTACTTCTTGCACAGCGGCAGAATGGCGGCAAGCTTTTCCGGCTCACCGTTGGTGGAGTTGACGATGGGCTTGCCGTTGTACACCCGCAGACCCCGCGCCAGCGCTTCCACGTTGGAGGAGTCCAGCTGCAAAGGCAAACTGGTCACGCTTTGCAGCGCCTTGACCACCTGCTCCATCAGCACCGGCTCGTCCACGCCGGGCGCGCCCACGTTCACGTCCAAGATCTGCGCCCCAGCCTCTGCCTGACTGACGGCCTGTTCCAGCACATAGTTCATGTCGCCTTCCCGCAATGCCTGCTGGAAGCGCTTTTTGCCGGTGGGGTTGATGCGCTCGCCCACCACCGTGATGCCGTCTACCGTGACCGTGTCCACCGGGGTGCACAGCACTGAGGGCATCCGGTGCGCGGGACGCCCCGGGGTGCAGCCTGCAAAGGTGCCGTTGAGCAGCTTGATGAACTCCGGGGTGGTGCCGCAGCAGCCGCCGGCGGCAAACAGGTGCAGCTCCCGGTAGGGCTTCATCTGCAAGGCAAACAGCTGCGGGGTGATGTCGTAGCCGCTGCCGTCTGCCCGGGGCAGACCGGCGTTGGGCTTGACGAACACCGGGAAGTTGCCGGGTACAGCCTCGGCCAGCCGCTTTGCCATGGGGAAGATCTCTTTGGGTCCCAGCGAGCAGTTGATGCCCACGGCGTCTGCCCCCAAGCCCCGGGCGGTGGCGGCAAAGCTTTCCACTGTGCAGCCGGTAAAGGTGCGCCCGCCCGCTTCAAAGCTCATGCTGGCCAGAATGGGCAGATGAGTATTCTCCTTGGCAGCCAGCAGGGCGGCCTTCAACTCGTACAGGTCGGTATAGGTCTCAAAAAAGATCAGGTCTGCCCCGGCGGCTTCGCCTGCCTTGACGATGCGGGCATACTCGGCCACAGCATCCTCAAAGGCCAGCGTTCCGCTGGGCTCCAGCAGCTCGCCCAGCGGGCCTACGTCCAGCGCGGTCAGCGCACCGTAGGGCGCACAGGCGCGCTTGCAGTTTTCAATGCCTGCGGTGATGACCTGCTCCAGCGTGTAAGCACAGCCTGCCAGCTTGTGGGCAGAAGCGCCGAAGGTGTTGGCGTTGACGATGCGGCTGCCCGCCGCAGCGTACTGCCCATGGATGCCCTCGATGAGCGCCGGATCGGTGATGTTCAGCTCCTCCGGGCGTGCGCCCAGCTTGAGCCCGGCAGCTTGCAGCATGGTGCCCATGCCGCCGTCCAGCAGGATGGTATTGCTCTGTCTGAAAAGTTCATTCACTTGCACAGGTCTTTCCCCTCTTTCTGTATTCGCAGCGGGTGCGCAGCACACAATGGCCGCACCCGGCCAGTTGCCCCTTTACCGGGTGGTCGCTGACCCCCAGCAGGGCGGTCACGCTCTTGCGCGGGGTCATCAGGTTGGTGTCGGTGACGCACAGCCCGGCCTTGCGCACGGTGTCCAGCGCCGCTGCCACCAGCGGCTGCACCGCGATGTCCCAATCGCCGTAGCCGGGCGAAAAGCGCCCGGTCAGATACTTTCCCTCGGTCGCCGCCCACTGGCGCAGCTGCGCCTCGGCGGCATCGGCGGCCTGCTCGGCCAGTGCGCTGCCCAAGGCATCGGAGGCTACCCCGGCGGCAATGTCGCCCACGCCTGCCCGGCGGATCTGGGCATCCACCCCGGGGCCCAGCGTCACTGCCAGCAGAATGGCCTGCCCGCAGCCGGTTAGGTGCTTGTGCACATCCTCGCCGGGCAGAAGCCCGGCCTCGGTCAGGGCGGGGGTGTCTGCCAGCAGCCACACCGCCTGGGGCATCGCCACTGCCAGCAGCGGCACCGCGCACTTTTGCAGCAGCGCCAGCGTGGCAGCGTCCGGCTCGCCGTGCGCGCCGAAATACCGCGCCGCCTGTACAAGATCTACGGCCTGCGGTTTTTCTATCGCCAGCGGGCGGGGCACACCGATCGCCATGGGCCGCACCTCCTTACTTCGCTCGAATAAAGTACTATTCAGTATACCGCACTTGTGGGCTTTTATCAATCCCGCAAAAGGGGAGGAAATAGAAAAAGGCTGCTCTGTTTTTGGAAAACGGTCTTGCAGTGTGCGCAGTTTTTGCACACTTTCAGATATCCTCCCGGCAATTTCAACAACAAAACAAAAACGCACGCTGATCCTCATCGAATCAACGTGCGTTTGCAGGATCGAGCAGAGCTGGACAAATCCGAACTATTTCCTGCCAATTCATCGGCAGCCAAAGTATCCTCGAAGCGGACGGTTTGAGAGCCGTCTTTATAATTGAACGTGATCAGCATTCTGTCATCGTAGAGGAAAATGGCGTTCACAAAGATCTCAATCAGTGCCTTGCGCTGCTTTTGCTGCGATACATCGAACTTTCTGAATTTCATCAACCAGAATCGGATGAAGTCAGCATTAAAGGAAGGCTTTCTTAGCTTTTCGTCAGCAATTTTAGCGGTCAGTTCATCCTTTTGCGCTTCCAGCGCATCCAAACGCTCTTTGGTCGTCCGTGTGAACAAGCCTTCCTCGATTGCTTTCATCAGGTTGTCCAGTTTTCGGTCCACTTCCCGGAGCTGTTTTTCCAGCAGAGGGATCGCGGTATTCTCCTGATTTTGGAAATCCATGACCAGCTGAACGATTCGTTCAATCACTGCATCATCCTGAATCAGCTTCATCGTCTCCTGAACGACCAGATTTTCCAACCACTCCTTCTGTACGGTTTTCTTGTTACAGCCTTTCTTCTTTTTGGCAGTGGCACATTTATAATAATAGTAGGTTCGCCCGGTAGCACTTGTTCCGCTCTCGCCGAACATCAATGCCCCGCACTTACCGCAGAACAGCTTTGTGGTCAACAAATATTCCTCATCTGCCTTTCCGCGAGCCGGAGCACGTTTGTTTTTCTCCATACGTTTTTGCACACGGTCAAACAAATCCTTGGGAACGATGGCTGGAATTGCATCCGGGACAACGGTATCCCGGAAAGAAAGTTCTCCAATATAGCGGCGGTTCTTTAACATGGTGTTCATGCTGCTGCACGTCAGCTTTCCACCCAGCATATTACGAACCCCTTTTTCGTTGAGGTAGTTCATGATCTCAACGATTTTTTCACCGTTGTCGTACCGCTGAAAAGCCTCCAATACAAGCGGTGAAATCAGCGGGTCGATGCGATAGAACTTATCTGCGTCGATTTTATAGCCAATCGTTCCTGTGCCGCCTGTGCATTTGCCTTTCAGCGCATTTTCGGTCTGGCCACGAATGACTTTTTCGGAAAGTTCCGCCGAATAGTATTCTGCCATACCCTCCAGCAGCGTCTCCACCAGAATGCCCTGCGAGCCTTCTGCAATCGGCTCCATGACCGATATCAGATGGACATTGTTCTTTTTCAGAATCATCTTGTAGTTTGCACTGTCAAAGCGATTCCGAGCGAAACGGTCAAATTTCCAAACCAAAACGATTTCAAACAACTTTTTATTGCTGTCCCGAATCATCTGTTGAAAATCCGGTCGATTGTCTGTTTTGGCAGAAAGTGCACGGTCGATATAGTGCCTGACCACTGTAATGCCGTTTCTTTCAGCATATGCTGTGCATTCCCGAATCTGGCCCTCAATGGATTCTTCACGCTGGTTGTCACTGGAATAGCGAGCGTAGATCACAGCATTCATGGAAAGCACCTCACTTTTACACATCATTGAACGAATGTACGTTTATTCAAGGCTGTTCTTCGTATAATGTATATACCATATTTTGCAAGGGAATGCAAGCTGTGTTTTTACTTGGATTCTTTGCTCTTTAATGTGCTCTTCCGATACTGCATCGGGCTCTGGCCGGTGGCCTTGGCAAAGCGGGTGGAGAAGTTACTGGCATCCCCGAAGCCTGCTTCCTGTGCGATCTCACTGATGCTGTGGTCGGTGAGCACCAGCAGCTCTTTTGCCTGTGTGATGCGGAAGTTGACCAGATAATTGTACGGCGTTGTGCCCATGTACCGCCGGAACAGGCGCAGAAAATAACTCTTGCTCATGTGCGCACTTGACAGCAGATCGGCAAGGGAAAGTTCCTGCCGGTAGTTCTTGCGCAGGGTCTCTGCCGCCTGCAGGATCAGCTGGCGGTTGGTGGTCATCTCCGCCTGCGCAAACAGGCTCTGTGCACAGAGGGCAAGCATCTCGTGCAGGGCAAGACCTGTCTGCACCATGCTGTCCACCGTGCCAAGCTCCATCTGCTCCAGAACAAGTTCAAACAATTCCTGCATCCTGACCCCGGTCAATTGGACCGGGGTCAGTTTTTTGTCCGGCAGAAGCAGCGGCTCCATGGCCGCAACACCGGCACCGTCCAGATGCACCCAGTAGTGGTGCCAGCAGCTCTGCCCCGGTGCGGTGCAGTAGCTCTGTGCCGTGCGGCAGTTGAGCAGCAGTGCCTGCCCGGTCTCCAGCACGACATGGTTCCCATCCTGCTCGATGAGACCGGCACCCCGGAGGGTGTAGAACAGGATATAGCTTTCTTTATCGGTGCGGGCGGTGGAGAACCGCTGTTGTGCATAGAATAGCCCCGCCTCGGTGCAGGAATAGGGCTGTGCACGCTCCGCTTCGCTGAGCGTCGTGCGCTTCCAGATGCTTTCCGGGGTCACATCCATGTTGTAAGTCAGCATTTTTCTCCCGCCTTTCTGCTTCCAGTATAGCGGCTTTTACCCTGTGATGCAAGAGTGGACTTTTCACAAAGAATGCGTCACCTTTGCGGATGGAATCCGCCTTTCCGGGCCGCTATACTGGTACCGGAAAGAGACAGAAGGAGGCGCACTATGCACGAAAAATTTCTCGCCATCGACATCGGCGCATCGTCCGGGCGGCATATCATCGGCTGGATGGAGGACGGGACCTTGCAGACCGAGGAAGTCTACCGCTTCCCGAACAGTGTCCGGCGGGTGGACGGCCACCTGGAATGGGACATCGACAGCCTGTTTGCCAACGTGAAACAGGGCATCAAAGCGGCTTTTGCAAAGTACCCCGCCATCAAAAGCCTGTCCATCGACACCTGGGCGGTGGACTACGTACTTTTGAAAAAGGAACAGCCCCTTTATCCGGTCTATGCTTACCGCGACGGCCGGACACAGGCCGTTCTGGATGAGGTGCACGGCATCCTCCCGTTTGAGAAGCTCTACGAGCGCACCGGCATCCAGTTTCAGCCATTCAACACGGTGTATCAGCTGTATGCGGACAAAAAAGCCGGGCGGCTGGCGCAGGCAGACGATTTCCTGATGATTCCGGAATATCTACTCTGGAAACTCTGCGGCGTCAAGGCCCGTGAGTACACCAACGCCACCTCCACCGGCCTTGTCAACGCCCAGATCAGAGAATACGACCCGGAGATCCTCTCTGCGCTGGGCTTGCCGGAAACCATGTTCCCGCCGCTGACCGCACCCGGCACGGTGCTGGGTCCGCTGAAGCCGGAGATCGCCTCCGAGGTGGGCGGGCAGACCAACGTGGTGCTGTGTGCCACCCACGACACTGCCAGCGCGGTGGAGGGCATCCCGATGGAGCAGGGGGAGGCACCGTTCCTTTCTTCCGGCACCTGGAGCCTGTTGGGTGTCAAACTGGCACAGCCGGTCACCACTCCAGAAAGCTGCAAAGCAAATTTCACAAATGAAGGCGGCGTGGGCTACATCCGCTATCTGAAAAACATCATGGGCTTGTGGATCATCCAGTGCGTGCAGAAGCAGCTGGGCATCTCCTTTGCGGAGATGGTGGAGCTGGCAAAGGCCAGCACCTACACCCGCATTTTTGATGTGAACGATGCGCGTTTCTCGGCTCCGCAGGATATGAGCGCGGAAATCAGAGCTGCCCTTGCTGAGACCGGTGCACCGCCTGCCACGGACGCTGACCTCATCAACTGCATCTATCATTCGCTGGCGTACTGCTACGGCGAAGCCTACCGTGAGATGGAAGCCGTCACCGGGCAGCACTGGGACAAGCTCTACATTGCAGGCGGCGGCGCCAAGAATGCCACCCTGAACGAGCTGACCGCCCATTATACCGGAAAACAGGTCGTGGCCCTGCCCATTGAGGCGACCGCCATCGGCAACCTGAAAATACAGATGAACATCCACTAAGGAGGACAAATTATGCTGGTTGAAACCAAAGCCCGCGTTGGCGTGTTCGCCATTGCTCTGGGAGCCTATCTGCCCCAGTTTCCGACCCTCGTGCCCGAATTTGAGCAGCAGTACGCCGACTTCAAAAAGACCATCCCCGACACCGTGGAAATCGTGGACGGCGGCATCGTTACCACCAAGGAACTTTCCATGGCCGCAGGCGACAAGTTCCGCGCCGCGGACGTTGATCTGGTCATTTTGCAGTTGCTGACCTACGCCACCTCTTACAATATGCTGCCCGCCGTGCGCGACCTGAACGTACCCGTGGTACTGGTGAATGTCCAGAAGAAGAAAGCCCCGGACTACGCCAATACCGACACCCCCACTTGGCTGGGCGAGCTGTATGCCTGTGGTGCCGTGGGCGAGATGGTGGCCGACCTGGAGCGCGCTGGCAAGCGTCACGCCGTCATCACCGGCGTGGTCGAGGGCGGCGACCCGCAGGTGCAGGCCGAGATCGAGGACTGGTGTCGTGCCGCTCAGGTGCGCCGCCGCTTCCGTGACACCAATCTGGCACAGATCGGTCGTCCGTACCCCGGCATGATGGACTTGTACATCGACGAAACCAACCTCTACAACCGGATGTTCCTCTACACCAAGCAGTTCGACTGGGAGAAGATGTGGGCCATCGCCGACAACATCACCGATGAAGCTGCCATCCGTGCCAAGGCACAGGATATTCTGGATACCTTCGACATTGAGGGCGGCGGCACAATCGAAAAGGTCTGGGACATGGCAAAGTATGTTGTGGCCTTTGAGCAGTGGGTCAAGGACGAGAAGATCGCGTTCATCGCATCCCACTACGATGGTTTTGCACAGGGCAAGGCTGGTGTTCTGGACAGTATGCTGATCCCGGCCTTCTCCATGCTCATCAAGCAGGGCGTGGCCTGCGCGGTGGAGGGCGACATCAAGGTGTCCATGGCCATGAGCATCCTCAAAACCATTGCAGGCTGCGGCCAGCTGAGCGAGATGTACTCCATCGACTTTGACGAGGATATCTGCATCATCGGCCACTCCGGTTCCGGCGATGCTGACATTTCCGAGAAGAAGCCCACCATGAAGATCGTGCCGGTGTTCCACGGCAAGACCGGCGGCGGCTATCTGACCCAGTTCTATCCGCACCTTGGCCCCGTGACCTATCTGGGCATCACGCAGGACAAGGACGGTCACTTTAAGTTCGTGGTGGCCGAGGGCGTCAACGAGCCTGGCCCCATCTTCACCTTTGGTGACACCAACATGCGCACCCGCTTTACCTGCGGGGCACGGGAGTTCTGCAACCGCTGGAGCGAGGCAGGCCCCACCCATCACATGGCTGCTGCCACCGGCCGCCACATCGATACCATCCTGAAGGTGGCAAAGATCTTCAATATTCCGGTGGACGTCATCACCCGATAAGCTGAGAGAAAAGAGAGGTATTTTATCATGGGCATTCTGGATATTGCAATCGTCAAGGGCTACATCCGCATGTGCAACGACGGCTGGCTGCAGGGCTGGCACGAGCGCAACGGCGGCAACCTGACCTACCGTATGAAGGAAGAGGAAGTGGCCGAGTGCCGTCCCTTCTTCAATGCACAGCCCGGTGAATGGGTCAACATGGGCGTGCAGGCCGACAACCTGGCCGGGGAGTATTTCATCACCACCGGTTCCGGCAAGTTCTTCCGCAATGTGGAGCCGGACCCCATCCACAGCATCGGCATCGTGGAGATCAACGACAAGGGCGACAGCTGGCGCATCGTCTGGGGCCTGGAAGGCGGCGCAAAGCCCACTTCCGAGTTCCCCAGCCACTTCATGAACCACAGCGTCCGCAAGGCGGCCACGAACGGCGCAAACCGCGTCATCTACCATTGCCATGCCACCAATGTCATCGCTCTGACCTACATTCTGCCCCTGACCGACCGCGACTTCTCCCGTGCTTTGTGGCAGAGCGCCACCGAGTGCCCGGTGGTCTTCCCGGAAGGTGTGGGCGTCTGCCCCTGGATGGTGCCCGGCGGTGCAGACATCGCCATGGCCACCAGCGAACTGATGAAGAAATATCAGGCAGCCATTTGGGCACAGCACGGCCTGTTCGTTTCCGGCCCGGATTTTGACATCGCCTTTGGTCTGGCTCACACCATCGAGAAGAGTGCCGAGATCTATGTCAAGGTGCTGAGCATGAGCGGCGGCCTCATCCGTCAGACCATCACCGATGATGACCTGCGCGCCATCGCCCGCGACTTTGGCGTGACCCTGAACGAGGAGTTCCTCGACTGATTTTCTTAATTACAGTGATGAGCCTTTCAAGAACAAGAAACGATTGATCGATAAGAAGGAGAATAAGAGATTATGAGTGTTTTCCGCGATGATTTCCTGTGGGGCGGTGCATGTGCAGCCAACCAGTTCGAGGGTGCCTGGGACGTGGACGGCAAAGGCCCCAGCGTACCGGATATGTGTACCAACGGCTCCCACACCAGCCCGAAGTGGGTGACCACCCACATCCACCCGGACCGCCTGTACCCCAGTCATGAAGCCATCGACTTCTACCACCACTACGAAGAGGACATTGCTCTGTTTGCGGAGATGGGCTTCAAGACCTTCCGCACCTCCATCAACTGGACCCGCATCTTCCCCACTGGCATGGAGAGCGAGCCCAACGAGAAGGGCCTGGAATTTTACGACCGCGTTTTTGACTGCTGCAAGAAGCACGGCATCGAGCCGCTGGTCACCATCAGCCACTGCGAGCTGCCCTACGCTCTGGTGGAAAGGTACAACGGCTGGGCCAGCCGCGAGCTAATCGACTTCTACATGAACTACTGCAAAACCATCTTCGAGCGCTACAAGGACAAAGTCAAGTACTGGCTCACCTTCAACGAGATCAACACCGGCACCATGCCCATAGGCGGCATCCTGAACACCGGCACCATCCAGGGATACGAGGGTTCCACCGCCGATGTGCCAAACGACGAGCAGGCACGCTTCCAGGCCCTGCACAACATGTTCGTGGCCAGCGCCAGGGCTGTCAAGTATGCCCACGACAACTACCCCCAGTTCAAGATGGGCTGCATGATCTGCTCCATCACCAGCTATCCCATGACCTGTGACCCCGCCGACGTGGTGGCCAACCAGAAGCAGATGCAGATCATGAACTGGTTCTGTTCCGATATGCATGTGCGCGGTGAGTATCCCTATTATATGAAGCGTTTCTTCGCCGAGCACAACATCACCATCCATCAGGAGCCGGAGGATGCCGCCATCCTGAAGGCCGGCACCGTGGACTTCTACACCTTCAGCTACTACATGTCCAACTGCGTCACCACCCACAAGGACGCCGAGGACGTGGGCGGTAATATCGCCACCGGCAAGAAGAACCCCTACCTGAAAGCCAGCGACTGGGGCTGGCAGATCGACCCCATTGGCCTGCGCTACACCCTGAACGAGATCTACGATCGCTATCATCTGCCCATGATGGTAGTGGAAAACGGCCTGGGCGCTTACGATGTGAAGAGCGAGGACGGCAAGATCCACGACAGCTACCGCATCGACTACCTGCGCCAGCACATCGAGCAGATGGCCGAGGCCGTGAAGGACGGCGTGGATCTGATGGGTTACACCCCCTGGGGCTGCATCGACCTGGTGTCTGCGTCCACAGGTGAGATGGCAAAGCGCTATGGCTTTATCTACGTCAACAAATTTGATGACGGCACCGGCGACCTGAGCCGGGAGAAGAAGGACAGCTTCTACTGGTATAAGAAAGTCATCGCCTCCAATGGCGAGGATCTCTCCTGATTTTCTGGATCATCTCTGATATCGCGCGATTGTTGTAAAACAGTTTTTCCAAAAAAATGAGATAGACGGCCCGAAAAGAGGCTGGCCTGTCTCATTTTTTAGTCGCATTCTGAAAGTGTTATGAAACAGAAACGACAAGAACAGCATCAAATTCCACCTTTTCTGTCTGGCTTCTGACCCGAAGAAGTCCTTTTCCAAATTATAACGAGACAAACTGAAAACGCATCCTTTTCTACGAAAAAAATCAGAACGATCGTATGCGTCAAACCTTAGTTGCTCCGCAATATCCTGTTGAAAAATCTGTGGGAAGAATTTGACATTTTAAGGTTGCTTTTCAACGCGCACAAAACAAAGCGATGCCCCTTGTCAGTAACAAAGGGCATCGTTGATTATAGTTTTTTAGAACAGCTGTATGGTTACTTCACTCTTCAAGCCTTGTGGCTCGGTGGGCATATACTGCCCCAGAAAATCATTCATCCGGCGGCCAAGGGTGGTGTTCACCTCGATTTCCAACAAATTCTCCCCGGTGTGCAGGGAACCGGAGATTGCATAGCGGTAAGGAGGGCAGATCCGTACACCGCAGTCCGTCCCGTTCACTCGGACGATTGCACCTTCCTGTGCCGTCAGGGCCAGCACGGCGGGCCGTGCGGCCTGTGCTTCGTTCAGCGTAAAGCGGAATGCATACCGTGCCCGGCCTGCAAACGCGATGCAGCCCGGCAGACGGTGCAGAGAGAGCAGTTTTTCCAGCGGGAGCGGGGCACCATATTCGGCGCAGCCAGTGTCGGCATCGGCCAGCGAAACAGTGCATGCTGTCAAATGAATGCAGTCCGCCGGAACACCGGCAGGCAGAGCCGCCACCGCCTGCACCTGCAATGCAGTCGGGTCATCCGGCACCAGAATGCAGCGGGATTCATAAGGAGCCAGTGTCAGAGCAAAGGCATCCGGTGCTGCCGTCACAACGTTGGCAAAGGCATCGTATACAAAGGCTGCACCGGGCTTTGCACCGGTCACAGTGGTGCAAAGCGGCTGCGTGCCCTCATTCGTGAAGAAGTAGACATCACCGTCTGCCTGCCGAGCGTGGTAGTATCGCAGATATGGTGCCGCTGCGCTCAGATGCAGCGCAGGGATACTGTCTGCCGTAAGCGTCTCCACCAGCGCATCCAGCGTGGTGACGACCGCATGTTCCAGTACCGGTGCCGGACCGCCTTCACAGCAGCGAATGGGCAGACCGCCCACAAAATAAACTTTGACCCCAGCATCCAGATAGCGCTGTACATTCTCCAGCAGTGCAACAGGCAGCGCCTCGGCGTACGGGATGACCAGCGCGCGGAACTGCATGCCGTTCAGGTGCAGCGCACCATCCTTCGCGGTGTCCGCTTTCAACACCTCACAGGGCACCAGCTCATAGTCGATACCATTGCGGGCCAGCCGGGCCGCTGGTTTCTGGGTGAGCATAAACTCGCCGCTCCATTCGGCTTCGGCCTGATACAGCAGCGCCACCGGAGCCACATGGGTGCCAGACAGCACTGCGGACATCCGGTTGAGGTAGTTGGCTACCTGCCGGAATTCCGGATATTGCGGATTATGGCCGTGGGCATAGAAATGCGGCGGGCAGTCCGGGTCCGGGAAGGGTGCCGCGTTGAAGGCGTGCGGCACAAACTGATTGATGCCGCGCACCAGCATATAGTCCGACAGCCACTTGCACAGGCGGTTGCCTTCGCCCCAGCCATAGGCACCGAACAGCTCACACATGGCACGGCCTTTCTTGGCAGGGTCCAAGTGGGCCAGACTTGCCCCCAGCTTGCCCAACATATAGGTAAAAAACTCGCCGTCCCAGCCGGGGCTGTGCATGCCCTTGAACATTCCCTCATCCATACCGGGCAGCAGTTGCTGGATGACCACATCGATACCGGACATATCCTGATGCGCCATGGCGCGGTAGAAGTGCCCTGCACCATAGCCCAGACGAGCCGTGGCATTGTTGTCCTCGATGGTATGGCCGATGTGCTCGCAGTGGTGGGCATGGCACCAGGCCGCCAGAACACCATCAAAGTTGTCGCTGTACAGCTGGCTGACCAGATCCATATAGGTATACTGTGCCACATGAGCGCTCTCATCGCTGCTGTGCAGGAACAACAGCGGCAGCAACGCACGGATGTTCCCGGCAGCACGGTCTGTCAGAGCCGTTCCGGCCAGCTTTCCGGCCAGCAGGTTCTCCATGCCATCCCGCCAGGGCAGGTTCATGGCGCTGTTGTGGCCGATGGCGGCATCCTCCGCCCCGTGGATGTTGCCAAGCCGCGGCTCATCCGAGAAGAACCCGCACAGCGTTTTGCCAAACTCCTCCCCGAAGTGGGCATAGATCGGCTCATAGACGGTATCCAGCAGTACCTTGGTCGCCGCCGAATCCAGCGGGTTCAGATAGCCTTCCGTCTGTTTCTCGCCGCCCTTGTAGCTGACAGTGATGACGTTCAGAGTCCACTGTCCATCCGGCAGGTCAAAATCCACGGCCACGCAGGGACCTTCCTTGGGGTTGCCGGGCAGCGGCTGGCCCATGGAGGAAAGCATGATCTCCCCCGTACGGGCATCTTCAAAAGTATAAACTTTGTCCGTCAAGTCGATGGTTGTGGTCGGGTCAATGGTTTCAAACGCGGTTTTGCGGCTCAGGGTCACAGCCAGGATTTTGTCACGCGGGTCGCGGAGGGCATACTTGAGAACAGCGGTCATGTTCTCCATCGGGCCGGCATAATCCAGCGTTTTGCAGCAGAGAAACTTTTTGCACAGCTCCGGGTGCTCCCGCTTGACCGCACCATCCGCAAAACCGGTGGGAAAGTGGCTGTCATCCAGGATCCACATCTCCATACCCGTGCGCTTTGCTTCGTCCAGCAGCAGGGCCAGATCCCGGAACCAGCCCGGACCGTTGAAATCCTTGTGCGGACGGGCTTCCACACAGAAGCCGCCGATGCCGCTTTCGCGGATCTTCTGCACCTCGCGGCGCAGTTCTTCTTCACTCTCTACGCCATGCACCCACAAAAAGGGATACAGGGCATTGGGGGTCTGTCCATGCAGGACATCACAAACGCTTTTCATGCTCGGGTCCTTTCCTTCCGTTTCACTCACTCTGAACATAGCACAGCACCCGTCCCTTTTGCAAGAGGCAGGTGCCATGCGGGAAATATTACGCTTTTTCGTCCGCGCTGGTCACAGCATAACTGCCGATTGCAGAAACCACAAACGCAATGGCTGCGCAGATCAGGAAGCCCCAGAAGCTGATATCCAGACCTGCGGGGTTGATCATGGACGGGATACGGAAGATGCCGTCACCGCCCCAAGTGTAGAACTTGATGCCCAGGATACCACCGATGACACCGGCAACGCCGCCACCCACGAAGGCGCAGATAAACCGCTTGAAGTTGGTCAGGGCCACGGTATAGATGACCGGCTCGGTGATGCCGCACAGAGCAGAAGCCATGGTGCCGAATGCCGTTGCGCGGGTCTCACCATCCTTCACCTTGAGTGCGTAGCCCAGAGCCACACCAGCCAGTGCCCAGACGGTCAGGCCCAAGATGGCGTTGACCGGGCAGTAACCCAGGGTGGTAAGGTTGTTGAGGATGATGGGGAGCATGGCTGAATGGACACCCATCATGACGAACAGCTGCCAGAACGCGCCCAGAACACCGCCGCAGACCACAGGCACCGCATTGTACAGCGCGTTGACACCGGTAGCCAGAGCATTGGAAACGCCTGCCATGACCGGGCCGACCACCAGCAGGGTGAGCGGCAGCGTGATGACCAGCACCACAGTCGGCACGAACAGCAATTGCAGCATCTGCGGGATGATCTTTTTCGCAGCCTTTTCGATCCAGCTTGCCACAAAGACGGCCAGCAGGATGGGCAGCATGGTCTGGGAGTAATCCAGCATCGTGACCTTGAGGCCGAAGAAGGTAAGCGTTTCCTCCGCGCCCACGAAAGCAGCCAGCTTCGGGTACAGCATCGCTGCGCCGATGACAGCAGCGGTATAAGGATTCATGCCAAAGACCTTGCCGGCCGAGAAACCGACGATGATGGGCATAAAGTACATCAGCGCATCGGCCGCTGCATACAGGATCAGGTAAATGCCGTTGTCACTGGTGAGCACACCGAAGGTGGTCAGGATGGTCAGAACGCCCTTGATGATACCACCGGCGGCCATGGGTGCGATCATGGGCAGGATGCAGCCGGAAATGGCCTTGAAGAACTTGTTGAAGAAGCTGTCCTTCTTGACCACACGCATGCTTTCGGCCTTGGCCTTGCCGGCAGCCATGGCATCCTCCGTCAGGCCCAGCTTTGCCTTGACGACGGGGCACAGGTCAGAGACATAAGTACCGATGGGGATCTGGTACTGTCCTGCACCGTGCACAACGCTCATCACGCCTTTGATTTTTTTGACCTCGTCATCCTTGACGATGCTCTCGTCTGCCAGCACAAAGCGCAGACGGGTCATGCAGTTCGTCACACTGACAATGTTCTCTTTGCCGCCGACTGCCGCGATCAGCTCATCGGCAAATTGATCGTAGTCTTTTCTTGCCATGATCTTGTTCTCCTTCTCTTTGACATCTTCCAAAATACGCACAAAAACTTGACACAGCTAGCATTTCATTGTATGCTTGTGTCCAAATCGTACCTGTATTGTACCGTATCCGGCACGGTGTCACAATCTCAAAAGCAAACTCCGGTGCTGACAAAATCAAACTTTTCGTCGAACGATACTGGCAAAGTTTAAGACACTCACTGACAAAATCAAACCTTTTGGGAGGTATCTGCCATGCTGGCGCGTGAGGCATTCCGGGAAATGCTCTTTCCCCTCAGTGAAAAAGAACTGCACTACCGGGAGCACCCGGAGGATTCTCTGATCTATTTCAAAAATTTCCGGTATGAGGGCGAAGCGACTCATGGTGTGATCTCCCCAAAAATTGCGCCCCGCGTGCTGGAGGGAGGCAATCTGGCCTTTAACAAGCAGACCCGTTTTGGCATGGTGCCGCTGCACCGCCACAACTACATTGAAATGAACTATGTGTACTCCGGCACCTGCGTGCAAGAGATCAACGGCCAGACGGTTGAGATGTACACCGGCGATGTGACCATTCTGGACCGGGATGTGGTGCACCGGGTGTTGCCCACCGGCGAAAACGACATCCTGCTCAACTGCCTGATTGGGCAGAATTATTTCAAGGCAAGCTTCATCGAGCGGCTTGCCGCCAGTGGAGCGGTGCCGCGGTTTCTTTCCAATGCGCTGAACGAGCGCAACGATCACGACCATTATCTGCTGTTTCATACGGAGCGGTCGTATATTTTCCGGGATCTGTTTGAGTGTGTGTTCTGCGAATATCTGGACCCTACCACCTGCACGGCGGGTGCGGTGGAGAATTATATGAGCCTGATCTTCATCGAGCTGGCACGCTGCTATCAGGGCAATCAGGAACACGAATACCACAAATCCAACAAGAACTACCTCACCGAAGTGCTGCAATACATGGATGACCACTGCATCGACTGCACACTGGAAAGCACCGCAGCGCATTTTGGCTTCCACCCCAATTACCTTTCTCGCATGGTCAAGGAGGGCACCGGCAGTGCCTTCAAGGATCTGGTATCGGATGGGCGGCTGTCCCGCGCCGCCTTCCTGCTGTTGACCACCGAAGCACCTATTAGTCAGATCGCCAACCAGTGTGGCTATTCCAACCAGAACTTCTTTTATAAAAAGTTTCAGGTGCGCTACGGCTGTACGCCAGCTGTATATCGTGCCACTGGCGGTGCCCTGGCAGAAGATATACGTTGAAAAGCAGAACAGTTTTTTATCCGAAACATAGACTTGAAATTTCAGTATGAATGGGTAAAAACTTATGGAAGTGTCCGCTATGCTGAAAGCTTCCAATTTTTTCTATAAGTCCTACTATTATTGCTTTACCACAATAAAATACTCAAAACCATCTTGACGCACCTTGCAAACCATGATACCCTTTGTCACAAATCACATTATCGCAAGATAAGAAATTGGCTCAACCGAAACTTCATATTTGCGATATGCAAGCCAACGATGTTGCCGATGCATTGAAAAGTTGGCTTGCTATGAAAAGTGGTGGTTCTCACCGTGATAACCACCACTTTCAGTGAGTGATTGCCCCCAAAAGAACGTACCGCCCCACAACACACCCGATCGTTTTGCCGCCGTTTCACCCGACAAAATCCTTCGCCTGTACCTGTCTCTTATACACATCTGACGCTGCCGACGAATTAGACGGTGTAG
>ERZ1027247.235-NODE-235-length-28785-cov-6.275670_pt1 | contig 28785 bp, 24 predicted proteins | sample MGYA00519262_ERZ1027247 | MGnify/ENA primary metagenome ERZ1027247 (study PRJEB26926, sample SAMN06164776) | human gut metagenome | biome: ENVO:00009003; feature: ENVO:2100002; material: ENVO:00002003 | host: Homo sapiens | place: USA | collected 2012 ... | reverse complement strand
TTCGTCGGCAGCGTCAGATGTGTATAAGAGACAGCATTTGATATTGCAAATATGAATGTGGCTGAACAGAAAAAACTTATTTATTGGATCAAGTCGTTGTCAGAAGATATTAGATTACACAATACGAATAGTTTAAAAAAGGCGATGCAATATAGAGAAAATGAATATCGTGTAGTTGAGGTTAATTGTACTGATGATAATATAGCATCTTTATGTAATAAGATTTCCTGTAATTCAGACTCAATAACGGACAATGAGATCAGTTTAATTAATGCTGTATTATATAGGCATAAGTATGTCAAAATTATTGGAATGTATTGTTTTCCGGTAATGCGTTCATCGACAAATTGCTAATGAATGATCACATTCTATAGCAGTAGCAGGACTTGGAATGAGTATATTCATGGCGCATAAAGAAAAAAACAACCGGCAGGAAAGGGAAAAGTGACATGATTAATGAAAAAAGACTGAAAAAAGAACTGCAGAAAAGGTTTGATGCATTTGTGAGAAAATGTGGAATGGCAGATGACATGAAGTCGTATGGCTATGCAAGCTGTTATGATGATGTATCTGATATCATAGAGCAGCTTGCCGCCCAAAATGATATAGAACGACTTTCACACTATATATACTCACATTTGTGTAAATACAGACCATTAAAGGGATTGCTCAAGAGTGTCAATATTCAAGTAGGCAAGAAATTAAAATTGCGTTAGAAGGAAGGTGGGAGCATGAAAATGTATGAATGCACAAAGACTTTTGAGATAAAGCCGCCTGCGTACAGTGGGTGTGGGAGCATGCTTGTGCATAAGGGAACATTATGGTATGCGCTTGAAAGCGGGAGAGAAAGGACAACGCTGACAGACAGCAGAATTAAATTAGTTCTTTCAGACAGACTGTTTAAATCCCATTTTGTGAGATGGGGTTAAATGTATAAACTAAAATAATATTAGCATAAGGAGCAGTAATATGGACGGATATAATACTGAGAAATTAACATTACAGGATTATGAAGCAGAAGGACTATGCAGCGGATGCATGTTTTACGGAGCAGTGGATGTAGATGGTAGATTAGGATGCTCGTTCCACTGGTTTGACGATGAGTCTGAAGACTGGAATTACAGTAAAAACTGTGATGAGCTGTGCGGCATGTAAGGGAGGAGACGAGTAATGCAATATATAATTGTGAGTTTTATTGTTTTAGGGATATTGGTTGGCACTGGATTGATGTTATGCTGTATGGCAGCTTCCACAGACCGTGAGAAGGATGATGCAGAGCAGCTTAAATGGATACATCAGCTTTCAGAGGAGAAAAAGAAGTGAATGTAAGAGTGATACCTAACCGGATATGGACTGAATGGGTGCAGGTATGTACACAGCTCAAAAAATATCCTGATGCCGTAAATAACATAAGAATCGTAACAGATAATGAAAGACTGAAAAGGTCTGAATGGAATCATAAAAAACAGTTAGAAAATGAAGTAACAAAGAGGAACCGATGAAGCTTAAGTACAGAATACTTGAAAAACTTCATAATGTAAGCAACAGTGAAATGGATCTGCTGGTTTGGGCAGTGCAGCATTCTGATGAGGAAAGTGGAACCATGTATGGGGCATACTACAAAGACTACTGCGATGAGTATGACAGATGTAAGCAGTCTTTTTATAATGCGCTGTATGGACTTGCTGATAAGGGAATTGTGACCTTCAGACGCAACCAGAATGACGCAGGCACTACAAGTGATTATGACATTACGGTAAACGATAATGCATATCCGTGGAAAGGAAGCAGTGAGGCTACATACCGGAATGAGGGATATGTAGACCTGGCAAGCCCGGTGTTCCGTTCAGACGAGTTCAAGGCATTGAAAGCAAAAGAGAAGTATCTGGCCCTTGAATTCAGAAAGAGAAGCTTTGAGACCGGAAAAGGCTATAAGCATGGCGTCAGGGCTTTTTATGAAGCCTGGGATAAATCACTTGGGGTAACTGACAGAACAATCAGAGGCTATATACATTCACTGTCTAAGGTATGTGGATTTTTCAGCATAGGAATCAAGGATGGTTTTTACCGCATAACATCAAGGATATGCTTTAAAAAGCCGGCTAAAGGTCAGGAAGGCCACAGATATGACCAGGACATGTATAATGAGCAGTCAGTCAGAATTGAATTAAACAGAGATAACATCAAGTATGACAAAACAGGTTTTGATGATACAGTTTTTCTTATGTATCAGTACGCTTCAGCCTTTGCCAAAAAGCATGCAGATGTAAAAACATACCTTTCAGCAGCAATACATAACAGTATAAGCGGACATAAATGGAGAGACAGGTCTCTGTCTGCCCCGACAGTACATCATCATTTAAAAGCCATTCTGGAAGGCTTAAAGGATGTGCCGGAAACACAGTCTGTGAAATCAAACAGCAAATCAAAGGAGAACAGATTCAACAGCTTCAGCCAGCGTGACAATGATTATGGAGAGCTGGAGAGCCTGCTTCTCAATTCAACAATATAAATGGAAAACAGCCTGGGTCGGACGACGCAGGCCTGGTAAACGTTCACAAAAACATGCACATTTGCATTTCAAAACGCGTAAAATCCAAAAAATACTTCAAAAATGAATAAAAACATTTCCGGAAAGACCGGATGACATGCATGGCACGGCAGCCCTGCACATTTCAGTCCAAAAATACGGATATATTTTTAAAGCAGTCTAAAAAAAGTGACATATATGTCATATGCCGGTAAACCAGTCCATAAATGCAGATATATATGGCATATACCAGTCCAAAAGAACGCCGGCATCAGATAAGCTCAAATGCAGTGTTTAAGGCATAAAGGGCATATATTTAATCGCTTTTATATACATTCTTATATCTTACCTTTTCTTTTATTGGAATTAATTCTTATCTTTTCCCATATATGGGACTTGCGGGAGCTGCGCTCCGGATTAAATGATGCATGTTATCATACAACCGGCTGAAACTCTTACAAGTCCCATTAATGAAAAAGAAGAATTAAAAGGGAAAAGACAAGCCTTATTAGACAAGGCAGCCAATAACTGCATTACAGTTTTTCAATATCTAAGCCTGGTGCTATGAAAAAATGTAAATGATGATATGTACATGTTTATTCTGGTATGTTAACAGAATGTTCATATGCGGCCAGACAATACGAGACATGTATTTTTTGACCAGACAGCGAATTAAAAAGTTTGCTGTTAATTTGAACAGAAGTTTTAGCATTGTTTTAATCATTGGGAATATCCTCCTTCTTTTTTGTTCAAAGAGAGTATGATTTTTATTTCTCTTTTTAAGTGAAATATTTTGTGAATTTCATATAGAAATATGGATTTTGCAAAATCACATTAAATAAAATTTTAAGAGTTAGTTGCTTGGCAGATGTGCATTAAAAGTTACAAAATCATCATAAAATGTCTCATTTATGGGAGTTCAGAGATATTCCGGCCGACAAAAGACCGGTAGTAAGTGGAGGTAAATGGAGGTAGATAGCATATCTGTTAAGTGGTATTATATAATTGTGAAAAAAGATAAATATTGCACAAATACAACTTTGTGATCACGATTAAAGAGCAGCATTTTGTTGTGCAACTCTCACAAAAACAATCCAATGGGACGTTTCTACTTGACAAAAACACCCCATTGGATTACTTTATAAGTGAAGGGAGGATATATATGGGAAATGAAAAGACTGACTGGATGATATATTCAGACCGGGAAATGAGTGTTATGTCTGCACAGGAAGAAAAAGTATCCTTCAAGGAACTGATAAAATCCCTGGGAATGACACAGAAAGAATTTTCGGAGACATTTGGTATTCCAATGGGAACCTTAAGGCACTGGATATCCGGTGACCGTGAGTGTCCTGTATACACTAAAAGAATGCTTGCATATATGGTAGAATTAAAAAGACTGGAGGCAAAAAGGGATGAAGATGGGGAATAATGGCAGATTTTATAAGATTATCAAGGCAACAGCATTAGTTATCGGATTAGCACTTGTGATAGTTATACCGGTTGTTAAATGGCACATGAGACAGGAGGCTGCAAAGATAATACAGGAGGACCAGCAGAAAATCTTTAAAGAAGCCTTTGACAGAGGTTATCACTGGGGAGGTAATACTGAAAGTGAAGATGATGAACTGTATTTCGACTTCACTGATAAAAGCACTAATAACCAGTAAAAGAGGTAAAATGATGAAAGAAATTAAAGACATATACAACATGACAAAAGAAGAAAATATATTCTGTGCAAAGAGAGTGCTCGTAGACTCAATCTATAAGCAGGCAAATCTTGAGGGAATAGGAGTGACCTTTGCAGAGACACAGGATATTCTTAATAATGTAAATGTAGATAAAGTAACACCGACCGACATGAGCAAGGTATGCTGCCTCAGGGACGGATGGCATTATCTGTTTGATCATCTGGATGAACCTGTAGATTTGGTGTTTCTTGAATCAATACATGAACTGACAGCCAGATTTGACGTGCCTTACCAGTATCTTGGAAAGCTCCGTGTTGATGATGTCATGATATCAGGCACAGACTGGAGACCAGAGATACCGGATGTAGAAACAATATACCGGGATCTGCAGGAACTAAACAGGATAGAGTGCATTACGGACAGAGCTTTGTCTATCGGTCTTTACATTATGCGTACACAGATGTTCAAGGACGGAAATAAGAGAGTCGGTTCGTTTGCAGCCAATAAGATACTTATAGAAAACGGCAGAGGCATATTCAATGTCCCGGTCAAATATGATGGTGCATTTAAGCAGATGCTTGTTGATTATTATGAGAGCAACGATAACGTAAAACTTAAGGAATGGATAGCGGATAACTGCTTACAGGGCACAACACTTGTAAAAAAGCCGCAGAAGGCAGTAAAAGCCCCACGTTTATAGAAAGGAAGGTAACAGCATGAAGAGAAAAATCATAACAGCAATACTTGCGATAACGGTTGTATTTTCGGCAGCTTCGTGCGGAACAGCCGGAAGTAAGAGCAGCAATATACAATCAGATACACAGGAAGCAACAGTATCCGATACGCAAAACAGCACGGAAAGAACAACTGAAACTGCAGGGGATACACAGTCTGAAGAAACGGCTGCAACAGTAAAGGACGATGAAAAGGTATCTGGTTCCGGTACATCAAAATCAGATACATCAGATACTACTGCATCTTCGTCTGCTGACAGTACAGTAAAGAAGAACAGTTCAGACAGTAAGAGCAGTGCAAAGAATAGTACCTCAACAGCCGTAAAGCACAACAGCACGCAGAGTACAGGTGCATCAAATGCAGGCACCAAAACAAATAAGGCAGCTGATAGCAATACTGCAGCATCAAATACCACATCACAGGGCAAATCGGAGTGTACCCATAAATGGGTAAAGTATGTGGCCAATACCATTCAGCACAAGGAAGAGGGACACTATGAGACAAAGGTGGTAAAGGCTGCATATGATGAGCCACAGTATGAGTATCATAATGTTTGCAATAAATGCGGAAAAGATTTAGGAACTGATGACGATGAAGTGGATAAAGTTGCAGAGCATGAATTTGAATGCGATGGAAGTTACAGCTGTATTCCGGTACAGGTCGGTTCAATACACCATGACGCAGTAACAGAGCAGGTCTACGTGGTAGATCAGGCAGCATATACGGAGAATGTCTATGGAAAAAGATGCACCGAATGCGGTGCCACAAAATAGGGTGGTAGTAAGTGGTAGTAGATATCTTTTTCATGGTAGTGTAATATATAATTGATGATAAAGGAATTGTACAGAGGTCTCGTACAGTTCCTTTTTTGTTACAAATTGTAAGCCAAAAGAATAACATAACAGGAGAACATGATGAAAAAACTTATATCACGAACAGACATCATGCAGAGGGGACCTCCATAACAGCAAGGATTGACCATAGCGGTCAGTCCTTTTTTAGTGCAAATAAATTAAGGAGACAAATCGCATGAAAAAATTTAAAAGAGTGTTGGCACTGGCCATGGCAGTTATCTTATCTGTGCCAACAATCATCACAACCGGTATGGGAACAGTGCCGGTAAAGGCGGCCGGTGATACGGTCGAACTGACGGTATCAAGTGAATCTGCTGAGTATGCCGGATACGAAACACGCAAGATGTATGCAGGTGGCAATTATGCTTATTGTGTACAGCCGTCTAAAAAGACTCCGCAGTCCGGAACATATGAAAAGCACTATGATGTAGAGAATTATGTAAGCAATGCCGGAGACAAAACGCAGGCAGTACAGAGTCGCAATCTTGCGTATTACTGCTGGGGAGCACCGGGCTTCGATGCCAAAAATTTCCCATCCACATGGTATGATGGAAGTGCAATGAATGATGACAGATACATTGCATTAAGCCACATAATGTTGTCTTTTTTGGTGTCATACGATGAAGTAGGTGCTATGCATGGATGTAACAGTTCATTCAAGAACTGGGCATACCAGAACGTACTTGGATATAATGCCAATGGTGATCTGGTAAATGGGCAGGCTCCATTACCAATCCTCTGCTGGACGACAGCACCTGCATCATTTAAGGTATATATACTTTCCACAGGAAGTGCGACACAGAACATTCTCGGTTATGAGTACACACCGACAGGTACAGTTTCATTAAGCAAGACGTCAGCTAACACAGGAATCACATCAGGAAACTCATGTTATTCACTTGCAGGGGCTGTATACGGAATCTATTCTGATGCAGGATGTTCAGCTCAGGTTACTACACTGACAACGGATGCAGGCGGCAATGCAGCTGCTGTTTCACTGAATGCCGGAACATATTATTACAAGGAGCTTACAGCACCTGCAGGATATGCACTTGATAGTTCGGTACAGTCATTTACTGTAACAGACGGACAGAATACAGCGCTAAGCGTATCAGATACACCTACAAACGATCCTGTAAGAATAAGCATTAACAAGGTAGACAGTGAGACCGGTGACAAGGTACAGGGCGGAGCGAGTCTTGAAAATGCTGAGTTTACTGTTAAATATTATGCAGGCTATTACAATGCAGGAAATCTTCCGGCAAATGCCACACGAACATGGGTTATCAAGACAAAAAAAATAACCAGTGGTGATAAGACTGCATATATTGCGAGATTGGCGGATGATTATAAAGTATCAGGAGATGATTTTTATAAGCTTGGAAACACAGCCGTTTTACCACTTGGAACACTCTCAATCGAAGAGACAAAGGCACCGGAAGGATACAAGCTTGATGGAGCATATCTTCAGGCTTCAGGAAGCAGTACGAAGATTACCGGAAAGTATGTGACACAGATTACACAGAATGGTAACCTTGCATCCTTGAAAGGTGGCAATGAGTTTTCTGTTGCCGATAAGATCAAGCGCGGTGATTTCAAGCTGACTAAGATTGACACAGACAATCAGAACAGAATGAGCGACATTCCTTTCAGGGTTACCTGCAAGGGCACCGGAGAGAGCCACATCATCAAAACTGATGAGAACGGTTATTTCAGCTCAGAGAGCAGCTGGAACGCACACTCAAAGAACACAAATGGCGGCGGTGCGTATGACGGACTGTGGTTTTCTTCCGCAGATGGCAGTGCAAAGGTCGATGACTCGGTTGGAGCAATGCCTTATGGTGATTACACACTTGAGGAGCTTTCCTGTGACAACAACAGGGGAAAAATCCTCTACAAGGGCGAGTTCTCTATCAGAAGAGACAAGGTTACAGTTGATATCGGTACAATCGAGAACCATTCAGAGCCAACACCTGTTATCACAACACAGGCATCTGATGCAAAGACACAGTACCAGATTATCAAGCCATCGGCAGATACAGACATCATTGATAAGGTAACAATCACAGATACAATGGCAGGCAGAGAGTATACAATTACAGGTACACTCATGGATAAGGACACAGGCGAAGCAGTCATGGTAAACGGAAATACGGTGACAGCTTCACAGACATTTACATCTGACGGAACAAAGAAGGTGCTCGACATGCACTTTAACTTTGATTCATCTGCACTTGGCGGAAAGACAGTAGTTGTATGCGAGAAGCTCACATATGGCGATTACGTGGCAGCCACAGAGGAGGATATGGAGAATAAAGACCAGACTATTTATTTCCCTGAAATCCACACCACAGCCACAGACAGTGAGACAGCTGATCACCTTACACTTGCAGACAGCAGAGCTATTATCACCGATACAGTCACATACACTAACCTCTTAAAGGGTGAGACATACACATTAAGCGGTGTGCTCATGGACAAAGAAACAGGAAAAGAGCTGCTTGTTGACGGAGAGCCTGTCACACAGGAGATGGCTTTCACGGCAGGACGTGCATCGGGCACAAAGAAGCTAAAGTTTGAGTTCGATACAACCGGACTTGCAGGAAAGAGCTTTGTAGTTTATGAGACACTTACACTTGAGGATGTGGAGGTTGCAGAGCATAAGGACATTAATGATGAGGGCCAGACAATCCACATTCCAGCAGCACAGACAACAGCCACTGATGACAGCTCTAAAATCAACGTGAGCGAGGCAAAGAAGGAAGTATCTGTCACAGATACAGTAGCGTACCGGAATCTGGTACCGGGCAAGGAGTACACAGTCAGGGGAACAGCCGTAGACAAGGAAACAGGAGAGCCTCTTACAGACGCAGACGGAAACGAGCTTGTATCGACAGCTAAGTTTACTGCAGCATCAGCAGACGGCAGTGTGGATGTGAAGTTTACATTTGACGGAACAGCCATGGCCGGACGTTCAGTGGTATTCTTCGAGAATGTCTACTACACTGACAAGCTTATTGCAGTACATGCAGACATTGATGATGAGGCACAGACAGTCCACATTCCACTCATTTTTACAAGTGTTAAGGATAAGGACACTGACTCGCACATGTCACTTGCAGGCAGTGATGTGACTCTTACTGATACAGTAGCGTACCGGAATCTGGTACCTGGAAAGACATACACCGTTTCCGGAACACTCATGGATCAGCGTACCGGCAAGGCTGTGACAGTAAACGGAAAAGCCGTTACATCATCAGCTGATTTCACACCGGATACAGCTGACGGAGAAACAACAGTAGATTTCCATTTTAATACAAAGGGTCTTGATGATACAACAGTGGTTGTATTTGAAAAGATGTTCTATGGAAATGCAGAGATTGCAGCCCATGAGGATATCAATGACAAGGGACAGACTATCTATATCCCATCCGTAAAGACAACAGCCATTGATGAAAAGACAGCAACAAAGCTTACCCTTGCTGAAAAGGATATCCATATCGTTGACAAGGTAGCGTACCGGAATCTGGTACCGGGTGAGAAATACACAGTCACAGGAACTGCAATAGACAAGACAACAGGCGAGACGTTAAAGGACGATGCAGGAAAAGATGTAACCGCAAAGGCATCATTTAAGGCAGAAAAAGCAAATGGTACAGTCGATGTTGCGTTTGTATTTGACGGAAGCACACTTGCAGGAAAGACTGTAGTAATGTATGAAAACATCTACTACAACAATAAGCTCGTTGGCGTGCATGCTGATATTTCCGATGAAGCACAGATTATCTATGTTCCATCAGTAAAGACTGCAGCAACAGACACAAAGACAGAGACGAAGCTCACATATGCTGAGAAGGATATCAAAATCACGGATACTGTCGAGTACACAAATCTCATTCCTGGAAAGACATATAAGGTCACAGGAACAGCGGTGGATAAGAAAACCGGAAAGGTGATTAAGGATGCAGACGGAAAAGCAGTAACTTCAGAAGCTGAGATAACACCTGAGACAGCAGACGGAAAAGTGGATGTTGATTTCATCTTTGACGGAAGTAATTTAGCCGGAAAGACCATTGTAATGTTTGAGGAAATCCGTTATGAGGACAAGCTTATCGGAGTACATGCAGACATAGATGACGAGGCACAGACCATTTACGTGCCAGCCATTGCAACAGAGGCTCTTGATGAGGTGACAGGCATTCATCTGTCAAATGCAGGGGATGATGTAAAAGTAAAAGATACAGTAACATATAAAAACCTTATCCCTGGTCTTACATACAGGGTAGCAGGAACAGTAATGGATAAGGACACTAAAAAGCCATTGCAGAATGGCGGCAAGGATATCACGGCCGAGGCTGTATTCACACCTGAGACAGCAGACGGCACTGTGGATGTTGAGTTTACATTCAGTGCAAAGGAATTTGCCGGAAAGACAATGGTGCTGTTTGAGAAGCTTTATCTAGTGAAAAATGCGGATAATGCTGATGCAAACCCTGATGATACATCAAACAAGGACAAGACACCTGATGATACACAGAAGGCATCTGAGTCAGAAAACACACAGAATAAAACAGATAACACATCAAACAAGGTCGAGGTAGATAATGAAGATAATACTCCAGCCGACAACAGTGAAGTTAAAGAGGTGCTCATTGCGGTACATGAAGATTACAATGATGAGAACCAGACCATCTGCGTGCCACAGATTAAGACCACAGCAAAGGATGCAAAGTCAGGCACCAGCATGTTTTATGCTGAGAAGAGTGCAAAGATAGTCGATACTGTATCATACCGGAATCTGGTACCAGGAAAGAAGTATAAGGTAGTCGGAACTGCAGTAGACAAGTCAAACGGAGCACCGGTTATTGCAAACGGAAACAATGTCACAGCAGAGGCAGAGTTTGTTGCGAAGGAAGCAACAGGCAAAGTGGATGTGGTATTTACATTTGATGCGAGCCTTCTTGCAGGAAGAACGATAGTGATGTTTGAGGATGTCTACTATGAGAATAATCTCATTGCGACACATGCAGACATTACAGACGAGGCACAGACACTTTATGTTCCGAAGATTGGAACAACAGCCATCGATGGTGAGCGAAAGGATCACAACTCAACAGCTGACAGCAGCGTTACTATTGTAGATTCAGTTGCGTACCAGAATCTGGTACAGGGACAGACCTACAGAGTAACAGGAAAGCTCATGGACAAGGCTACAGGAAAAGCACTTGTGATTGACGGAAAGGAAGTTACTGCAGTAACTGAGTTTACAGCGGCAGGTACAGAGGGCGTAGTTGACGTGACATTCAGATTCAACGGAAAAGGCATGACAGGAAAGCAGCTTGTAGTATTTGAGCAGCTTGATGTTGTGACTGCAGATGGCGCTTATGCCATTGCATCACACAACGACATCAACGATGCAGCTCAGACCATTACAATGATTGCTCCACCAAAGCCAAAGACCGGTGATTACATGTCAGTGGTTATGTATGTGCTTGCAGGAATAGCAGGAGTAATGGCAGTTATCTGTTCATTCTTCAGGAAGAAAGCAGTATCAAAGAAGAAACACTAGGGGGTTACCCAATTACCTACAAACAATGATTAACGCAGGGCTGTGAGGCTCTGCGTTTTTTAAAAGGAGAAATTATTATGCACAGAAAGAAAAAAATACCAGTTGGGTTCATTGTTACATTTGTAGCAGCATTTATGCTTGCATTATCGCTGACAGCGCTGCTTGTTAAATTTAAGCCGGATATGGCACAGTTTATGGGAATGATATTCTTCGGTTCATGGCTCCTGCTGAGCTTTATCGGAGTAGGCATTGTGGCACTTGCAAAAAAGAAAAAATAGGGAGGCATATAAAAATGGTAAAGTACAGAATACAGAACGTGGATGCGGTACGTTTCTTCCAGGTTATGCTTGCACTGCTTATTACTACAGTAATCATGGCAGGTGAAGTGTCACCGGTATACGCAGCGGATGCAGCAAATGTTGTAACAGCAAAATTCACATCGCTGCAGAATCTTGTAGGTGGAATTGTTTCATCCATCGGTTCAATAATTACACTCTGGGGAATTGCAGAGTGGGGCATTGCCTTTCAGGGGTCTGAGGGTACAATGCAGGCAAACGCATTCAAACGTATTGGAGGCGGTTTTGTAATGGCAATGGCACCGCAGATACTGGTAGCAATAATGTAAAGGAGTGGTTTAATGGACTGGATTACAAGCGGCCTTGCACCTTTATATACTCTTGGAGTTAAGCTATACAATTATATGTTGGGATTCAGCCTTGGTTTTGGATTAAATACACCTCAAGGTGCATCGTCTACAGCATGGGCATATGTCAGTGGTACTCTTTTTCCGTTCTTTCAGGCAATAGCAGCCACAATGCTGAATCTTTTCTTTTACATAGGCATATGCAGGCAGGTTGGAAACCTTAGGGAGAGCATGACGATTGAAACCGGAGTCAATGTGCTGATTAAGGTACTGCTCGGCAATCTTGCAATAAATTCGGTACTATGGTTCAGCAAATGGGTATTTTCAGTAACCAAAGTAACCGGAGGGGTTATAATAGGTGAAAGTGATTTTAGAGGACTGGAAGATTCATCGGTCAATGAAGTACAGCTTATGGTACTGATGGTTATTGGCATAATCTTCCTGATAATAGCGATTGTATGTGCAGCTACCATATTTATCACAATGGTTGGCAGAACTATACAGTTATACATGCTTGCAGCAACGGGACCACTTGCGGTTTCGTGTATTCCCGGAGGACCGGGAATACAGAATGCTGCAGGAGCATGGATTAAAACATTACTCAGTAAATCATTTTCAATAGTTGTCATAGTGATGTTCGTGGTACTGGTCTCGAAGCTGAACCTGCATGATTTCTTGGGAGACAACATTCTTACTGACATAATCCTGCCGACCGGATGCATTGAAAATATGTTCATGATGATGCTGACAGCTGCAGGAGTAAAAGGTGCAGACTTATTCCTGAAACAGACTTTTGGGATTTAAAGGAAAGGAAACATAATGGCAAAATTAGATGCAAATAGTGAATTTGAAAAGGGAAGAGCTTTAAGCGTGCCGGTAGTAAAGGTGCCTCGGAGCGTCAAGGAATGGCTTTGCATTGACAGGGCATATGAAAACGGCAACTTTAAGATTGAGCCAATGACAGGTGAAGCAATGTATGATCAGAGCTATATGTTCGAGGATATCAATTATGTAAATAAGGATACCGCTAAAAAGGACAGTACACTGCTGGAGATAATGACACTGCTTAAATCTCTGGATGGACCTTTTAAGATAACACTTGCAAACGAACAGAGAGACCTGGATTCATTTGTGAATGAGATATTCAATCCAATTAACGGACAGGAATACCCTGTGATAGAAAAAGGAATAGGAAAGTGGATTAACCAGAAGATAGATGAAGGAACAAGGGACATCAGAAAGACAATGATTCTTACTGTGACATGCCGTGCGCATACTCTGGAAGAAGCTGAGGCATACTTTGCAACGATTGACACTACACTGTCAAATATTTTCCGTAACTTAAGGAGCAGGATATACAAAATGTCTGCAGAAGAGAGAATGGTACTGCTGTCGAGAATGTTACGGGCAGGGGAAGAGTGCCTGCCTCCTGCAAGAATATCACCAGATGACAGCGGATGGAAAAACCAGATACTTCCGGCATCGATACAGTCAGATACCGACTACATGGTTATAAATAATAAACAATACGTATCAGTGCTTGTGGGAACCGCATTTGGGCAGTCTCTTTCAGAGGACAAGGTAATACACAGCTTGAGTGATGTACTCTTTCCGACATACATTACGATAGACATGCAGCGTGTTCCAAAGAATGTAATTCATGACAGACTCGAAAATGCGCATGCAAATAACGAAAGGGTAATAGCCCAGGAGCGTACAAGAAATTACAATAATAAGCAGTTTGGAGCAACTACAAGCTACAGCCTGACCAAAAAGAAGACGAGCCTGGAAGATGACATGGATCAGCTTGATGAGAATGATGAGGAGGGAGTTTTTCTCGGGCTTCTGGTGCTGGTGTATGCAGATTCACTTGAGGAGCTGACACAGAGGGTGGATATTTTAAAACAGAAGGCAAAGGGAAGCTCTTATGAGCTTGAACCATATTACCACAGGCAGCTTAAGGCATTAAACACTGTCCTTCCGATAGGTGGACGTCAGGTAAATCATATGAGGTTTTTATATACCTCGTCAGCTATAGCTTTCCAGCCGTTCTATGCAGGAGATGTGCATGACAGCAACGGAATCGTATACGGACTCAATAAAACGACAAAGCATCTCATATACGGTAACAGAAAACTTCTTCCTGCACCTCATGGCTTTATGGTAGGACATACTGGAAGCGGCAAATCATTTTTCATTAAGGAAACAGAGATAGCACAGCCTCTGCTGTTTACAGATGATGATGTGATTATACTTGACCCGAATAATGAACAGATGGAATTCATACGCTCATTGAGAGGCGGAATGTATTTTGATTTTACACCTCAGAGCAAAATTTATATGAATCCGTATGAGATTCCTGACTATGTGGAGAATGGAGACAGCAATGTCCGGAATAAATTTATTGCAAGGATGACAAACTTTTCTAATTCATTCTGTGCCTCAATCATGACAAATATTGTTGTAACCAGAATTCACATGAACTATGTCGGACGTGCAGTAAGGACTATGTATGAGGAATATTTTAACGAGACCTCAAAACATGCAAAGAAGAAAAAATACCCGACTCTGCCGTTGCTCAGGGAAAAAATTAAAGCACAGATTGATACTGCTGAGTTTACTGAAGACAAGAGAATAATTATGGAGATAGTCGACTCACTTGAGGATTACACCACAGGTGTATACGACATGTTTGCACATGAAACGAACCTTGACATGAACAGCAGGCTTATAGGCTTCGGTCTTAAAAATATTGACCAGGAGATATGGGAGCCGTGCATGCTGACAATAATGCATTTTCTCTCAATGAGAATTGATACAAACCAGGAAACAAAGCAGGCACTCCACCTGATTGTGGATGAGGCGCAGGTGCTGTGTGAGAAAGAAACAACGGCAGCACAGCTTCTGTATGCAATTGAGACATACCGTAAGGTTGGAGCCATAGTTACGCTTGCAGCCCAGAATATTACACACGTGCTTGAAAATCCATCGCTGAGAGACATGTTCTCAAACTGTCCGTTCAAGGTGTTCTTTGACCAGGGTGGGCTTGATGCAGCAAATCTTGCCAAGATTCAGGAATTCTCACCAACAGAGTTTAAGGCACTTGAAGAAAATACTGAAGGCTGCGGAGTGCTTGTATGGCGTGGAAATGTATATCTGATGGATGCGAGAATGAGTGAGAGCAATCCGCTGTTTGCATCATTTGATACAAATTTCCATAAGCAGGCAGAAAAGAAAAAGAAACAGGAAGAGGCTGACATTTCAAAGGAAACTTTTTATCTGTGATTTAAACCGGGGGAAATGACATGCGTGTAATAACGGCACAGGAATCAAAAATAAGAACCACGGAGCGTACAATAAAAACAGGTGGAACAGTCATAAGACATGTGAGCGGATTTACTGCATCGGCCGCGAAAAAAACAGGGAATGCTGTAAAAAATTTTGATGTACAGTTTAACGGCAGGTATGATGAAGAAGACAGAAATAATAATGCTTCAGAAGAAAAAATGCCTGAGCTTCAGAACGTTTTGGCAGAAGAGAGCAGAGCATTATATGGCACCCTGAGCAGAAGGCAGAAGAAAAGATATAACAGACTGTACCAGAAGGAACTGTCTAAGAAACAGTGGTCATCTGATATCATTAAAAGAAACAGGAATCTTCGTGGACATAAGACAGAAAAAGAAAATATATTGACTGTTTACTCAAAGGAAACAGCTTCAAAATCTGCATCTGCCACTGCAAAGACCATGGTAAATAAGAATGTGCAGACAGCCGCCGGCACTGCAGCAAAGTCTGCCGGTACGGCTGTAAGAACAACGTCAGGAGCGTTGACCGGTACAGCAACATTTGGGGTGACAGCTGCGGTGACAGCTGCTGTTGATACAGCAAAAAATGCTGCACAGGCTGCAGTAAAGGTTTCGCAGAAAATGCAACAGCAGACGGCACAGATACAGGCTGAGCAGACACAGCAGGCAAAGCATGAGACTGCAGCGGCTGTCAGTGATTACAGTGTTTCACAGGCCGGAGAAAATAACAATTTAATTCTGATTCTCGTGGCAGCCATAATATGTATTACAGTTATGCTTACAAGCCTGACGGTAACAATGCAGGCAGCTGTCGATGCATCAGGAGGACAGGGTGATAACAATGGAACTGTCTGCACACAGATAGTAGAGGCAGCACAGAATGAACTTAATGATGCGGACAAGACAGTCGGAGGATACAGGTACAAAAACTGGTATGGGATGGATGCGAACTGGTGTGCCATGTTCGTGTCATACTGTGCAGACAAGTGTGGCTTTATTGAAAAGGGTATCATGCCAAAGACTGCAAGTGTCGCAGCTTCAAAGCAGTGGTATATTAACAATAACCTGTATCATGATGCAGCAAGCGGATATGTGCCAAAGGCAGGTGACATTATTATTTTCGGAAACGGAATGAGCCATACAGGAATTGTGACAGGATATAATCCTGAAACAAAAAAGCTTACAACAATAGAAGGCAACAGCGGAAGAAGCAGCACCACACCTTACCATAAAGGAAGCCATGTAAAAGAGCATACATATTCAATCACATATTCAAAGATAGCTGGCTATGGAACTCCGCAGTATCCGCAGGATGATACAGCGGCTGATGCGGCAGGACAGGAAAATAACTGACAGCGTACCGGAATCCGGCACGCTGGATTTTTTAGGGAGGAATAATTTTATGACAATACCAATCAACAAGGACCCCGACACTGAATATAAAAATGAATTCATGTTCGGTTATACATTAAAAGAAGTGCTGTGTGTTGCGGCTGCACTTTTAATCATTGCAGGTGTAACAGCACTTGTATATTTCAAGTTCAACATAGCACTGAATGTCGGATGTTATTTCGGAATACCGCTTGCATTCCCGGTTATATTTTTAGGCTTCAAGGAATGGTATGGAATGTCAATTACAAGGTTCATAAGTGAACTTGGCTATGAGAAAAAAACCAGGGAGCTTGCATTTGATGCAGACGAGCTTGAAGAGTACATCACACCGGTTACACTAAGAAAGAAGTGATGATAATGAGAAAAAATCCATATGAAAAAATCCGCAGGACACTTTTTATCCTGCTTGTTATCCTGCTCGTGTCAGCTGCATGCGTAATGGGGGTAATGCTTATAAAAAATACTCATAATGCAGAAAAAAATAAAGTCAGGGAAACCACGGCAGGGACAGAAAACGCAACAGAAAAAATAAAAGAAACTGAGGCGGATACAGAATATTATTTTGATGAAGACGGATATCTTAAAGTGAAAAAAATCAAAGCTGACGGCTCAGACAGTAACACGGAGAATGAACAGGACAATGCGCCTGATGTACGTGATGTTTCACCGGAAGATGATCCCAATGCGGTCTTTCCGGAAACCACTGATGCAGCGGCCGGACAGTCGGCAGAGCAGACACAGGACATATCGCAGCCACAGGCCGGGCAGACGCTGGATGCAACAGCCGGACAGTAAACCACAGGAGAAAAGATATGATGTTAGAAGAAAAAATTGCAAACGAATTTCAGAGATATTTTCTTTCAATGATGGCAACAAGCAAGGAAAATATTTTTGCACACTCTGATGAAATTGAAGTAAGAAAGCAGATAAAAAATGAGCTCTATGAATTCATTGGAACACTGACTGAAGAGCAAAAAGAAATACTTTCAGTCCAGAGCAGCCTGATTGAATCGGTCTACAGGTACAGGAGCGATTTTTATTCAGCTGATGATGATATTTCATGTCAGGATTTTTTAAATGGCTGGATGAAAAGTGTGATGTCATGATATAAAAAAATATTTTACCGGGGTATCAGGGGCGGTGCCCTTGACAAGAAATGTATTCTGTCGGACAGAATGCGTATCTTGCAAATAATTAGTCTACGTTGAGAATGTAATAAAGCGTGTTTCTGCTCGAAAAATGACTTAAAATGCATATAAACGACGTATTTTGAAACAAATGAGAGACATATATGCAACATGTGAGATAAAAAAGAAACGTAATTATACGCATTTGGAATACATTTTCAACGCATTTGAAACATAAAAGAGACACCTGTGATATGTCAGTGAAATGATGCTGAAACATAGTGAGACAATTCTGACACATAACAGAAACAGAGGCTTACCCCAACAGCCTGACTAGAAAAAATCAAGGGGCAAATCAAGTAAAAAATATGAACAGACTGGAAAAAAATCGTGAGCCGGAGGTGGTTTTTGTGAGCGAAAAAAAACAAAAAGAATATCCGCACAGACCAAGAAAAGAAATTGACATGGATCAGTATCTTATATTGTATAGACAGGGACTGCCCAACAGGCAGATAGCGTCAAGACTTAAGGTATCACCGCGCACCCTATACAGGAGGATGGAGGAGGAACGAAAGCACTTAAGGAGAAAGAAGGAAAGTGCAGATGGATAACATGACAGTGAGAAAGAATCTTGGAAAAAAGAAAAGCCGCACCTGGATAGATATGGAAAAGGTCTACAGGATGATAGACTCAGGCATGACCGTAACACAGGCTGCCGAGTCACTTGGTGTTTCGAAAGCCACTCTGTACAGGCGTCACAGGGAATACCAAAAACAGGCAGAGTACATGAATGATGACCTGCCTGACCTGCCAACTTAAAATGGTGGTAGTAAGTGGTGGTAGATATTAATAATTGCATGTTGTAGAATATAATTGTAAAAGAAACGGACAGGCAGATTCAACACCGCCTGTTCATTTTTATTGGAGGAAAAATGACTAACGAAAAAATAAAAAAGCTTCAGCTTGAGATTGCAAAAACGACAGAGGCACAAAAGAAATCAGAACAGAAATACAAAGAAAAAATCAAGGGATTAAGAGACGAACTGAAAAAAGAAGAGGAACGTCTGAAGCGCGAAAATGATTCACTGATCGGAGACATAGTAAGAGACCTGCTTGGTGAAGTTGATGCAGATAATATTGAAAGCTTCAGGGAGAAGATACAGCTTCTGACAGGATTAGAGGATAGTGAAAATGAAAGACCGAAAGATAACCTTCAGGGTGACACAGGAGGAGTACACTCTTATTGATAAAATGAAAAAAACTGAAACACGGTTCACATATGGAGGCAGATGGGACCTGTCTGCCTATATAAGGAACCTTGTGCTGTCACAGACAGGAAAAAAAGACGTTCGTGTAGACATGGAATTAAAAGACCTTAACTATCAGATCCGAAAAATCGGAGTGAACATCAATCAGATAGCACACAGGCTTAACAGTAATATTGGCGATATGCGTGATGCAGAATATGTTGTTGAGCTCATGAAAGAATTAAACGTCAAGCTGGAAAAGCTCACGGAAAAAATAGAGGAATGAACAGTTGACATTTACGTTGTAGCAAAAAGAATTTAAGATAAAGCATCTTAGATTCTTTTTGAACATGGATGGGAGGCAAACAGACTTGGCGGTTACAAAGCTTATGCACATGAAGGAGGCACCAACGGTGCCGCACAGACATCTTGCCAATGCTGTGAAATATATTCTTGATGAAAAAAATAACGAAGCAAAAACGTGTGACGGCTTATATGTCGGCGGCAATGCGGGATATGACAGTGAAGATATCATAAAGACATTTCTGGACACAAAAGAACTGTATGGAAAGCTGCATGGCAGGCAGGGATATCATTTTGTAATTTCGTTCGAGCCGGGGGAAACAGATGCGGATGAAGCTTATAAAATTACAAAAGAGTTTGCAAAAAAGTATCTTGGCGAAAACTATGATTATGTTTTTGCAATACACACTGACAAAAAGCATATCCATTCGCACCTTATATTTAATTCTGTAAGCAGAACTGACGGCTACAAATACAGATATGAAAATGGTGACTGGGAAAGATATATACAGCCGGTTACGGATAAAATATGCATGGAGCATGGCCTTAAGCCGCTGAAATTTGAAGAAAATAAAAAGACAGGGCTCTCATATGCAGAATGGAATGAAAAGAAAAACGGCACAATGAACTGGACACATGTGATAAGAGCAGACATTGACCTGGCATTAAAACATTCTGATACACTGCCGGAGTTCATGGAGCATATGAAGATGGCAGGATATTCAGTAAGAGCCGGAAAGTCAAAGAAGAAGAACACGACTTATTTTACATACACATACACGGACGATGCCGGAAAAAAACACAGAAGAAGAAGCTATAACATGCCATCCGGATATTCTCCGGAGGATATAGCAAAACGCATAAAGCAGAAAAGCGGAAGCAGGATGTATGAAGAAGTTGCTGATAACCTTGAGAAAAAAGAGAAGCTTGCATCGATTGACGAAATATATAAAAACACAGGCACATACCGAAGGCTTTACCAGGCGGTAAGCTTTTACAGGCTGCCTAATCCGTATGCAGTTACAAAAGGCGTCAGAAGAGACATTATGGCTATAGACAGGCTTCTCGATGAGTGCTCATACATTAAAATGAACAATTTAAAAAACATGAATAACATACAGGACCGGGAAAGCAGGCTTGAAGAAATGATAAATTCACTTAAAAGGGAAAAGTGGAATAAAAAGGATGCTTCAGAGGCATTGGACAGTAGACAGAAAAAACAGCTTGACAGAAAAGAGCAGCTAGAAAACGAATTGAAGAATCCTGATATCAGTGATGAAGCTTTTGAAGCCCTTCAGGATGAATATGAACAGCTCAAGGAATATCTGCCGGATGATGATATTTCAAAAAAAGATATGGAAAGACTTTCACAAGAGATAAAGGAACTTGGAAAGGAACTGCGCATGTTAAGAAGAATTAAAAAGACTGAACAGGAGTTTACCGGCAGAAAAACAAAACAGGTTAGCCGCGTACCGGAATCCGGCACGTTTAACAAAAATATATAAAAATTTAAAGGAGAATGGAACATGAACGAAAAAATTTATCTGATGGAGATGCAACACAATACTAATGAACATGAGACGGACAGGCTGATTGCATATCTGAAAAAGACTGCAGAGACTGAGATAAAGGAGGATGAAAAATAATGATGAAATATGAAATTTTTAAGGATGTTGTGGAAAATGCAGTACTTGACTACCTGCCTCCGGAGTATCAGAATTCAGAACTTCATTTGAAGCGTGTGAAAAAAGTAAACGGCATGGATTACGACGGACTTGTAGTAAGAAAAGAAGATACAAATGTGTGTCCAGTCATTAATATGACACAGCTGTATGAGGACTACAAACTGTCAGAGGATATTGAACTTGTTATAAAAAATGCTGCAGATATTGTACTGATGGCATATGATGTAGCACCGGTGAATGAATATCAGGATGTACTGGATGAGGGATTCAGGCAAAATATCATTTATGAAATTTCAAATGCGAAAGCTAATGCACAAAGACTGGCAGGGTGCCCGACAAGACAGCTGAACGACCTGACTGTTTCATACAACATATGTCTGTCTGATCATGACGGCCTGTCAAAAACTATTATGGTAAATAATGAAATTGCAGCTGCGCTTGGAATGTCAGAGACGGAACTTTTTGATACGGCAGAAAAAAATATGTCCCGACTTTTTGAGGTGAATGTAACCAACCTGTTTGATTATGTGTATGGCCAGCTTAAAGACAGGGGAATGAGCGATGAGCAGATTTCAGACTTATTAGGAGGGGATGTAAGCAGACTGTCTGACGGATATCCGTGGATCGTTCAGAATACTTCAAATAATGGTGCAACAGTATTGCTTAACACAGAGGTATTTAAGGAACTGTCCGACCAGGTGGAAGGAAATCTGATCATCATTCCGTCAAGCACGCATGAAGTGCTTGCCATGGATGCAAGGCTGGTGCCAGACTGTGATGACCTTTCGGCTTTCATAGAGCAGACAAACATGGATGTTGTCAGTCCGTCTGAAAGGCTCTCCAATCAGGTGTATATGTACGACAGGAAAGAGAACTCAATAGAAATGGTAACGCGTAATAAGCTTGATATTATTCCACAGGAATCAAAAAATATTTCTTATGAAAAAAATATAAAACCTGAAATCTAGCATTTATCCGAGGTGAAAGCCAATGAAGCTATATGAAGTTAAAGCGCTGGCTCATGAAACACAGTCGCGCATCAGACAAGACTTAAATGCCTGGAACGATTTTCTTGAACATGCATCACGTGTGTACAGGTACCGTTTCATGGATCAGATTCTCATATATGCACAGCGGCCTGATGCTGTTGCATGCGCTACAATGAACATATGGAACTCTAAAATGGGCTGTTGGATTAAGAAAGGCAACCGCGGCATTGCCCTTATTGATGAAAGCAACAGTAGAAAACTTAAGTATGTATGGGATGTAACCAGTGTTGTACCTAAAATGGGAGGACATCTGCCGAGGCTGTGGATACGAAAACCATATCACACAGAAACGATACAGAATCGTCTGTTAAAAGTATATGGACTACAGCCGCAGACTGATAAATATGACACAAAGGAGCCATCTATAGAACATACAATGGATTATCTTGTGGAATATCTGGCTGATGAGTATGCAGCTGATATTGCACAAGAAAAGTATTCGTCTGACAACAGTCCTTTAAGTGAACTTGATGAAGAAAAATACAAGATGGAAGAGTACCGCAGAAACGTCAGGGTTTTTTTCAGGTACGGCCTTAACCGGATGATAAAGGAAAGAATGGGCTTATCGACAGGCGGTTTTCCTGATTATGATATGTCATTTATAAAAGACATGCCTGAAAGTGATTTCTGTGAGCTTTCCTCACGCATGACGGATGCAGCACAGCAGGCACTGCGTGAAGTTGGAATTGCAGTTTTAACCTATGACAGGGTGCATGGTATTGACAGGGACCCCAGTGTGGACTATAATGCTTTAAAGCGTAAAAGTGCAGAGAGGGAGGATAAAACATATGGAACTCGAATACATCAAAGCAGGGGACTACGAGATACCGAACCTTATACCGAACAAGGAACCACAGGAGCCGCTGACGAAATTCGGACTTATGCACAGGACCTGGCTGAAAAAGAATTACAGGGCGAAGTTCGATACGATGCTAATGTTCGGGGAACTTCAGGAACACTGCCTGGAGGTACAGAAGAGAGCACAGGACGAGATGGACAGAATCGTGCCGCAGATGAAAAAACAGGAAGGAGTGACAGAGCAGCTGAAGATGCAGGACCAGCTGAAATGGATACGAATGATGAACAGCATCCTGAACAGGGCGGAGGAAATAGTGAGGGATACAGTGATCTACACTTTATAGAAAATGAAATTGTACCGGAATCCGGTACCAGTGAGGATGAGTATGTACCGGAATCCGGTACCGGACTATATTTCATGCCAGAGCTGCCGACAGAGGATGAGCAGCGCATAAAGGTAGAAAAATACGGCTATCTGAATCCGCGGAAAGCTGATTATATACCTCATGACTATATTAGACAGGTCATGCTCCGTGGAACCGGCTTTGAAGGAGGCTTTGACAGAGTCGTACGGATTTTCCAGAATGAGATGGAGGCTGGTAAAAGAACAGCACTTATCAAAAAGGAATACGGACTTGGCGGGGCGAGCTGGCCGGTTGACGGCATGGGGCTTCATGGATATGACACATATGGTTCTCAGGGCATACGTTTCCAGTGGCGTGATGAGCAGGGCGAAGCAGAAGGAACACTGTCATGGAGCAGCGTTGAACAGGAAATCGGAACCCTTATACTAACCGGTGAATACAAAAGCCGGGACAGACAGAATAATGATATTATTCCGGAAGCTGAGGAATCAGATAGTATTTCCCAAACAACAGAAATGCAGGAGCAGTCCACGGATAAACATAAATCCGAGGCACCAGAGCAGCTCAGCTTTACAGACTTAACAAATATAGAGCCTGATAAGACGGAAAATGATGCTCAGCCGGAGGCATTAGATGAAACAGAGGCTGAACAAAAGGATAATGCAGAACAACAGAATAATGAAGATTTTACCGAAAGAGCAGCTGATTACACTGCTCTTTTAGTTTTGGCAGAAGCTGATGCATCCACACTTACCAAGAGGCAGAAAGCACAGCGTAACATTTCAGCACTCAAAATTCTCAAGCAGATAGAAAATGAAAAACGTCCTGCAACAGCCGATGAGAGGACTATCATGTCCGCATATCTTGGATGGGGAGGAATACCGGAAATATTTGATGCTGAAAATGCTTCATGGTCAGAAGAATACGGCATATTAAAAAGCCTGCTGACAACCACTGAATATGACAGTGCAAGGGCGAGCACACTTAATGCACATTTTACTGACACGGCAGTCATAAATGCAATGTATGATGTACTCCACAACCTGGGCTTTACAAAGGGAAATATACTTGAACCATCCATGGGAATAGGTAATTTCTTTGCAGGGCTGCCTGCAGATATGAATGCATCAAAACTATACGGAGTTGAGCTTGACCCGGTAACAGGAAAGATGGCGCAGCTTATATATCCTGATGCACACATTGAAGTGAAGGGCTATGAAAAGACAGATTTTCAGAATGATTTCTTTGATGTGGCCATAGGAAACGTGCCGTTCGGTCAGTACAAGGTTCTGGATAAAGCCTACGACAAACACAATTTCTATATCCACGATTATTTTTTTGCAAAGACAATCGACAAGGTGCGTCCGGGCGGAGTGATAGCTTTTATCACAAGCAAGGGTACGATGGACAAAGCGAATCCAGCCGTAAGAAAATACATTTCACAGCGTGCAGAGCTTTTAGGTGCCATAAGGCTTCCAAACGATGCATTTAAGAATGCCGGAACATCTGTAACATCCGATATTATCTTTCTAAAGAAAAGAGAAGCATATCTTGATATTGATGAGGACTGGATACATCTTGGAATCGACGAAAATGGAATAGAGATGAACAGCTATTTCGTTAACAATCCGCACATGGTGCTTGGCAAAATGGAAATGGTAAGCGGTCCTCATGGAATGGAGAGTGCCTGCGTACCGGAATCCGGCACTTCACTGGCAGACAGGCTCAGGCAGGCTGTACAGATGATACGCGGCGAAATTTCCATCGATGATACTGAAATATCTGATGAAGAGCTTGAGGATGAAAGCATACCTGCAGAGGCAGGAGTTAAAAATTTCTCCTACTGTTCATTAAATGGAAAAATATATTACAGGGAAAACTCAATAATGCGTCCACAGGACATTCAGGAAAAAACAGCTGAGCGCATGAAAGGCCTAATTGATGTGCGGGACAGCGTGTCAGAGCTTATTGAATTACAGCTTGATGATGCATCCGATGAAGAAATCAGGGCATCACAGGCAAGGCTCAACAGTGTTTACGACAGCTTCGTCAATAAGTTCGGGTACTTAAATTCCAGGACCAACCAGACCGCATTCAGGGAAGACGCAGGCTACAGCCTTATATCATCACTAGAGGAGACTGATGATGACGGAAAGGTTGCGGGCAAAGCGGACATGTTTACAAAAAGAACCATCAGAAAGGCTGTCCCTGTTACACATGTGGATACATCTGTTGAGGCACTGTCCGTTTCGATGGGAGAAAAAGCAGCTGTTGACCTTGAATATATGGAAGGGCTTACCGGGAAAAGCCGGGAGGAAATAATAAGTGACCTTAAGGGCATTATTTTTAAGGTGCCGGAATCCGGTACCTGGCAGACTTCAGAGGAATATCTTTCCGGAAACATAAGAAAGAAACTGATTTCTGCAGAAAAAGCATTACAGGGGGATGCATCGTATTCCGATAATGTGGAATATCTTAAGAAGGCAATGCCAAAACCTCTTACAGCATCAGAGATAGAAGTGAGGCTTGGGGCTACATGGATTAACGCAGAGTATATAGAGCAATTCATGAAGGATGTGCTGCATACACCACAGAGACTGTTTTCAAGGGAGTGGGTGGCAGTAAAGTTTGCACCGATAAACTGTGAATGGAACATAAAAGGAAAGAATGCAGATTCATATAATCCCCTTGTCACAGGAACATACGGAACCAGCAGAATTAATGCTTATCAGATACTTGAAAATACGCTGAACCTTAAGGATGTAAAAGTCTATGACAGGATACTTCAGCCTGACGGCAGCGAAAAGCGTGTAATAAACAGGGAGCAGACAATGCTTGCATCGCAGAAACAGGATGCATTAAAGGAGGCGTTCAAGGACTGGATTTTCAGGGATCCGGAAAGAAGGGAGGTACTTGTAAAAAAATACAATGAGCTATTCAACTCTTCAAGACCGAGAACGTATGACGGATCACATCTCAAGTTTCCGGGAATGACACCTGATGTGGAGCTGAAGCCTCACCAGCTGAATGCAGTAGCACATGTCATGTATGGAGACAATACGCTGCTCGCACACTGTGTGGGCGCGGGAAAGACCTTTGAGATGATTGCTTCTGCGATGGAATCGAAGAGGCTGGGACTGTGCCACAAGTCGCTTTTTGTTGTTCCAAACCATCTGACAGAACAGTGGGCAGGGGATTTTTTACGTCTGTATCCGGGGGCAAATATTCTTGCTGCAACTGAAAAGGATTTTGAGCCGGCACGAAGAAAACGATTCTGTGCGAGGATTGCAACAGGTGATTATGATGCAGTTATCATAGGGCACACCCAGTTCGCTAAAATACCACTGTCAGATGAAAGACAGAAGAGACTCATGCAGGAACAGATAGATGAGATTACTGAGTCGATAAGTGAGGCTAAGGCATCAAACGGCGAGCATTTTACCATCAAACAGATGGAAAAGACAAAGAAAAATCTGGAGGTAAGGCTTGCTAAACTTAATGATGCAGGCAGAAAGGATAATGCAGTTACATTTGAACAGCTTGGAGTTGACAGGCTGTTTGTTGACGAGAGCCAGGAATTTAAGAACCTGTTTCTGTTTACTAAAATGAGAAATGTTGCGGGAATCTCACAGAATGATTCACAGAAGGCATCGGATATGTACGGAAAATGCAGATATATTGATGAGATAACAGGCGGCCGCGGCATAACATTTGCAACAGGCACACCTATATCAAACTCCATGACTGAGCTTTATACCAATATGCGTTACCTGCAGGCGGGCCGGTTAAAGGAGCTTGGATTTGAAAACTTTGACGCCTGGGCTTCAACATTCGGAGAGACACAGACAGCAATAGAACTTGCTCCCGAGGGCACAGGATACCGTGCAAAGACAAGATTTGCGAAGTTTTTTAATCTGCCGGAGCTTATATCCCTTTTTAAAGAGAGTGCAGATATACAGACAGCTGACATGCTTAAACTTCCTGTGCCTGAATGTGATTACGAGAATGTGGTTTTAAAGCCGAGTGTGTTTCAGCAGGATATAGTCAAATCGCTTGGGGACAGGGCAGAGAACATAAGAAAAGGAGGGGTTGATTCAAGCATCGACAATATGCTCAAAGTAACGAGCGATGGACGCAAATGTGCCATTGACCAGCGGCTCATAAATCCGGATCTGCCTGACAATGAGAATTCAAAAGTGAATGCATGTGCTGCCAGGGCATATGACATATGGAAGGAGACAGCGGAAGACAAATCAACGCAGCTTATTTTCTGTGATGCTTCAACACCGCGCAGTGACGGAGGTTTTGACGTGTACCATGCCATTAAGGACAAGCTGATTGCCAAGGGGGTTCCGGATAAGGAAATTGCCTTTATACATGATGCCAACACAAAAAAACAGAAAGCTGAGCTGTTTTCAAAGGTAAGAAGCGGCCAGGTACGTTTTCTGTTAGGTTCAACAGCAAAGATGGGAGCCGGCACCAATGTGCAGACAAGGCTCATAGCACTCCACCACATAGACGTGCCGTGGAGACCGTCTGACATAGAACAGCAGGAAGGACGAATACTCCGCCAGGGCAACAGGAATGAGCGGGTGAAAATATTCAGGTATGTCACTGAAAATACCTTCGACTCGTACTCGTGGCAGCTTATCGAGAACAAGCAGAAGTTTATCGGGCAGATAATGACAAGCAAGTCTCCGGTACGTTCCTGCGACGATGTGGATGAAGCTGCACTGTCATATGCAGAGGTAAAGGCACTTGCCACTGGAAATCCATACATTAAGGAAAAAATGACACTCGATACAGAGGTTGCAAAGCTGAAGCTTCTGAAAGCAAATTTCAAAAGCCAGAAATACAGGCTTGAGGATGCAATTAATAAGGAGTACCCGGTCAGGATAGCAAAGCTTGAAGAAAAAATTGAGGGACTGAGGCAGGATATAATTACACGCGGTCCCGAGGAAATCCTATCGGATGGTTTTGAAATCAGGATTAACGGTGTGCCATATGATGACAAAAAGGAAGGCGGTGCAGCACTCATAGCAGCGGCCAAGGAGTCAAAGACACCTGAGAGGACCATGATTGGGGATTATAAGGGGTTTAAGCTGTATTCAAGGTTTGACGCGTTTTTCAATTTATATTACATACATATGCAGGGCAGGTGTGAACATACTATTGAAATGTCATCAGATCCTGCCGGAATGATTACAAGGCTTAACAACTGCATGGCAGGGTTTGAAAAACGTCTTTCGGATGCGCAGGATGCACTGGATGAAACACGGATAGAGCTTGAAACGGCAGAAAAAGAGGTTACAAAGAAATTTGACAAAGAAGACATTCTTTCAGAAAAACTGAAAAGACTGTCTTTTTTAAATGCCCAGCTTGATGCAGACAGAAAAGAAACACCACAGAATGCCCCACAAAACAAACAGGCGCAGAGAAATGACTGTCTCTTATACACATCTGACGCTGCCGACGAATTAGACGGTGTAGAT
>ERZ1027247.234-NODE-234-length-28853-cov-9.809605_pt1 | contig 28853 bp, 21 predicted proteins | sample MGYA00519262_ERZ1027247 | MGnify/ENA primary metagenome ERZ1027247 (study PRJEB26926, sample SAMN06164776) | human gut metagenome | biome: ENVO:00009003; feature: ENVO:2100002; material: ENVO:00002003 | host: Homo sapiens | place: USA | collected 2012 ... | reverse complement strand
TCTAGTACGGTCTCGTGGGCTCGGAGATGTGTATAAGAGACAGAATGAGCAAAATCTTTAGATAACTGGTATAATTAAGCTAACTTTTCATAAAATATCTGAGTTTGTGACATGGAAAAGAGACCTCTGGATAGTTTTGAATTTAACTGTTCTATTTCGGGAACACTGCTCTGTGAAATCGGTTCTACTATGGCTTATGTAAAAGATAATGATTTTCTTTTTGTGAATCCAAATGTTATTCATAAATCACTTGAAAATTCTGCCTCCTTTCTCGGATTTGCAGTGCTTGTTCCTGTCTCTATCATACAGCTTTTTTTTAACCCGGATAGTAAAAACTCCCCTATCATAGAACAGGATGTTGTGAACAGACACCGGAAAGAAATCATGGGACTTCTTATGGACATCTACCGATATTCGCGATCCGAAAAACCAGTTGATCTCCTTGGGATGAATGCCTGCGTTCTCCAAATTTTTCATATCCTTCTCTCTGAAAGCATGGCTACTCCGGCTTGTACTACCCCCCCCCGATCAAAATTAGAGGATTCGATTTCTTTTACCGAATATCTGGCAGCACATTATAAAGAACATATTACTCTGGAAAGTGTTTCCGAACATTTTGGCTTCAATCCGACCTATTTTTCCAGAATGTTTGCAAAAAAAAACAGGACGCAATTTTAATGTCTATCTTTCTTCGCTCCGATTAGACCATGCGACCCACCTCCTTGAAACTACTACTTCTTCTATTCCTGATATTTCAGAAGAAAGTGGTTTTTCCAGTTCCCGCGCTTTTATTGAAATGTTTAAAAAAGTAAACGAACTCACGCCAAAACAATACAGGGACCAATGCAACGAGCACAAAAAAGTGCATCACTCCAATGACTGATTTTTTTCTTCTGATGTGCAGGCATGCGGTTCTTCCAAAAACGCATCGACTCTCACATATACCGTTTCGCCTTCGACCGGCGCGCCAATATTCTGCTCCCTGACCGGATGCTGATATAACAACAAAAGCTGGAATATCAAGAGTAAATATACGCCCAGACCACTGGGCGCTCTTGACATACCAGCTTATTTTTGCTATTAAATGTATTTTCCGGTCTCTACATAATTTTAAACATGTGTTGATTTGAAAAAACTATATTCATTTAAAAAGTTGAAGCAATACCTGAGAATTGGTTCCGTAAAAGATATCGTCATGAAAAGCCAGCTTCTTCAAAATGGACTCCATATATTCCCAATTATCATCTACATCAAATTCATAGCTGTGTCCCCAGATATATAACAACTGTGGTTCTTCCGTATCCATATTTAAAAAGCGGTCAATCCCACTCATAATATCTGCATCTGCATGATGGAAGCTAGGCTTGAACCTCAGCAGGTCGGATTGTAAAGCAAAACCATGTGTCTCTCCCGGAGTCCTTGCATACTGTATTCCGCATTCCTTTAATATTCTGAATGCTGATTCATCATAAGTGCCAAAGGGGAACACAAATCCTGATATTTTCTGTTCATAGAAGGCTTCAAGATTCCTGATATCTGTTGAAATTTCATTGTATACGGTTTCCTCGTCAAGTCCCTTCAGATTAGCATGGGTCAAGGTATGCGATGCAATTTCATGCCCTTTGTAAAGCTCCCTCATATCTTTCTGATTCATCCTGTGGATCACGATATTTCCCTGGATAAACATGTCGGCTCTTGTCTGGATTCCACTATTCTGGTTAAAAGTTGCTTTCATCCCATATTTGTTAAACAATGCGATCAACCGTCTATCCTGTTCTACTCCGTCATCATAGCTGAAAGTGACCGCTTTCTTCTTACCATTCCACATAATAATTACCATGCCTTTCCGTAACCTGCAAACTTTGGGCCGCAGGCACAAAGTTGCGTGTAAAAAATTCTTTTTTCTTATTGGCAATTCATCTCACCACCTATCGGCGGGAGAATCCTTGCCATTATTTGTTGAATCTTCCCTATATGGTAATATTCTCAGAATTTCATCTGTCTGCATGTTCTGACACCGTTGACGTAAATATCATTTGCCAGTTCTGTGACTAGCCGCATATCCTGCCAGGTTTCACACTTATTCCCCATAAAAGTAATGTTATCAAAATGGACATCATGAACACGTACTTCTTCTGTCGGTGTCTGGTACCCCCGGATTACGGAAACCGGGACATCTCCGTTCAGCACCTGGATATTATCAAAATAGATATCATTAATCTCTCCTTTGGCAAGCTGTTCCGTATATTTGCAAAGCAGAACCTTAATATCGAACAGTTTCTGTTCTGCCTGCTCTACTCTGATGTTTTTATAATGTATATCATGAACATGACCTCCATCTGCCTGATGTATGGAAATCGCCGCACCACCCATGTTTCCTTCATACTGGCAGTGTATGATGTCACAGTCTTCAAATACCAGGTCGTGGATTTCGCTCTGGAGGGCATAACCAAGCTCTATGGCATTACCGGGTTCTGCATTCCAGATTACGTTATTGTGAACACGCACTTTTGTTACATCACGTACCGTTGACGGATCTTCAAACAATCTTTGGGATTTGATGCAGATACTGTCGTCTGTGGAACGGATAAAGCAATTTTTTACCTCTACATCCTGGCTGCTCGTAATATCAATACCGTCTCCCGTTACAATCCTCGACATAATATTCATATTATCAATCACAACATGGTCACACGCCGCAGGAACTACATGCCAGGAAGGTCCGTCTACAGCCGTAAAGCCTTTTAAGAGTACATTATTACACCACTTGGCATAGATAAAGAAACGGTGTGCATTACTGTCCGGCAGATGCCAGCAGGATCCGTTGATAATTCCGTTTCCTACAATGGAAATATTGTCACAGTGGTCTGCATATACACACCCTGATACAACCGCACCTTCCTCAATATAAACCGTATCATTGGACTTTAAGGTAAGAACTCCTACATTATATACCTTGCCCTTTTCAAAGCAGATGGTGGTATCTGCCGGTTTCTCAATCCTGTGCGAGCAAAGTACAAACAATGCATCATGAAGACCACCATCTGTCTCTACAGTAAACTTTCTCGGTTCATCAAGATGGATATGGATTGTTTCTCCTTTTACAGAAGGAACTATGCCAAAGCTGGACGGACGGATTTCAAGTTTTTCATATGATGCATGGATTGAAATCTCCAGATCATACGCTTCGTTATCTACTACAACAACATAGTCAAACGAATCTGTATGGTATACCACTCGCTCTGTTCCATTGCAGGTAACACTGTATTTTGCTGATTTTTCCAATTCATCTACAGAATTTAAAATAAATCTCGGTTCCTTGACCGGGTCCGGATTAGGATAATAAATCAAATCATTTTCAAAATCCTTCATGTCTCTTTTCTCCTATGCTTGTATAATGTTCTCAGAAACAAGGTGGTCACTACTGTTTCCAATACTGATACGCAGTTTCATTCCGCTACTGACGGTTTCCATGTTTTTCCCATAATATGAGAATTCTTCCTGATCAATAAAGAAATCTACACCCTTCTTTTCCCCCGGCTCCAGGAAAACCTTTCGGAAACGGACAAGTTCTTTCTTTGGACGTACTACAGATGCATATAATGTTTCATAATAACACTGGACTACTTCTGCTCCCGCAACATTCCCTGTATTGCACACATTACAATGTATATGTACTTTTTTATCCTGGCCTATCTGCACATCAATGTCCGAAATATCAAACTCTGTATAAGACAATCCATAGCCAAATGGATATAACGGCGTATTTGGGATATCCATATATCTGCTGGTGAAACGATTTTCTGAATTATCTTCTGTAAATATATGTCCGGTTTTTACATCCCAGTAGCTTATGGGCACCTGCCCCACACACCATGGGATACTCACAGATAATTTGCCGGAAGGGTTTAATCTGCCATACACAATATCTATGATTGCTTCAGCTCCCATAGTGCCGGGTCTCCATGCCATAATGACAGCCTTGGATCTTTCCGATATCCTCCGCAGGTCCAATGGTCTTCCTGTAATTACCACAGTCACAATATTACTTGTACGTTCTGCTATTTTTTCAAATAACACCTGCTGTTCCTCCGGCAAAGTCAGAAATGCCCTGCTGGCAGCCTCTCCTGACTGGGACTCATGTTCACCCAGTACACATACAACCGTATCTTCATGGGTTATCGTTTCCAGCCACTGCTCATCCCTTGGCTTGTCAGACAATTCCTGTTCCACCTGCCATACCTTACACTCTTCTTCAGAAAGAATATTGCATCCTGTAATACATTCTGCTTCTATCTGCTTTTTTTGCAAAACATCTTCTATTGTTTCAACTGCCTCATGTTCTCCAAAAATTGACCAGCGGCTTAATAGTTCTCTTGACGCTGTATAAGGACCTGCCCAGATAACTTTCTTCTTCCTGCTTAATGGCAGCAGCTTTTCATTTTTCAAAAGGACACAGCTTTCGCCCGCCAGCTGATATGCCTTTTCCCGGTTATGCAAAGTCAGTTTTCCACTCTTTCCAAGACCGGCAAACGGATTTTCAAAAAGCCCCAGCTGATTTTTCATCATCAGGACCCGGAATGCACTTTCATCAACAAACGCTTTCGGGATTTTTCCGCTTTCTACCAGTTTTTCCAGACACAGCATATAAGCAGGACTCATCATATCAATGTCTACACCGGCTTCTGAAGCCTGGATTGCTGCTTCTTCCATATCAGCTGCCACTCCCTGTTCTTCCAGCTGACCTATGGAACCCCAATCTGAAATTACAGTTCCCTCAAATCCTTCCTTATCCCGCAGAAGCCCTTTAAGAAGTTCCTTATTTCCGCTTATCGGTTTACGGTCAATAGCATTAAAAGCTGTCATGACCATAGCAGGCTTTGCTTTTAATGCCATACGGAAAGGTTTTACATACTGTTCCAGAAATGTCCGCTTGGATATTTCAACATCATTATATTCCCTTCCTGCATTCACTGCCCCATAACCCGCAAAATGCTTCAGGCATGCCGCTATTCCGGCATCATCTTTCTGCTGATAGCCATCTACCATTGCTTTTCCCATGATCCCATTTACATATGGATCTTCTCCAAAGGATTCCATCATCCTTCCCCATCTGGGATCTCTTGAAACATCAATCATAGGAGAAAATGTTGCTCTGAGCCCTTCTGAAGATGCCTCTGAGGCAGCTATAGAAGCCGCCTCAGACACCAGTTCCGGATGAAATGAACACGCCTGCCCCAACGGAATCGGAAAAATCGTCCGACATCCATGGATAACATCTGCCATAAAAAGAAGCGGAATATGATGGGGATGCTGTTCCATATATCTGCTCTGAATATCATAAATTTTATCTTTACCGATCACTCCAAGCACTGAACCGGCATATTGAATGATCCATTCCGGTGGTAACTGTTCGCCAACAACACCGGTGAGTACTGCCTCTTTATCGAAGTATACACCGGTGAGCTGCACCATCTGTCCTATTTTTTCCTGTAATGACATTTCTGACAGCAATTGCTGTAATTCATGTATTTCCATAAATACTCCTTATGTTCAATCCGTTTATTTCTAATGTTCATTTCTCCAAAGAGCACCTGAGCTGTTTTTCTGCTTTTTCAATATAATTGTATCATGCAAGCGGCCTTACGGTTCCTTCCGTAATTCCATTTTCATTAAACGCATCGACTCTCACATACACCGTTTCGCCTTCTACCAGCGCGCCAATATTCTGCTCCGGCGTAAAGGTCATGCAGCTGTGATACAGCTTGTCCGGTGCAAAACCCCAGAGGACGTTGTATCCGACAGCGTCTGTCTGTGGCTCGATGGTGATGCGCATATCCATAGTTCCGGTCCGCTCTGCCTGGTACTGCGGTGCGGATGGTTTTTCGCCGTTGCCAAGGCCGAAAACACGAAGGCCGGAGATGCATGGATTCTGGTTGTACGGCACTTCAAAAACAGTGAGTTTCAGATAACGGATCTGTACACCCTCTTCTTTTACGATGAAATCATGCGGCAAATTGGTTTCTGCGTCTGATTTATCTGCCAGAACAAAATAGTTTGTTCCATCGGCGGATGCCTCAAGCAGCCATCTGGTCTTATGCTGGCTCGGGTCGATATATCGTTCCCCCTGACGCTCGCCCGGCAGAGGTGCATCGATTTTGTCATCTGCAAAATTGATCTGTACAGCGCGGACATCTTTTACCTCACCAAGATCCATCGAAATCCACTCACCCGGCTGATTTCCGGCTGCGCGCCACCAGGTCTGGATATTTTCATCTGTCGCAAACGACGGTTCTCTGCCTTCTTCCGAAGACGATGCCGTCATTGCTTTCTGATAGCTTAAGAGATACCACTCCGGTTTTGCCCATGGGTCTTCTTTTGCCTGCTCCACCGCCATCGGCCAGTCGCCGAACTGCTGATTGCAGAACAGGACACCCTCTTTGTCGAAGCCTGCCCGCCAGATGCCGACGCGACGCTCCATATCGTGGTTTTTGCTGATCTGCATCGTCGCGGTGTGCCACCAGTTTCCATAGCGGTCTTCCATCGTCGAACCGTGGCCGGCTCCGCGCAGGAATCCGCCCGGTTTGTAGGAGTACGGATTATTCTTCGCCAGATGGAACGGGCCGAGCGGAGAATCGCTCTCGTAAACACCATCGCCGTAAACATTAAATTCCGTTCCCGGACCAGCGTACTGGAGGTAATAGTTTCCGTCGTGTTTCGTCATCCATGCGCCCTCGATGAATGGTCTCTGGCTGAACATGATTTTGGCAAATCCAATCTGCTCCTCCGTCAGTTTATCGACCGGTTTTCCCTGTGCTTTCAGAAATTCTTTAAATTTTTCTACAGCTTCCTCTTCGCTGAGCGGCATTTTGGAATGGTTTTCTCCCACACGCTCATATCCGATTCTTTCCGGATTTCCGTAAATCAGCTCGATCCGCTCGGTCTTCGGCACCATTGTCTCTTTGTCGAGCTCGACGCCCCAGATCGGCGTCACGTTGTTGCAGCCCCAGTAAAAATAGAGTTTTCCATCATCATCGAGAAACAGGTTCGGATCCCAGAAATCGAAAGTTCCCGGGATGCGCTCGAACGGGCCGTTCAGGATATCTTTTGTGCGGTAAAAATCACAGATCGTGCCGCGGCGGGATGCGCTGAAATAGACGTAATCGCCGACCACGCGCACATCCGGCGCATAGTCATACAGCGGCAGGCTGTCTGGCAGACGGTGGCTCTCCCAGTGAGCCATATCCTCCGAAACCCAGACACTTAACGTCATGGACGCAAAAATATAATATTTTCCCTGAAATAAAATCATCGACGGATCGGCAGCCTCGCGGGAAATCTTGTCCTCGCCGCTTCTCATATCCTCGATAAACTGGTAACGGTAGTCCATGTTTAATGGATTGCAGAAATACTGTTTTTTCATGAAATTTCCTCTTTCCAGACCGTACGTAAAAACCCCTGTTCGTACATCCTTTTTTCTCATTATAAAAAAAGTTTAGCATATCCTGCGCGGAAAGGAAATGTTCTGATTTGACTTTTTTGTTGCACTTTTTGGACTCTTTTCATCCCCGGACAAAAAAAGAACGGAAGCCGAAGCTCCCGTCCCTTTTCCATGCTTATTTTCTATTTTATGATATATTTCGCAAACTTCTCATCCACCAGCTTCTCATCATCGGTATCCGCAATGAATTCCAGCGGCAGATCGACGTAGCTTGCATGGCCGGATTTTTGCCTCAGGTATTGGACAAATTTTCGTGTTGGATTTACAATGAAGGTATCTTAGGGTAAAAACAATGCACATACAGGGAGGTATTTTTATGGAGTACACAAAGCTTGGAAATTCGGATTTGAATGTGTCGAGGATCTGCATGGGATGTATGGGGTTTGGCAATGCGAAGAGCGGAATGCATTCATGGACGGTTGACGAGGAGCATTCCCGGGAAATTTTAAAACGCGGACTGGAGCTCGGGGTGAATTTTTTTGATACAGCAGCCGGTTATCAGGGCGGAACGAGTGAGCAGTATCTCGGACGCGCACTGAGGGATTTTGCGAAGCGCGATGAGGTTGTCGTTGCAACGAAATTTTTCCCGCGCAGTGCGGAGGAGATCGCGAACGGAGTCAGCGGAAAAGAGCATATTTTAGGGCTGCTGGACCGGAGTCTTACGAATCTTGGCATGGATTATATTGATCTTTACATCTGCCACATGTGGGATTACCACACGCCGATTGAGGAAGTGATGGAAACGCTGAATACCGCGGTTACTTCCGGAAAAGTACGTGCGATCGGTATTTCCAACTGCTTTGCATGGCAGCTCGCAAAAGCAAATTATATTGCGGATAAGAACGGCTGGGCCAAATTTGTTTCGATTCAGGGACATTACAATCTGCTATTCCGCGAGGAGGAACGCGAGATGGTTCCGTTCTGCAAGGATCAGAATATTGCACTGACACCGTACAGCCCGCTGGCTTCCGGCCGCCTGGCAAAAAAACCGTCGGAGCTTTCCAAACGGCTGCAGGAAGATACGTACGCAAAAGGAAAGTATGATGCGACGAAAGAAAAAGACGCCATCATTATCGACCGCGTCGGTGAACTTGCAAAGAAGAAGGGGCTGACGAGAATCCAGATTTCGCTCGGATGGCTGCTCACAAAAGTTACTGCTCCGGTTGTCGGGGCGACAAAGGTATCGCATATTGAAGAGGGCGTCAAAGCCATCGGTGTACAGCTGACACCGGATGAGATTGCTTATCTCGAAGAGCCATATGTCCCGCATGCACTGGTCGGCGTAATGCGCGAGAATCCTTGAGAAAGGCTACTTCTTCGGTGAAAAACTGTATCGACCGACAAAAGTTATTGTTTCTCAAAATCCCTGTCAAAAGTAATGCTCTAAATACACTTCAAAAGCACCGGCCAAATGGTCGGTGCCTAAATACTGGTTTCATCAAAAATGGTTCATTTTATACCACACATAAATACGCAAAATATCCTGCATAGCATAAAAGCATAACGACACCACACGTTTTCCGTAATTCCCTGTTCTTGTACGTCCCAATCCATAAAACCAGACCTGCCAGAATTGCGATTCCTGTGTCTACAATAAATTTAGTTTCAAATGGCACAGGACAGATCAGTGCGGCTGTTCCAATTACAAATAAAATGTTAAAAATATTGCTTCCGACAATATTTCCGATTGCAATCCCTGCATTTCCTCTTTTTGCCGCTGTCACAGATGTTACCAGCTCTGGAAGAGATGTTCCGAGAGCAACAATCGTCAGTCCGATAAAACGCTCACTCATTCCAAAGTATCGGGCAATCTCGGTTGCCCCGCTGACGGCAAAATCACTTCCTTTTACAACCAGGACGCCGCCTGCCACCATCAAAAGAAGACATTTCCAGACAGGATAATTTTTCGCTTCCTCCTCTTCCGGATTTTCCCCTTTTTTCGACATTACAAACAAATAGCCAAGATATACAAGGAACAGTGTCCATAAGACTATGCCCTCGGCAAACGTTACTTTTCCTCCTGTCATTCCGCATATCATTAAAACTACCGTAACAAACATCATAAATGGTATTTCATAAAACAAGGTAGACCTTTGTATTGCCACATTTGTTATTAATGCCGTAAGTCCGAGAATAATAAAAATATTCAAAATATTGCTTCCAACCACATTTCCTATCGTAATTCCTGCGTTCTGCTGCATCGCTGCGGTAATACTTACAGCAGCCTCCGGCATACTCGTTCCCATTGCAACAATGGTAAGTCCGATAATCAGCTGGGGAATTCCAAACTTTCTTGCTATGCTTGCAGACCCTTCCACAAACCAGTCTGCTCCTTTTACCAGAAAAAGGAAACCCACTATCAAAATCCCTGCCTGTAACATCATACGTATCTTCCTCTCTTTCTTTTGCATTCTTTGCAGCAGGTGTTATAGGCATAAAAAAAGAGACTCCTACTGCATCTACAGTAAAAGTCTCGCTATTTAATCACTTTCCGAGTTATTGAATATCAATAGCTGTACTGACGAAGAAGTGAACACGGTTGGCTAGCTACTCCCTTTTATTTTTCCAGTTTATCAAATTTCTTTTTTTTCGTCAACGTTTTTTATTTCTCTTTGTTAAAAGAAAAAATAGAGTATGGATTGTTTCCATACCCTTTTGATTTTCACAAATCCTTTGTCTGGTTCTGGTTTTATTACATCATCATTGAGGAAAATCATATCATTATTCTTACACCATGCCGGAATCCATCTTCTGCAAATCCAAAAAACCTCCAAACTGAATCACTCTGTATGATTTCAGTTTGAAGGTTCTGGTCATTCTTTATTCCAGGTTCATGCACAATCCCCAATCCTGGTCATTGGCATACGGATCGGCAAAATCGGTTTTCTGGCCGTTGACGGAATACGGATACAGGTACGCACAGGTCGCTGTTCCATCCTCAAAGAACATGGACAGCACGCCGCGCAGGGAATGCTCACCGCGAATATTATATTCTTCGTTTCCGGTCAGGCGAGCGTAGCGCTTGAAGGTTCGACCGTTTTCTGCACTCCAGTAGTGCGGGAAAGTATCTCCGAAGACTCTGCGTTTTCCGAACCAGTAGCCGTCCCAGTGGCGGATTGCAGTTTCATGCAGATGGTAGTCCGGCTGCTGGCCGTCGAAGAGTTCGAGGACGGCGATCTGCTGCTCCGCTCCGCGCAGGTATTTTTCTTCCCCTGTCACTTCGTAAACCTGAAGAATGACTTCGGCCGCCGGCTGTACGATCGATTGTTCGTAATTTACTTCCGAAGCCGGATAAGCCGTTCCAATCTCAATCAGTTGATCAGCATGACATCGAAACAGATCTTTTACTGTTTTCAGATCCTTCTGTTCTCCTGCTTTTTCCAACTCATGACAGAGCATCACAATCGGCATTTCAATCGGATAAAAACGGAATCCATCCTGTTCATAAAATTTCTCTGTGATATGAACTGCTGTCTTCAGATCTTCTTTTTCTCCCCACAGCTTCCAGCATTCAAGAAAGAATGTCACTGCCCATGGGTAGTTGTAAAGCCGAAAATAGCTGTTGTCTTTTCCTGAGCAGTTGCATACAAGTCCAGTTGATGCATTTACCAGCTCGCGAAGATAGAATGCATGATACTCACGAAGACTCTGCTCCGCTTTTTCCCGGTCTTTTAAAAGATTCTGCTGCAGTGCCCGTGCAATCAGCACGCCCATTCCCGTACGCTCTCTTCCGGCATTGAAATCATTCTCCGGCGTGCAGACGAGAATTTTTTCTTCGTTATCATACGGCAGATATGCGCCCTGCAGTTCTTTGATCTTTCCATGATACTGCTGGTGATCAACAATAAACGCACACCGTTTTGCAGCCAGTGTTTCCGGCCGCTCCTGCACGAGAAGACGGCAGGTGGTTTTCACCTCGTCGGCACAGATCGAAAGTACATACTCCCCTGTTTTTTCATTTTCAAACAGATATTCATAAACACCATTTTCCGTTTTTTCCAGCGACGCTCCGTTTATCGTCACTTTTTCCGCTGGAAATGTCGGCTCAATGGTTACCTTACTCGTCTCTCCCGGATAAATCACATACTGCTCAGCATCCACCAGAATCACCCGGGGAAATGCTCTTAATTTCTCCCGGAAATCTTCGCGTCCCCGATGCGGAAATACCTTCCACTCCAGCTTCATTGTATCTCCCGGCGCAAATTCCTGTGCGGACGGGTGCAGCCAGAAGCAGCCTCTGTCATTGCTCTGCAGTTTCAGATCGCGCTCAATACTGTAAGCAGAAAAACTGCCTTTTGTGAGCACCATTCCCAGATGCGGAGCCGCACCGCCCATGCGGAGTGCCATGATATAACTGGTATTCTCCCCACAGAAAACATGTGCATGGCACCGATAGTCACGGCAGGTCACACTGTCCGTGTAGCGGTCCTGCAACGGAAATGAAACCCCAATACTTCCGGCATTTGTAAAATACGGATGCGCACCGTTGTAAGAAACCACAATCTTCGTTGTCAGCACATCTCCGTCTTTCTCATTCTGCACCTCAGCCGAAAACTCCGGCGGGCATTTTACCTCGGCGTATGGGAAATCCTCCCGCAGCCAGTTCATCTGTTTTGGATCTTTGGAAAATACAATTTCTTTCACGTTCCCAACTCTCATTTTTTATTTCCCCTTTCGTTTTTTCTTTGATCCCGCTTTTTGAACTCCATGTAAAATTTATTTGCTGCTTTGATCATACTATATCTACATGCTCTTTTCTATATCTCTTTTTCCATTACCGTTCACTGCTCTGAATCTGACAATAATCCTCACAATCCTCTTTTCCAGTTTTGTTTTACAAAAGAACGGTTCCATACGCCTGCATCATTTTTCCGTTTTACTTTATTTTTTCTTTCTTGCCGATAGTATTTTTTCTCAATTTTTGCTATACTGAAAATGTATGCGTATCAAACTCCGGCATTGCTCTTTCAAGCTGCCGACACATACATAAAATTCATAAAAGGGGGTATCTTTTTCATGGATACGTATGTCATTTTAAAAGACCTGGCAATCATTATCGTATTCGCAAAATTGTTTGGTATTCTTGCCAGAAAATGCAAGGCTCCGCAGGTTGTGGGCGAGCTGATTGCCGGTATTGTCCTTGGACCCAGTGTGCTGGGACTTGTTCAGCAGTCTGACTTTCTTGCACAGATGGCTGAGATCGGTGTCATTTTGCTGATGTTCTCCGCAGGTCTTGGCACCAGCCTGAAGGATCTGCTCCGCACCGGAGTGAAATCCCTGCTGATCGCCTGTGCCGGTGTTTTTGTTCCTCTCGTTCTTGGAGCCATCTTATACATGAGCTTTTATGGCTTCTCTGCTGTCGGAACGGAAGAATTTTACCACGCTGTTTTTATCGGTGTTATTCTGACTGCAACATCGGTCAGCATCACCGTACAGGCCTTGAAAGAACTCGGCAAGCTGAAAACAGAGGTTGGAACAACCATCTTAAATGCGGCCATCATCGACGATGTCATTGGTATCATTGTGCTGACTGTTGTCATCGGTTTTAAAGATCCGACATCCAATCCGCTGAAAGTAGCAGCCTCCACCATTCTGTTTTTTGCCCTTGCGATTGTGCTCGGTTTTCTCTGCTTTAAGCTGTTCAACCGCATGAACTCCGTATTTCCGCACACCCGCCGTCTCCCGATTCTGGGTCTTGCGCTCTGCTTCGGACTGTCCTACATTTCCGAAAAATATTTCGGCATCGCCGATATTACCGGTGCATACGTTGCGGGCGTTATCCTGTGTTCCCTCGATTCTTCCGATTACATCGAAGAAAAAATGGATATCAGCTCCTATATGATTTTCGGACCGATTTTCTTTGCAAGTATCGGACTCAAAACAACGCTCAGCGGCATGAACGAGAAATTCGTACTCTTTGCCATCTGTTTCGTCATCGTCGGCCTTGCCGCGAAAATTATCGGCTGTGGCCTGATGTCAAAGGGATGCGGCTTTACCTGGGGCGACAGCCTGAAAATCGGTGTCGGTATGATGACCCGCGGTGAAGTCTGTCTGATCGTTGCGCAAAAGGGTCTGAATGCAGGCTTTTTATCCGGCGATTTCTTCAGTGCCGTGATTCTGCTGATTCTCTTCTCGAGTATTGCAACACCGATTATGCTGAAAATCTTATACGAGAAAATGCCGACGGCAAAAGATTCTGCAAAGGCATCCTGACTTTCCTTTTACCAAAACAGGGCGCTGTGCCATTTCCTGCACAGCGCCCTGTTTTTTTCATATCAACCGGTAAGTTCTGATTTTTTCTACCACAGAATCTTCTCTGCCTCAGCTCCATCCGCAAACGGTCCCGGCATTGCTGCCACGCCGCGGTGCTCGCCAAGATAGTCCTGATCGAAGATAATCGTGCTTCCGTCCGGATCTTCGAATCTCTGCTCCGGCTCGAAGGCGTATCCTAAAATATCACTGTTGATAATTCCCGTCCGGAAATCCTTCAGGAACTCATACACGTTCGTCTTGATGGAATAGTGGCCGTCTTTTTCCACAAGTTCCACCTTAACCTGGTTCTCGTTATCCATAAGATTCTCTTTTTCATTCACACACGCCTTTGCTCCGTTAAAGTAAGCGTTTCCGTTTACCCAAACCGGCAGATGACATTTATTGTGATACGGCTCCAGCTTGCTCATGTCGGCCGGTTTATCCAGCTCAAAGTGGCTGATCCACTCGTCATAGGTCGGATACTCGTCGAACACATGCGTTCCGACCTCCTGGTTATCCTCCATCTTGAAGCCCATGTCCTCAACCGTTTCTGTTTCCTCAACCGGGTAATTCTGGATAAAGATGTTGTTGTAGAACCGGTCATCGCCATGCAGGAATGTCATGAATCCGGCAACCTCGGTACGGTGACGGATGTGATACGGCGTGTAACGGTCTCCTGTTCCGCCGCCAACTGCAGTTAATGAGCCAAGCATCAGATTGTGTACGCAGGCAATACCATCGGTCGCCATACGAACGCTGACCGGTGAGAGCATAATGTTGTTATCGATCAGTGTCGGACCATGGCCAACCTCGATGAAAATATCCTGACTCATCATTGCGCCCTCTGCCTTTGGTGTTCCCTCCGGCGGGCAGTTGTCGTGCAGCAGGTTCTGGGTCAGGCGTGTTCCCTGTGCCTCCCAGTCGCACCAGATGCCCATCGTACAATGATGAATGTGATTTCTTCTCATCACAACATCGATCGCTGCATGCATCTTGATACCGGAAATCTCGGCTCCGCCAAGCTGCTGCATATTGTTGATGTTGTGAATGTGGTTGTCCTCAATGATACTGAACACACCGCCCATCCGTCCGACAATACCGGTCTGCTCACAGTGATGGATGTGGCAGCGGCGGATGATATGGCTTCCGATGTTCTCCTTCGTCCAGCCGTGATACTGGCCGCGGCACACAGCATCACGCTCCATCTGGGTCGGGCTTTTTACGTGTTTTCTGGTAAAGTAATGGTCGTTCTCCGGATCGTAATATTTTCCGAGCGAAATACCGCAGCACTTGCTGTTGCTGACCTCACAGTCCTCAATAATCCATCCCTTCGACCAGTGCGGACCGATCATACCGTCCTGATAAGCAGCCGGCGGCGCCCATGTCGTTGCCGCCTTGCTGACATCAAATCCACTGAACGTAATGTAATTTACGCCTGTTTTCGACGGCATAAAGCAGTTCCGGCGCACGTTGATTTCTACTTTTTCCTCCGTCGGGTTTTTACCCTGGAAGTTTGCGTAGATGACCGTCTGATTTTTCTCTTTGTCCTGCTCGGTATACCATTTGTAAACCGACCACTCCGGCTCCCAGGACGGCGCATAAACCTCGCCCTTGATACACTCCTCGAGTGTCTCTGCCTCGTATAACTGGCGGTCATTCAGATAAACCGCGCCGGTATGGCGTACCACCGGTGCAAAATACCAGTCACCGCCGACCATTGTCGTGTATGGGTTATAATTGCCAAACACTCCGTTGTCTACACGGCATACCCACACATTATCTTTGTAATGCTCCCAGTCATTCATCGTTTCCGCACCGGTGATCTTTGCTCCGAGCGGCTTCTCACTCTTATAGACGATTCTCGCATCCTCGGTTCCGCCGTTGACCGGATCAACATATTCATGGTAAATACCAGGTGCAACCAGAACTTCATCTCCTGCCTTTGCAATTTTTGCCGCATCGTTGATGAACTTGAACGGCATCTCTTTTGTTCCGTTTCCATTCTTCGGAGCGGAATTATTGACATAGTAAATCATTTCTCTATACTCCTTTTTGTTATAGTAAAACCCGAAAACACTGCCAAAAAGGCTGTGACGCAATCATTCACTCTCTGCGGCGCTGAATTTTTTACGCTATTTTTTTGCGGGTCTATAGAATTTCTTTATGATAACGCTTCTTCCGCAGCCTCTTTTGATGCAAACGGGCCCGGCAGCGGATGAATGCCCTGACGGTTTCCGAAGTAGTCATATCGGAACACGATCGGCGTTCCATCCGGATTCTCATATTTCTGTTCCGGCTCAAATGCCATGCCAAGCGTCTCCGTTGAGATCACTGCACAGGCATTCTGCGGCAGATAATCGTAAACATTAGTCTCCAGTTTCCATTTTCCGTTCTCTTCTTTTACACCGATGGTGATTTCATGCTCGGTATCCACTACAGCGTCCTGTTCCTGCTTGGCCGGCTTCGCCCCATTGAAGTAAACGTTGCCGCCAAGCCATACCGGCAGCTTCTCGTAATACAGATCCGGTGACTTTCCGGAACCCATTCCGCAGTAGCCCTCAAATCTTGCCACGTACTCCTCCAATGTCGGATATCCGCTGTACGGCACGGTTCCTGCTGTCAGATTTCCGTCATCCCACTCATTATCTCCGGTCAGTTTACGGATTTCTTCCATTCCCGCACGAACCGGCTTCTGGATGAAGATATTATTGTAGAACCGGCAGTCACCGTGAAGAACCGTCATAAATCCGTTGATCTCCGTGCGATGCGGCACATGGTACGGTGTGTAGCGTGGCGACGGCAGCTTTTCGGAGCCATTGTTGACACCGCGGCCGACAGCAGTAAACGATCCCGCGATCAGGTTATGTACTACCGCAACACCCTGCGTTGCCAGCTTCATCGCGCGGTCCGAAAGCAGTACGTTATTGTCCACCAGCGTCGGTCCGTGGGAAATTTCAATAAAGATATCCTCGCCGATACCGTCCATACCTTCTGGATTTGCATTTTCCTCGTTCGGCAGCGTATTGTCATGGAACAGGTTCTGCGTAACACGTGTGCCCTGTGCCTGCCAGTCGAGCCAGAGGCCTCTCGTACAGTGATGGAAATGGTTTCTTCGAATGATCACATCGATCGCCGCATGCATCTTGATGCCGCCGATCTCCGCACCCGCAAGGTTCTGTTTATTATTGATATGGTGAATGTGGTTATCCTCAATGATCGAGAACACACCACCTAAGTGGCCTACAATACCCGTCTGTCCACAGTCATGGATGTTGCACCGGCGGATGATGTGGCTTCCGATGTTTTCCTTTGTCCATCCCTCCCGCTGCGCCTGGCAGATACAGTCACGCTCCGTCTGTGTGCCATCTTTGAATTTCCATTTGAGCCATTTATTGTCATTGTTCGGCTGTCTGTATTTTCCAAGTGAAATGCCCGAGCACTTCGAATCTGAAATCTCACAATCCTCGATGATCCATCCCTTTGACCAGTGCGGGCCGACCATTCCTTCCTGATATGCCGTCGGCGGAGCCCACTGGGTTGCCGCCTGTTTTACAACAAAGCCGGACAGCGTGATATAACCAATGCCCTCCTTCGATGGATAAAAGCAATTCTCGCGCACATTAATTTCCACCGTTTCCTCATTCGGGTTTTTCCCCTGGAAATTCACATAGAAAACGGTCTCATTCTTCTCTTCGTCCTGCTCCACATACCAGGTGTAAACCGTGAATGCCTGATCCCAGGATTTTTTATAGATCTCCGGCTTTTTCACCTGATCCAGACTTGTCACCTCATACATGGATTTTCCATTCAGATACACTTCTCCGGTGTGTGCCGTGTAGGATGCGATAAACCAGTCACCGCTGACCAGTGTCGTATATGGATTGTAATCCCCAAACAATCCGTTCGAAACGCGCGCTGTCCACACATCACCTTCCAAATGCTCCCAGTTATCCACAATTTCCGCACCGGTAATCACAGCTTTTCCCGGTTCCACAGAACGGTACACAATTCTTGCATCCTCACATCCCGCATTCGCCGGATCTACATATTCCCGATATACGCCAGGCGCTACAAGCACCTCGTCGCCGGGCCTTGCAATTTTTGCCGCCTCGGAAATCGTCTGAAATGGATATTCCTTCTGCCCATTTCCGCTTCGCACAGCATTTCCATCTACATAAATCTGCATTTTTCGCTTACCTCTCACTTCTTCACTTTTCATAAACTTTTATTGTGAATTTTCGCCAAAATCACATCACTCTTTTTCCGATTTCTGCCGTTCTTCACAATTTTCATATCTTAACCATAATACAGATCCTCGTAAAACACTACTTATATATTGCCGATCATTGCCCAGATGTTTCGATTTTTTCTATATTTTTTCTCTCTTCTGTTGTATAATACCGTTTATCAGATACGGAGGATTCTTTTGCCATGAAAAACGATTCGACTTCTTTTTTCGAAAACAATCATTTTGCTAACAGCTATGTTTACGATATCTCTATTTCGCATGTCCCCGCCTATTTCGGTCTGCACTGGCATCACTATATCGAAATTGTGCTTGCACAGGATAACGGCATTATCTATGAAGTAAATGGAGAAACCTTTCCGCTGAAGCCCGGTGATCTTCTTTTTATCTGGCCCGGCGAGCTGCACGCTGTTTCCACAACCAACAAAGAACATCGCCTGATCATGCTTCAGCTCGATGCAGATTTTCTGGAAAAACGCGTGGATTTCCAGTCTGTTGCTTATCTTTTTTATCAGATCCGTCTTCTGAATCAGAACAACTTCCCGGAAATCGAAAAGCTTCGCGGATTTCTGACAGAGCTGCGCAGGCTCTCCCTCTCCGGTATCAGTTTTTCTGAACTGCGCGGATGCGTTCTGCTATATCAGTTTTTTATTCTGCTCGGCGAAAATCTCTCCGTGCCGACCGAAACTGCCGCACCGCAAAAAACAGGCCATTCCGCACAGGTACACCGCCAGATGGTTGCTGCATGTACCTGGATCTCAAGTCACTGCACCGAACCGGTTTCCCTGGAAGAAGCATCAAAAGTCGCCGGATTCTCCCGCTGCCATTTTTCCAAGCTGTTCCGCGCATACACCGGCCTCTCCTTCACGGATTTCGTCACCAGGGAACGGCTCCATATCGCCGAAAACCTGTTAAAAAAACCGGATCTCACGATCACCGAAGTGTCGCTCGAATCCGGTTTTAACAGTATTTCTACGTTTAACAGAGTCTTTTTGAAATCAAAAAATGTAAGCCCTACCGACTTCCGTCAGATGTACCTGCAATCCTATCAGAAATAGGCTATGAATTCGGCATGGTCTCCACACATTCCAGCCGTGTCCTCCCCGCTAAACAAATATAACACTATTTCCCCATTCATGATCACTGCTGTTTCCAATGCTAATGCGAAGCTTCATCTGGCTGCAGACGATTTCCATATTTTCATCGTAATAAGAAAATTCTTCCCGATCTATAGAGAAATCTACCGTTTTCTTTTCTCCCGGTTCCAGGAATACCCTCTGAAAGCGAACAAGCTCTTTTCTCGGACGTACTACAGATGAACATAACGTTTCATAATAACATTGCACTACCTCTGCCCCCGCAACCTTACCTGTATTACTTACCTTACAATGTACATGAACTCTTTTATCCGGTCCTGCCTGTACCTCAATATCCGAAATATTAAATTCTGTATAAGACAGTCCAAAGCCAAACGGATATAACGGAGTATTGGGAATGTCCATATATCTGCTGCTGAAACGGTTCTCCGGATGATCGGCATCATAAATATGTCCTGTTTTTATATCCCAGTAGCTCACCGGCACCTGTCCCACACACCATGGGATACTTACAGCCAGTTTTCCGGAAGGATTGGTTCTTCCGTATACAATGTCTACCACTGCTTCCGCTCCCATAGTTCCGGGTCTCCATGCCATAATAACAGCCCTGGATTTTTCGGATATTCTTCGCAGATCCAGCGGTCTTCCTGTGATTACCACAGTTACAATATTTCTGGTGCGCTTTGCTATTCTCTCAAAAAACAACTGCTGTTCTTCCGGCAGGGTCAGAAACGCTCTGCTGGCCGCCTCTCCCGACTGAGACTCATGTTCCCCCAACACACATACAACAGTATCATCCCCGGTTATCGTTTCCAGCCACCGTTCATTCCCTGGCTCATCGAACCGCTCCGGTTCCACCTGCCATATCTTACACTCTTCATCCGAAAGCATTCTGCAGCCCGGCATACATTCCGCCTTTATCTGCTTCTTTTGAAGAATATCCTCTATGGTTTCAACTGCCTCGTGTTCACCAAAAATTGACCAGCGACTCAAAAATTCTTTTGATGTCACATAAGGTCCGGCCCAGATCACCCTCTGTTTCTGGCACAGAGGCAATATTTTTTCATTTTTTAAAAGGACGCAGCTTTCGCTGGTCAGTTCATATGCTTTTGCCCGGTAATACGGGGTGAGTTTTTCACTCTTCCCAAGTCCTGCAAACGGATCTTCAAAAAGACCCAGCTGGTTTTTCATCATCAGAACCCGGAATGCACTCTCATCAATAAGGGCTTCCGGAATCTGTCCGTTTTCCACCAGTTTTTCCAGCCAAAACATATAAGCAGGACTCATCATATCAATATCCACACCGGCTTCTGCAGCCTGAACCGCAGCTTCTTCCAGATCAGCTGCCACTCCCTGTTCCACCAGCTGTCCGATCGATCCCCAGTCTGAAATAACAGTTCCCTCAAAACCTTCTTTATCCCGCAAAAACTCCCTGAGAAGTTTTTTATTTCCACTGATCGGTTTTCTATCTATTGCATGAAATGCAGTCATAACCATAGCAGGCTTTGCCTTTAATGCCATACAAAAAGGCTTTACGTACTGCTCCAGAAATGTCCGTTGGGATATTTCAACATCATTGTATTCCCGCCCTGCATTCACTGCTCCGTAACCTGCAAAATGCTTCAGGCACGCTGCTACTCCCTGATCGCTTTTCTGCTGATAGCCATCTACCATTGCTTTTCCCATGATTCCGTTCATATACGGGTCTTCTCCAAAAGACTCCATCATTCTTCCCCAACGCGGATCTCTTGAAACATCAATCATAGGAGAAAATGTTGCTTTAAGCCCTTCAGAAGAGGCTTCCGAGGCAGCTATCGACGCAGCCTCGGAAACCAGCTCCGGATGAAAGGAACAGGCCTGTCCCAACGGAATCGGAAAAATTGTCCGGCATCCATGGATCACATCCGCCATAAAGATAAGAGGAATATGATGTGGGTGTTGTTCCATATATTTGCTCTGAATGTCATATATTTTTTCTTTGCCAATCACCCCCAGCACAGAACCCGCATACCGGATTATCCATTCCGGCGGTAATTGTTCTCCGACAACACCGGTCAGTACCGCATCCTTATCAAAATATGCACCGGTCAGCTGTACCATTTGTCCTATTTTTTCCTGTAAAGACATTTCCGACAGCAATTGCTGTAATTTATATATTTCCATAAATACTCCTTATTTTTACTGCTCTTTTTCCGGTACCGGCAGTGCCGCCGGTCTCTCGCAGGTGGACGGAACCTTCTCAAATGCGCCCGATTTTGCGCTCTTCATAATCTGATCAATCACATCCAGTACATGGTATGCCATTTTGGCATTCGCACGGTTTAGTCTGCCCTCTGCAATTGCTTCTGCCATCTCGGACGGACCGAGGCCGCGGCTGTTTTCGCTGTAGGCAAAGCCATAATCCAGCACTTCCGGAACTGCCTGCTGTGTCCAGTCCTTCACGCCCGGAATGTAGACGATATCGCCGCCGAAATTGTTCGGGTCCACCAGCTTTAAAATACCTTTTTTGCCGTAAATTGTGAATACCGCCTGATCGTTGATGGTGCTGTCGCCATTGACACAGAATGTGCCGGTCACGCCGTTTTTCATTTCCAGAATCGTGAAAGCCTGGCTCTCGTTGCTGTAGTCAAATTCCTGGCCGTATTCCGGGCTGTCCGGGACGACATTGACGCGCTTCGGCGCAAGATTGCGCACGGAGGAAACGACACGGTCCACCGGGCCGAAAAGGCTGACGATGGCGGTCAGATAATAAACACCGAAATCGTAGCAGATACCGCCTCCCGGCATCCGCAGAAAACGGAAGATGCTCGCCAGCAAATCAAGATCGCGGTTTGCGCATGCTTCGAAAGATGTCACCTCGCCGATCAGCCCGTCGTCGATCGCTTTTCTTGCGGTCTGCAGTGCCGATCCAAGGAAGGTGTCCGGTGCGGAACCGAGATAGAGATGTTTCTCCTCTGCCAGCTCGATCAGTTTCGCTGCCGTTTCCGGTGCGAGGGTCATTGTTTTTTCAGTGTAAACGTGTTTTCCGGCTTCCAGTGCCTGACGGATCAGCCCCTCGTGGGTCGGTGCCGGTGTCAGAATGACTACCATTTCAATCGACGGGTCTGCCAGAATTTCCTCGTAGGTACAGCCCTTGATGCCATACTGCTCTGCTTTCTTTTTCGCATGTTCAAGATGGCCTGCGCAGCATGCTGCTACCTCAAGATTCTCAAAGTTATGAATCATGTTCGTCAGATAAATATCACTGATCGCTCCGCAGCCGACAACGCCGACTCTCATTTTTTTCGTTTCTGTTGTTCCCATTTGTAAAAATCCCCTTTACTCTTTGTTTTTTGATTCTGTTCTGATAAAAACCCTTATCTTTTTTATACAACGAAATGTCTGAAAAAACAAGCATTCCGGCTCATATTTCACTTCAAAATAAAAAAACCGCCCACGGTTTCTGCAGATTCTCTGCATCACCGCGGACGGCCTTTTTCTGTTGTTTACTCCACGCTTTTCAGCGATTCAATCATATCAATTTTTCTTAACCGGTAGAACATCATAAAGTTGACGAACAGGGCAAACGCCAGGGTAATCAGGGCGCTCCAGCCGTAGCTCCGCGGGAACACGTTTCGTCCGAACATCATCATATCGACCTCGACGGTCTGAATTACGCAATGATGTAAAAACGTTCCAATTCCCATGCCCGCGATAACGCCGAACAGTGTCAGCACCATGTTTTCCCGGTACACGTACGATGCCACCTCGCCGTCGAAGAAGCCGAGCACTTTCAGCGTTGCCAGCTCTCTCTGTCGTTCGGTGATGTTAATGTTGTTCAGGTTGTACAGCACCACAAACGCCAGCAGGCCCGCCGATACGATCAGCACCACGATGACGATGTCGAGGGAACGAAGCATGTTGTCAATCTGATCAATCAGGTCGGATGTGAACGAGATTGCCGCTACACCGTCGTACGTCATGATTTTTTCTCCGAGTGCTGTCTCATAATTGCCCGACGTGTCCTGATATTTCATCAGAAGCTGGTTGTAATCCGGCGCCCCGCCGAACAGCTCCTCGTAGAGATCCGGGGCCAGATACAGGTAATGGCGCACGTAGTTTTCGACGATGATCGAAATCTTTACGTCCACAATATCGTCGCCTTTTTTCAGCTGAACCGTGTCGCCTGCTTTTACGCCGAGCATCGTTGCTGTCTTTTCGCTGATGGCTGCGCCGCCGTCGGTCGGGAATTCGTAAACTTCTCCGCTTTTCCGGTCTCGGAAGGCATAGAAGTCATTGAAATTCGTCAGTTCTTTCGGCACTTCAAGCACTGCATCCACGGCCTTTTTGTCGGTCTGCAGTTCGATGTTCTGGCAGTACATTTCCAGCAGCTCATCGATGCCGCTGTAGTTTTCCAGATCGGTCTGCAATGCTTCTTTTTCGGATTCATCCACATCTGAATTCAGCACAGCATTCGCCTGATAGGTGAAGAGGCTGACGAACTGGTTTTTCGCAATCGCGGTGATGGAATCCTGAAGGCCGAAACCGACGAGGATCAGACCCATGCATCCGCCGATTCCGATAACGGTCATGAAGAATCGTTTTTTATACCGCACCAGATTCCGCACGGTTGATTTCTGCGTAAAGTTCAGATGTTTCCAGAGTACGCCGATGCGTTCCAGGAAAATCCGTTTGCCGTTTTTCGGTGCTTCCGGCCGCATCAGCTCTGCCGGACCTGCGGCGAGTTCTTTGTAGCATGCCGCGATCGTCGCCACGCCGGTGCAGGCTGCACTCGCCAGAATCGCAAGGCCTCCCTGCTCCCAGTTCAGCGGGGTCATGTAATACGGGAGTCCGGTATACAGCATGCCGTAGGCATTCATAATAACCCAGGGCAGGATTTTTTCTCCAACCACCACGCCCGCGAGAGCGCCGGATACGGTGGAGAGCATCGCGTATGCGAAATATTTAAAGGCGATCACGCCGTCGGAATAGCCGAGGGCTTTTAACGTTCCGATCTGCTGACGCTGTTCCTCGATCATTCGTGTCATCGTCGTCAGGCTGACGAGAGCAGCCACGAGGAAGAAGATAACCGGGAAGAATTTTCCGATATTCGAGATACGGCTGGCATCCTGACCGAAGCTCTCAGTTGACGTTACCTTATTCCGTCCCCAGACGTACCACGTTGGTTTTTTCAGGTCTGCGAGTGTTTTCTCACCGTCCGCAATTTCCTGCTTCGCATCCGCGATTTCTGGTTCGGCGTCGGCTTTTGCTTTTTCATATTCGGCTTTGCCGTCCTCAAGTTCCTTTTCTTTATCGGCAATTTCCTGTTTCGCATCCGCAAGGGAGATTTTTCCGTCGGCGATTTCCTGTTTCGCGTCGGCAAGCTGGGTTTCTCCGTCGGCAATCGTCTGCTTGGCTTCGGCGAGCTGACTTTCTCCATCGGCGATCGTCTGCTTTGCTTCTGCTAACTGGGTTTCGCCATCGGCGATCGTCTGTTTCGCGTCGGCGAGCTGACTTTCTCCACTGGAAATTGTCTGCTTTGCAGCGGCAAGCTGGGCCTCACCCGACTGAATCGTCTGTCGGTACGATGCAATCTGCTGTTCCCCATCAGCAAGCTGGGCTCTGGCAGCCGCAAGCTGAGTTTCTCCGTCTTTTAATTTACTGCGATTCGTCTCAATCTGAGCTTCTCCGTCGGCAATCGCTGCTTTGGCGGATGCAAGCTGGGCTTCGCCATCCTCAATCTGTTTCTGATAAGCTTCTGCTTGTGCTTCTCCATCCTGAAGCTGGGCAAGAGCCTCTGTAATCTGAGCTTCGCCGCTTTCCAGTTCTTCTTTTGCAGAAGCAATCTGTGCCTCGCCTGCGGCGCATTCCTGCTCTTTTTCTGTTAATTGTGCATCTGCAGCGGCAAGCTGACTTTCTGCGTCGGTAATCTGAGCTTCTGCAGCCGCAAGCCGGGCTTCCGCATCAGCGCTTGCTGCTTCAAACGCTGCGATGTTTTGTTCCAGAAATGTTTTCTGCTCCTGCATCGTGAAAAGCTGCTGTGCTAACTCTGTCTGCTTTGCTTCCAGCGCAGTTTTCTGTTCCAACAGGGATACATATGCTTCATCTTCCTCCGTCAGTCCGTCAAGCTGAGCCTCAATCACCTCGATCTGACCAGTCACTTCTGTCTGCGCAGCCTCCACCATCGGAAGCTGCCTGGAAATCTGGGCTAACTGATCCTTGGCTGTCTCATACTGACTCTTCTGTTCTTCATACGCTGCCTTCTGCGCTTCATACTGTGTGCGTCCTGCAGCGGTTTCTGCTTTCTTGTTGTCCAGTTCCTCGCGTGCAGCGGAAAGCTGCTCCTTTGCAATATTCAATTCCGTTTCTTTTTCGGAAAGCTGCTCTTTTGCAGTATTCAGCTCCGTCTGCTTCCGAGTCAGTTCGGTTTTTGCCGCCGAAAGCTGCGTCATTTTTTCCTCTAACTCTTTTTTGCCGGATGCCAGTTCTGTTTCTTTCTCTGCAAGCTGTGCTTTTCCGTCGGAAAGTTCTTTCGCTTTTGCCTCAAGTGTGGTTTTTCCACTTGCAAGTTCATCGGCTTTCTGATTCAGCTCCGCTTTTCCGCTTTCCAGCTCTGCCGCCTTTGCTTCCAGCGTCGCTTTTCCGCTCGCAAGTTCCGCCTCTTTATCTTTCAGCGTTGCCTTGCCGGATGCCAGTTCCTGCTCTTTATCGGCGATGGTTGCTTTCGCACTGAGAAGTTCCTGCTCTTTGTCTGCAATGGTCTGTTTTCCGTCAAGGAGTTCCTGTTCTTTCTCAGCAATCGTCTGCTTTCCGTCAAGAAGCTCCTGTTCTTTGTCCTTTAACGTCTGTTCGCCGTCGAGAAGTTCCTGCTCTTTGTCCGCAATCGTCACTTTCGCGTCGGCAAGCTGCTGTGCACCGTCATCCAGCTCTGTTTTTGCGTCCGCTAATTTCTGCTCTGCATCAGCGACCTGCTGTTTTGCATCATCAATCTTTTCCTGTCCTTCGGTTTTGACTGCCGTATACCGCCGGTCGCACGCCGCATCCTCGAGCGCTTCAATCTTCGTCTGTACAGCCTTCACCGTCTCATCATACGCATCGCTGTAGCTCGCCTCTTCCTGTGCGCCGTCCGCCTGGACGTAAATCTCTGTATAGAGATCCGAGGTAAATGTCTCCGGAAGCAGCAGTGCAAAACTGTTGATGCTTCCGTTTCCAATCGAGCCCGTTCCCCGGTTCAGATCCATATAATAAGGGAGTGTCGCCGAACCAACAATCGTAAACGTGTCCCCGGTCAGCGAATCTGAGAGCGGATCCTCCGTTCCGGAAGTGAACGTTACCTGATCTCCGATCTCACAGCCGGAACTTTTTAGAAACTGCGTATCAACAAGAATTTCATCCTCTTTCTCCGGCATCCGTCCCTCGACCACGCGCGGCTCATTCACACCGTCCGTCAGCGCAATCAGCTTCACAACCTGCTCGCTCTCGCCGATGTCATGCAGCACTTCCACCGTTTTTCCGCCGTAGACCGCTTTCACGCCATCCGTCTTCGCGATATCCGCCAGATCATCGTCTGTCAGCCCCAGCGTTCCAAGGACTTTCAAATCCATATAATTTACTTCATCATAATACCGGTCCGCCGAAACCTTCATATCTCCTTCCGCCGACCGAATGCCCGAGAAAAACGCCGCGCCAAGAAGCACGATGAAAAAGACTGACAGAAACCGCCCCTTGTTCTTTGTGATTTCCCGGATAAAGTCTTTTCGAAATGCTCTCATCGTCCACCTACCATTCTATCTCTTCCACCGGCGTCGGGTTCTCATTTGTTTTCATTCCCGCCACTTTTCCGTTTCGGATTTTAATCACGCGGTCCGCCATCGGTGTCAGCGCCGAGTTGTGAGTGATGACAATGACCGTCATCCCCTTCTCCCGGCAGGTATCCTGCAGCAGCTTTAAGATCGCTTTTCCCGTCACATAATCGAGCGCGCCGGTCGGCTCATCGCAGAGCAGCAGTTTCGGATTCTTCGCCAGCGCACGCGCAATCGCCACACGCTGCTGCTCTCCGCCCGAAAGCTGCGCCGGGAAGTTATTCATTCTCTCTTCCAGCCCAACCTCCGCAAGCACCTCCGACGCATCCAGCGGATGCCGGCAGATCTGCATCGCCAGCTCCACGTTTTCAAGTGCCGTCAGGTTCTGCATCAGATTATAAAACTGAAAAACAAATCCAATATCCTCCCGCCGGTACTGGATCAGCTTCTTGCCGCGGTATTTGCTGATTTCCGCGCCGTCCACCAGCACCTTTCCTGAAGTCGCTGTGTCCATTCCGCCTAAAATATTCAGCACCGTCGTCTTACCCGCACCGCTCGGTCCAACAACAATCACAAACTCACCCTTTTCCACATCAAAGCTGATCCCATCCGCAGCCTTGATGGTAATCTCACCCATTTGATAGGTCTTGGTTACATCCTGAAGACTCACATATCCCGCCATGCCGCCGTGTTCCTCCTATGCAAAAAATCGATATTTCCTATTTCTTTTATTGTATCAATCTACAGCCGCGGCGGCTAGTCCTAAGTGGACGAATTTACTGTTTTTTTATAAATGGCATCCCCCCTTTATTTCAATACTGCCCTGATCATACATCTTATCCCAACCAGAATAATCACCACCTCCTGTAATCTCTGTGCCATCTCCATCGCAGCCATGCCCTCTGCTGCCTTCCCGTTCAAAAATATTTCCAGAACGCATCATCCTCTGTCACTCTCCTCTCAGATCTTAACCACTCCTCCCAGGCCGCCTACCAGACGTGCGAACGCCTCTTCCAATTTACCGCATCTTTTTCCACAGAAACACACACAAGTTTGACAATTTATGATACACTAAGCTAAGTGACATCAATTCTGAATGTTCTGTGCTCTGCCGCAGATTTTTCGGAACTGAAATTGACTTTTCGATGCATAAACCAAACGATTTGTGGCATACGAAGAAAGGAATTCTTATGAAAATTATCTTTATCCGCCACGGTGAACCGAATTATGAGATTGATTCGCTGACTGAAAAGGGCTGGCGTGAGGCTGAGCTGCTTTCGAAGCGCACGGCGAAATGGAACGTCACCGATTTTTACTGCTCGCCGCTCGGACGCGCGAAGGATACGGCTTCTTTTACGCTGAAAAATGCGGGCCGCGAGGCCGAAATTCTTCCGTGGCTGCGGGAATTTGATGCGCCTGTCCTTGATCCGGAGACCGGAAAACGCCGGATTCCGTGGGATTTTCTGCCGGATGTGCTCGATGCGAACCGGGATCTCTATGATCATGATCTCTGGACACAGAACCCGATCATGAAAACCGGAAACATGGATGAAAATTATCGTGTCGTAACGGACGGACTCGATGCGCTGCTTGCTCGCTACGGTTATGTACGCGACGGCTACCGCTACCACGCTTCAGATGAAACGAACCGCGAAGCTGTCATCGTCTGCTTCTGCCATCTCGGCGTTACCTGCGTCGCGCTGTCCCATCTGCTCAACACAACGCCGGTGCAGCTCTGGCAGGGCCTGTTCCTGGCGCCGACTTCCGTCACGATCGTCGGAACGGAAGAGCGCAAACCAGGCGAAGTGTACTTCCGCTGCCAGACCGTCGGCGATGTCCATCACCTGCTTTCTGCGGGCGAACCGGTTTCGTATTATGGAGCGTTTAACGATCCATTCCAATTTTAACATCCGTAGACAAGAAGTCCCTCGCTTCTAAAGCGGTGGGATGAATTGTTAAAAGAAACATAACGGCAG
>ERZ1027247.222-NODE-222-length-30336-cov-6.587431_pt1 | contig 30336 bp, 42 predicted proteins | sample MGYA00519262_ERZ1027247 | MGnify/ENA primary metagenome ERZ1027247 (study PRJEB26926, sample SAMN06164776) | human gut metagenome | biome: ENVO:00009003; feature: ENVO:2100002; material: ENVO:00002003 | host: Homo sapiens | place: USA | collected 2012 ... | reverse complement strand
CCGTCTAATTCGTCGGCAGCGTCAGATGTGTATAAGAGACAGGAGCTGGACGGGCAGCAGGTGGCAAAAGGCGCGGAGGGCGGGGGCTGCACCCTCACCGGCGCCGGGCCCGAAGACGCGGCCCACGCCGAGATCGGCTTTAACGCCAAGTATGCCGCGGACCAGCACGAGCAGGTTCACCTTTCCCATCCAAGAGGCGGGCAAGCAAAATATTTGGAATCTGTTTTGGTTGAGGAACAGGAACGGATTTTGGCAACGATAACCGGAAGGGTCGAGGAAGCAATGGGAGGCAGGCATAATGATTGAGGCCTTACAGACGTTTCTGGAAGGAAAGGGCTACACCAACATTTATTTAGACATGCTCCCCGCGGCGGAACGTCAGACAGACGTTATCAGCCTGTTTGAATGGGACCATACCCTGGGCGCAATTAACGACGGGACGGGCGTCCATTATATTCAGCTGCAAGTGCGCCGGGGAAGCTACGCTGAAGCCAAGGCGGTCTGTACAGCGCTTTTTGTACTGCTTGACAGCGGAACAGAGGAAACTGTACTCAACCTAACGCCAGAGGTGTTCTGCATTGCCCGTCCCAGGCGCGCCCCGGTCAAAATGGACGCGGGCAATGACTATACAACATTTTATTATGAACTGGCCTTATGGGGCCGAAACTAAGGAGGAATGCAATTCATGGGCAAGAAATATCTAAAGGGGTTTGCGAACCTCGGCATGCTTCCGGTAACGGAAAACACCAGCGCGGCCTACAAGGTCACCGGAGAGATCAAAAAGTTCCCGGGCGCGCGCTCCTGCTCCCCGACGGATAACCGGGAAGATTTTTCAATTCCGGGCGACGACGGCATTTATGACAGCGGCGCTGAATGGCAGAGCACCGACTTGGTCATTACTGTTAACGAAATGTCCTTAGAGCTGCTGGCGTTTATCGGCGGCGTGGATGTTGAAGATGTGGTGGATGAATTGGAGGAGGGCGTTTTTGATAACCCGCCCGAGCTCGCCATCACCTTTTCGGCCCTGATGGGAACCGGCGGCTACCGCCTTTACCGCTATTATGCAGCGAAGTGCACTGGCTACAGTGTCAGCCACACCACCAAAGGAGACAATAACGACGCGCAAACCTACGAGCTCAATTTTAACTGCAAGCCCCGTGAAATCGACGGGAAAGTACGCGGCACCAAGGACGTGGATAAGGGAACCGCGCTCACTTGGCTTGAAACCATTCCCGCCCTGCCGGCTGTAGACCCCGGCCCCTAACTAAAAAACAGGGAACGGCCTGAAAACCGTTCCCTTTAGGAGGAAAATAAGTATGCTGTTACGGCATTTTTTACATAAAGAGGACCCCAGTCTGAAAATGAGCTTTCCCCAAGAGGAAACGCTTTACGGCGTGCGAATCCGCAAGCTTCCGGTGGGAAAATACCTTCAGGCGATGAATGCAATAGAAGGGCTGCCCGCGGCGCTAATGAAGGCCTTGTTCCCCAACGGCCAGAGCCTGGAACAGATGCTTGCCGTCTTTTCACAGCTGAACACAGAAGGGGCGGCGGCAATTCTATCCCGCCTATTAGGGACGCTCCCGGAAGAGTTTTGCCGCCTTGCCTGCTCTTTGCTCGATATTCCGGAAAGCCGCGTGCTGGACCCGGACGCCACAGACGCCCTGAGCCTGGGCGAACTCACAGAGATTTTGGAGGCTTTCTGGCAAATGAATGATCTGTCCGCTTTTTTCGGGATCGCCCGCCGGCTGATTCAGACAGCGGCGGGGACTCCCGCAGCTGGTTCCAGCGCTGGCTCGCCTGCGCTCAAAACATCGGGCTGACAAAGTCCGAGCTTGTCAATGAATACTACTTTGATGAATTTTTGGTGATGATGGACGAGTATGCCGCTATTCACCACGTTGACATGGACCACAACGAAGAGGTTTATGCAGACGAAATGGAGGAGCTGTGACATGTGACATGCTCCCGCCGCCTAAAGAGGCGGGGGCTTCCTGCTAAGTTATGTTAAAAACGGAGGTTGAAAGAATTTTTTTCAAACCGCCGCCCATATATTAGCGCCACGGCAACCGCAGGCAGCTTAATGCCGCAAAAAAGCGCCCGGAAAACCGGGCGCTTATGTATAAAGGCTATCCAGCCTTTTTGAAAAGTGGAATCTGCACCTGCACCTGTGTTTTTCCGCCCATTCCAGCAGCGCGTTAACCCCGTTTCTGTTGGTTGCAGAATCCTCCTTGAGGCTTTCAATATCCTCCTGCCCCTGATCCAACCGGGTTTCCATACGGTCCAGCCGGCCATTGATAGGGCTAACTTGCTGTCCATCAGTCGGGCAATCGCTTCCAAGTCATTTTTATCTAACACATCGTCTCTGTGAGACAAGTCGCAAGAAGATTCATTCCTCACCTCTTTCTAAATTTGAGAAAAAATTAGCACATTTTGTTTTTTTAGTATTGTGTACATCGTTCACTTATGCTATACTTTGGGCGAGGTGAAGAAATATGAATAACATACAGAAATTTTTCAAAGGTATGGCTAGTTTTGCGACTGCATTTTTAATAGTCGGAATTATTTCTGCGGTTGTGTCTATCATTGCAATTGCTTATTTGGCTCAAAACATATTCATAGTGGCCTTATATGGAGTAGGCTCAATTTTTCTCATAATCGCTTTGTACTACTTGCTGCAAGGGGCGGCATATATAGGTTACCGTGTTTACGGTAACGTAACACCGCCGCCTGCCCCTCCTCTGATGTCAGAACATTTAGTGCCAGGAAATGAGAAAAAGTAAATGTTTTTTATGAAAACTGCCGTACTAATTACTTGTATTATATTTTAGCTGAGGTGAGGAAAGATGAACAAAAAGTTTTTTGAAAACATGAAATTGTTTGCAAATGTCGTTGCATGGGCCGGCGGAATTTGTGTTGTCATCATGTTGATTACCTGTGTTTGGGTGGACGTTCCTGCCTATAGCGCTTACAGCAGTCTTAGCACGAGATCGGCTTTCAGTTGGACAGGGCTGGTTTCTACCTTAGGCGTTGCCTTGGCTACCTTTGCCGGGTACTATATCGTGAAAGGCATTGCTTTGCTGGGTATCAAAGCATACAGTGAAGAAGAGCCTCAATCCGGCAATTCACAAATATCTGAGCACTCAGACCCCGGCGATGAAAAATCTTCAAGATAATAAAATTTTTAAAAGCACGCTTTGCAGGCGTGCTTTTCTTTCTGGTAGTCTGGCATTTGGCTAAGTCTTTGGCGTTTCTCTTTGTCATAGCTCTACTTCCTTGTTGATTTTACCAATAGCGCCGTAAAGCCCCTGCCTTTAGGCATGGGAATATAAGGTGCTTCCCTTTCTAAAAACTTTTGTGGTATAATATTTTTGGTGATTTTATGGAGTATTCCTACAAGTTTCGGATATATCCGAACACAAAGCAGAAAAATTTAATACAGCATACATTTGGCTGCTGCCGGTTTGTATTCAACCATTTCCTCGCTGAGAAGATGGAACGATACAAACAGACAGGGTGCGCACCGACGCGCTTTCAGCAAGACAAAGAATTGACTGCGCTGAAAAAGTCTCTGGAATGGCTGCGGGAAGTGGATGCAACTGCCCTGCAATCCTCCCTACGGGATTTGGATATGGCCTATCAGAACTTTTTTCTCCGTGTAAAAAACGGGGAGAAACCCGGCTATCCAAGGTTCAAAAGCAAGCACGACCATCGGCAGAGCTACAAGAGCAAATGCGTGGGGACAAATATCAAAGTTCTGGACAAGGCCGTACAGCTCCCGAAACTCGGTCTTGTAAAGTGTCGTGTCTCAAAAGAGATCAAAGGCCGCATCCTGTCTGCTACAGTATCTAAAAACCCCAGTGGGAAATACTTTGTCGCCCTGTGCTGTACCGATGTGGAAATAGAGCAGTTGCCCTCTACCGGAGTTGCTGTTGGTCTTGACATGGGCTTAAAGTCGTTTGCCGCTGCCTCGAACGGCATGGAATACCCCAACCACAAGTATCTCGCAAAATCCCAGAAGAGACTGGCCCGTCTCCAGCGGCAGCTCTCCCGAAAAACAAAGGGGAGCAACCGCCGGGAGAAAGCACGGCTTCAGGTGGCAAGGCTCCATGAGCATATTGCAAACCAGCGGCAGGACATGCTGCACAAACTGTCCACCCAGATTATCCGGCAGAACGATGTCATTTGTATAGAGGATTTGACCCCGAAGAACATGGCCAAGAATCATAGGCTGGCGAAATCCATTGCAGACGTTTCTTGGGGTGAGTTCCGGCGGCAGCTCACCTACAAGGCAAAATGGCAGCACAAAGCGTTGGTAGTAGTAGACCGGTTCTTTCCGTCCAGCCAGCTATGCTCCGCCTGCGGTGCTCAGTGGACGGGGACAAAAGACCTCGCCGTGCGGGAGTGGGTCTGCCCAGAGTGCGGCGAACACCACGACAGAGACATAAACGCCGCGAAAAACATCCTCAACGAAGGACTGCGCCTGTTGGCGTAGTCAGCATATATGGTAGGGCGGGACACGCCCGAACCTATACGCTCGGGGACACCGTGTAAGACCTCGCATGGGCAGGCTGTGGTGGTTGAACCGAGAATCCCCCGGCTTTAGCCGTGGGGAGTGTCAACATATCATCTGCTAACCGGACATTTTGACCACTTGCCAGATCGACGCTTTGTAAGCGTGCTTTTTCTTTCCGGCTGCTTTACTTAACAACAGCCTAAAGCCAAACAGAACCACGCTCAATATTCGGGCGTGGTTTTCTTATGCCTATTTTTAGGAGGAAATCAATATGGGCGATGTAAATCTGGGGACAATATCCGCAGAGCTTGATTTAGATACCAGCAAAATGAACCAGCGCGTTGATGAAGTTTTAGACGCGTGGGACCGTATGAATAAGGGCGCTTCTGAAGCTTCAACCGGACTTAGCGGAAAGATGATAACCGGCGTGAACCAGTACCAGCAAAAATTGGACATCATCGCAAGTAAATTGGAACGGCAGCGCAAATTGATTGCTCAATTGGAAGCTGCGTCGAATAAACCAATCATAGGTTCCAACTCTGCTGCTGAAGTAGAAAAAGCGACCGCGCAGCTTGAAAATGAAAAAATCAAGTTAAAGGAACTAGAGGCCCAATTTGACCGCACTTATAACGCACAGCGTAATTTTATTTTACAGCAGGACAAAACCGCTCAGAAGGTTCAGGAAACCGCCAAAAAGATGGATCTCCGCGAGGCCGGAGCCAATGCGCAGATCGGCGCAAACCTTGCCGCTACAGGGCTGCGCAGCATAGATCAGATCGCGCCCGGCGTAGCGGGAAACATTGGCAACATTGTTACACAGATCAACTATGCACGCCAAGCGATGACAAGCGCAAGCTCTGCTCCGATGAAGTGGGCAATGGGGATTTCTACCGCCGTTGGAATTGCTTTAACCTTAGTGGTCGCCGGCATTCAGCAAATGCAAGAGGCGGAGGAGGAACGGCAACGTATATTTGATGAAAGCGTTCAAAAGATTCAGGATTATGCAGATAAAATAAAGTCTTTTACAGATGAAATAAACACTCTTAACAACGCGTCGGCCAGCACCAACGAATTAGTGGAGGCAAATAGAAACTTGGCTAACACATTTCCTGAACTAGTAGTGGGATGGGATAATAATGGTAACGCAATTCTCGCCAATAACCAGGCGCTTGATGACTATTTGGAGACATTGAAAAAACAGCAGGAGATCCAACGAGAAAGCATAGTATCCAAAGGGTATGATTTACAAAACGAGTATAATTCTACTAAAGAATCTTTAGATTCACTAATAGAAGCACACCAAGTTTTAAATGGATCACAGGTAGATTTTTTTAGTAATATAGATAAATATGTGTTGATCGGGAATCTTGATAAACCTTACGCTGAGGAGGTAGCGGATTTAGAAAGTAAACTTATCGAGACAGAAACAAAATTGAAAAGCCGTTATAAAGGACTTGTGCAGGGAGAAATTGAGCTTACCAATATAAACGGAGAGGTCATTGGGACATATCAAGAAATGAACAACGCACAAGAAGCTGTGGCAAATAATATTATCCTATCCCATATGCAAGATTTGATTAATGAGAGCATAACCTATGAAGCGGTGGCTAAAGAAATCAACAGCGTAATCAATGACCAGAAAGCACTCCAAGAGCAATATGGGAATTTACTGGCACAAAATGACGCTTCAGCTAAGCAAGCCCAGCTTGAACAGATACTCACGGCCCAATACGGGCAGCAGGAGGCTACTATCGAGGACCTGAGCAACGCCTATACGGCGTTGTCGGAAGGACGTAAGCTGGAGGAAGCCCAGCTTAGCAAGCTGGCGCAGACCTACCCGGAAATTAAGGAATATTTACAGGAAACCGGAGATCTCACCCTGAAAAACGGGCAGATCATCGCCGAGGCAATGAACGGGATTGATTACAGCGGACAAATCAGCGCCCTTAATGATCTGTCCGGCGCCTATCAGTCCTTGTCGGAGGGGCAGATGCTTTCCGTCAGTCAGCTCTATGAGCTTGGTCAGCAATACCCGCTGATTAATGAATACATCAATCAAACAGGCGACCTGACACTTCAAAACGGCGAGATATTAAAGCAGGTATATGAAATCCAGCGGCAAAATACCATTGAGACACTGTCTGCCAATCAGGCGCAAGCTGAAGCAATGGCACAGAAAACCTCCGCTAATATCCGAAATATTGAAGCAGAAATTCAAGCCATGCAGCTTTTACTGTCTCTATATCGGGATCAGGCAAGTATTCAAATGACGCAAGACAACATTGCTAGCAAGCAAAAAGACTTGGAAAACCAAAAAGCTATTCTTGATGAGCATAAGGCCGCCGCAGATAAAGCCGCTGCGGCAATCAAAGCCCTCAGCGGCAAATCAGCCAATATCGGCTGGAGCAGCGGCAGCAGTACGAAAAAAGGGTCTTCTAAATCTTCCGCTTCTACTAAAAATGAAGCCTATCAGGCTGAGCTCAAGCAACTTGAACATAAGAGAAAGATGGACCAGCTGACCTCCCAGCAGGAATTAGACTGGCTCCAGCGGCTCAGCAAACAGTATAAGCTTAGTGCCGATGAAAAGATGGACCTGGAGTACCGTATTTATTCCGTCCAGAAAAAGTTGCAGGAAGAGGCCGAAAAGGCGGCGGCAGAGCGCCTGAACGCTGAATATAAGGCCATTGAAAATAAAAAGTCCCTTGGCCAATTATCCGCACGGGAAGAGCTCGCCTGGCTGCAAAAAATCCAGCGGACTTTTAAAATGAACAAGGAAGAACAGATGGAGCTGGAAATTAAGCTCTACAATCTCAAAAAAGAACTCCATGAGGAGGAAATCAATAACCTGAATACCATCGGAGACGCCGTCACAGAGGCCCTCCGCCAACGCTATGAGCAGCAAAAACAGGACGAAGAAAAACGGATTGACGAGAGCATTGAAAACTGGCAAACCTGGGAGGATGAAACCTGCGAGGCCATTCAGGGCCAAATCGACGCGCTGGACGAGCTGGAAAAGCAGCAGGACAGCGAGGAAAAACGCCGGGAGTATGAGAACAAACGGCAGGCTGCCGCGCTTCAGCTAAAATATGAGAAGGATGATTACAACCGCAAGCAAATTGAAAAGCAGATTGCTCAGATGGACGCGGAAGAGCAGAAACGGCTGGACGAGGAGGCGCGCGAGGCTGAGCGAAAACGCCTGGAGGAACAGATGGAGCAAATCAAGGAAACCTCTTCCCAACAGCAGCAGGCGCTTGAAAAGGAAAAAGAAGCGCTTGCCGAACAGTATGAAGAGCTGCTGAAAGAATTTAACCTACGGGCGGAAGCAGAAAAGACCATTATGGAGAGCTCACAAAAGGAGATCCTGTCTCTGATTCAATCCTATGCGCCGGAATATGGCCTGGCTGGACAAACGCTTGGAGAGAAACTGGTAGATGGGTTCAAGGCAAAGGTTGGGGACATCGAAGCCTATCTTGAAAAGCTTACCAGCGGTTTGGCAAAATACCAGCAGCAAATGGCGGCAGCTGCCAACCAGGCCGCGGATCGGTTCTGGGCGTCCCGCAAGGAATACGACGAGCACATCTCTTCCCTAGCTCCTTCTCAAAAGCCGGTCAGCATTAATATGGCGGTCAATTTCAACCAGCCGGTTCAAAGCCCCATAGAGGTCAGGCGGGAATTAAACCGGGTGTCGGAGGAAATGGCCCGGAGAATAGGAGGCTGAATATGCAGCAAATAACCTATGTGCCGCCCGGCGGTTCCTATGAGGACCCGGAGCGCCGGGTGGATTTAGCACTGGCTCCGCCGTACATCATCGGTACCCTGTCCGGTACCGGGGGCCCGGAGCTCACGGTACTGTCCTCAACCGCGCCGGGCGTCGCAGGCGTTCTTTCCGGCGGTATTCACGTAGAGCCCCGTGAAATCTCCTGCACTATTCATGTGCGGGGGAACGATCGGCGCGGCATGTACGAAAACCGGTTTAGGCTAATTCAGATGTTGGCGCCATATGAGGACGAAGGTATGCTCTATTACGCCAATGATTATATCACCCTACGCATTTCCGCAAGGCCCCTGAACGCCCCGGAATTTACGGCACGGCTCTGTCATTATAATCAGGCGGAGCTGCGCTTTTGGTGCCCGTTCCCATATTGGGAGAGCCTCACCGAGCAAAGCAGCCAAATGGCTTATTTGGATGAGGGCTTTACATTCCCGTTTTCCTTTGACATTTCCTTTGCTTCCATGCAGAACAAAGCGGCGGTTTTGAACAGCGGGTCCGTTCCCGCCCCGCTTGAAATTACCATTCGCGGGCCGGCGACCAACCCGGCCGTCATCAACGACACTACCGGCGAGCAAATCAAAATCTTTCATACAATTGCCGAAGGGGAGCTTTTAAAGATTAATACCCGCCAGGGGAAAAAGAGCGTTAGGATAGAGTCCGGCGGCATAGAAAAAGATGCCTTTCACTATATTGACCCACAAAGCAGCTTTTTCCAATTACAGCCGGGTGAAAACCTTCTCCGCTATTCCAGTGAGGATGAAACGGAACCCACCCAGGTGCTGGTTCGCTTTCGTGAGCTCTATGCGGGGGTGTAGCCATGAGAATACCAAGTATTCGCATTCTCTCCTTACAGACGAATGTTCTCTCCGAACAAACCGGCTTCCGTGTTGCCCCGGGGATTACGCTAACCGGCGAAATCGATCAGTACACATCCCTTCTTTTTACACGTTCCTGGCAGGGGGTAGGCGAATGGGAGTTTCACATGATGGGGACCAATCCAATTGCACTCAAGGAGGGCAACCTGATTCTACTGGACAGCGATGGGCGCCGTGCCGGGATCATCCGGTCCGTCAATATCGCCAACGGCTCAATGGGCCTAGAAACAACCGTAAGGGGCCAGACCCTGAACAGTATTGCCGCCCAGCGCTGCACCATTCCATTGGACGGGGCCGCCAACGGCGGCTATGACACGGTTCCAGCCCTGGAATCGGCAGAAGATAACCCCGATCCTGTAACAGCGGAAACAATTCTAAAGACCTATGCCTCCCGCCACCTAATAAATCCCCTGGATGAAAAGAGAAGAATACCGCTGATGTCCCTGGCACCCGACCTTCAGCGCGGAGCCTCCGGTGTTTGGATGAGCCGGTATGAACAGTTGGATTCCGTTTTGCAGTCCGTCTCAGAATACCTGGATACCGGCTGGGAAATTTATCTGGATCTGGATAAACGGCAGATGATCTTCGATGTGCTGCCTGGCGTAAACCGATCCGTCGGACAATCGGAAAACAGCCGGGTCATTTTTTCCATTGATTACGAAAGTGTGGAAAATTTAGAATACCTCTATGAGCTCGGCGGTTACAGGAACTTAGCCTATGCCGGGGGCGCGGGGGAAAACGAGAACCGTTTGGTGCTGAAAATCACCAACGAGCCAGCGGAACCCATAGGCCTAGCCAGGTTTGAAACCTTTTTGGACTGCGGCGTGCTGGAAATTACGGAAACCGATACCGCGCTGAGCCTGACGGAGGAGGGACTGCACAAGCTGAAGGAGTACAAAAAGACGGAGAGCCTGACTGCCGCCATTGTGCAGCCGGGCTCTTTTGTTTACCGTAGGCAATGGGATTTGGGCGACCTGGTGACGGTTGTAGACCGTACCGCAGGCGTTGAACAGGATTTAAGAATCAGCCAGGTGACAGAGCGTTATGAAGCCCAGAGCATGGGGATTGATGTGACCTTTGGAACACCGCCGGACCATCTCGGCAGAATGATACGAAAACTTAAAACTACTGTTAAATGAGGAGGATTTTATGGCAGAATATTCACGTTTTTTTGATAGTACTCCCGGTGATAAGCGCAGTTACAGCGCGGCGGAATTTGCCGAATTTATGCGCACCTTTTATTCCACCGGCGTGATATCCGGCGGCGAAAAGCTGAAGGTAACCCGCAACCCGGCGACCATGTCTGTCGCCGTGGCCCCTGGTATGGCTATGCTAGAAGGCCACTGGTATTTAAACGACGCTGCGTTTCCCCTTCAGGTGACGGCGGCCGACGCGACTTATCCCCGGATTGACCGTGTTGTTTTGCGCCTGGATTTGACACTGAACGTCCGAAAAATCAACCTCAAGGTACTGAAAGGAATCCCGGCAGCAGTACCCCAGCCGCCGGCGCTAACGCGTAACGAAAATATCTATGACCTCTCGTTGGCACAGCTCAGCATCGTTGCAAACGCTACAACAGTCAGTACGGTTACAGATGAACGAGTGGACGCCTCGGTCTGCGGAATCAGCCAAGGCCTTTACACAGTGGATTTGTCCGGATTTAACGCTCAGCTGCAGGAAATGCTCGCCGATATGCGCAGCCAGGCGCAACAGGCCGTCGACCTTATTAAAGAAATGAGTGGGGACGAGCTGCTGGCTATGCTGCTAACAGTGGATGGGGCCGGAAGCGGAATTGACGCTGATAGGCTGGACGGGCAGCAGGGCAGCTATTATCTCAACTATACAAATCTTACGAACAAGCCGACGATTGAGGGGTTGGGCGGACAACGAAAGGTGCTGAGCGGTACTGCCGCCCCAACCTCCACACAAGGAAAAGACGGGGATTTGTACATCCAGTATTCTTGAAAGGAGGTAGCGGCGAATGGCTGACCTCTCGGCGACCTATACCATGAGCACGGATCCTGCAATCAAGCATACCGTGTCCTATCAGAGCTACCGAAGCGGAACCACTATTTATTATCGCTTTAGGGTCTCTATTGCTCCTATTTACGGTAGCCAATATTTCGGATATAACCTTTTAGCGTCACTAAATCTGAACGGGAGCGCCGTTGCGACAGATTTTACGCTCAAAAGTGCCTCTCCCAACCGGTGGACAAGCGCCATTGTTGTTTATCTCCCCTCCTCTTCCGGCTGGTATTCTGTGTCTGGAATCAAGACATCCTCTACAATAAGCGCTTCTATATCTTTCAGAAGCTCTCAAACGCATGGGACTGCAAGCTCCGGAAACAGAACTGTAAATGTCCCGTCTGCCGCCGCCCCTAAGGCTCCCGTGGTTTCTTTGAGCACAACAACCGTGCTGCCCAGCGGGACGGTCCGGATCGGCGCAAGCGGCGCTTCCTGGGGTGACGGCGGCGCTGGAAGTTATACCTACCAGTATAATACCGGGTCCGGCTGGAAGACCTTTTACTCCGGCTCCTCCGCACAGACGATTGATTTTTCACCCCAGAAATACGGTGGGACATACGGAACAAAATTCAGAATCAGAGCGCAAATTACAAACGGATGGGGACAGCAGGCAACCGGTTCAGAGGTTTCTTTTTCTTGTGTGTCAAAAACAGGAACTCCGGGTAACTTTACCGCATCCCCTTCGCCTATGAAAAGGCGGGACACGCTGTTACTGGCTTGGACGGCTCCCTCCGCCGGATCCGGCAGCATTACCGGCTATAAACTGGCAGTTCAGTATAACGGCGGTTCTTGGCTTGACTTAGGAGAAATGGAAAACACCTCTTTTTCTACGCGGCCATTGAATTATAGCGGCTTTAAGCTGAGGTCCGGCGGTGTTCTTCGCTACAAGCTTACCGCTACAAACTCCTACGGTGTTCAGTCAGATGCGGCATACGTATCCGTCGCCATACAGGGCGGAAGCTTTTTCTATAAACATGGCGGCACGTGGGACGACAGCGGAACCATGTATATTCGTATGAATGGAGCTTGGAGAGAGGCAGATGACATCTTAATAAAAACAGGCGGACAATGGCGTCAGCCATAAAGGAGGAAAATAAATGGTAGAAAGAGAGATTACCTTGGTTGCAGAACGTGACCGGCTGCTACCAAGTACAAAATACGCCGGATTCGCCGGTGAGCATTTGGCAACACGGCTTCTATTTCAGATTCCTGAAGAATGGATTGTAGATGAATCTCTCCAGTATTATGTGGCATATCAGACGGCAACCGGGCGCCGCTACCGGACAGAAAATCTGCACTGGCCGATTGAGACAACCCTTCCCCAGGCGGTAACAAGGGCCGGCAAGCTTTTTGTTCAGCTCAATGCGGTAAAGATTTTAGAGGATGACACCCAGCTTGTTAAAAGCGCTTCCTGCACGTTGATTATCGGGCCATCCATTGTGGGACAGTATGAGGAAGCCGACAACGCGCTTGTAGGGTTGCTAGAGGGCGCCGTCGCAGATTTTCAAACGGCTCTGGATGAGCTGAATAATATTATTTTTAACCCAGAAGAGCTCAAAAAAGGGCCCAAAGGCGATCAGGGGCCACAGGGTGAGCCCGGTCCCAAAGGCGATACGGGCCCCCAGGGCCCCCAGGGAATACCGGGACCTAAAGGAGACGCCGGGATTCAGGGGCCAGCGGGCCCACAAGGGCCCGTGGGGCCCGTAGGTCCGCAGGGACCTACCGCCAATATCGACGCCTTACAGGAAAACCTAGATGACCTGGAAGGCTACGCCGGCTACACGGACATAGATATTTACGGCTTAGAGGCGGATTTTGCCGCAAATACCTTTACCCGCCTGGCGGGCGCAGCCGGAAAAAATCCCGGCGCTGATTTTGACAGTACAGGCGCTTTTGGCGGGCGGCGCCGGTGCAACGTAACCAACGAGGGGACCGTTACCGCCTATTACGGCGACGCCGGTTACACGGAAACAGGGAAGCTAACAAAAGCCGTTACGGTTGACGGGACGGAATACCCGGTGGGTTACCCGGTACAGGTTATGGTGGAACAGCCCCGCTTTTACTACAGGGTCGTGCCGCTGGTATTGGAGCCGGTTGAAAACGGGAGAGGCTGCCACCTGCGCAAAGCGAGGTATTATGTTTCCGATACTCCCCGGGCAGGGTTCCGGCTCCATCCTGCTTTCATCAGCAACGGAAAAGAAAAACAAGCCGTTTACCTGTCGGCTTACGAGGGGTGCCTGTGGGACGCATCGGCGAGCGCATATATCAAGGACGATGCCCAGGTAGGAGACTTCAATACCGACATGCTTTCCAGTATTGCAGGCGCAAAACCAGCCTCCGGCGTGGGGGTGCAGAACCTTTCCCGCTCCAATGCAAGAAAACTGGCGGAAAACAGGGGGCCCGGCTGGGAAATGGCCTATGCGGCTACACTTTCAGTGTCTCAACTCCTTATGGTCATTGAATATGCTTCCTTTCATATGCAGCGCGCTATTGGCCAGGGAGCAGTATCTAAAACGGATGACGGAGTCTCCAATCTGGCTGAAAACACCGGTGCGACGGCGAGCCTGGGAAATGCCTCTGGAACAGCAACCAACAGCAATAATATTCAAATGGTGTCCTACCGGGGAGAAGAGAATCTCTGGGGAAATATCATGGAAATGGTCGACGGAATGAATGTTTTAAACCCGGACCCGTTCACTGCCAGCCAAAGCGGACAGCTGTTTGTTGCCGATCATGGTTTCAAGGAGAACACAGGGGACTTGCCCTATCAGGAAACGGGACTTTATCCGGTATATGGAGCAGGATTTATTTCCGCCTTCGGATATTCTCCGGAGTTTGACTGGCTGTTTGTTGCCAGTGAGCTGAAGGGTAACTTAAACCTCCCTGTGGGCGATTATTTTTCCAGCTTGGACACAGGTTGGCGTTTCCCTGTAGTATCAGGCGAGTGGCATCGGAGCAACGCCGCCGGGCCCTTTTATATGAATCTGGCTTTTGTTTACGGACGTTCCAGAAATACCAACGCCCGCCTGGTATATATTCCTCAGAGCAGCCAGGATCCGCCTGCCAAGGAGCCTGTTTATCAGTATGAAAAAGGCGCAGCCAACGGTGTAGCCACGCTCGATTCCGGCGCTAAGGTTCCCGTGCTGCAAATCCCGGCAGCCAATTCCCTTCAGGTGTTGAACCTGGGGCCATATCAAAACAACGACAGAATCCAAACGGGCCAAGATTTAAACAATTATACGACTGGCGGGAGTTTTTGGTGTGGTTCCCTTGAAATTGCGAATACGCTTCTGAATTGTCCATATAAAGGCCGGTTCAAATTAGTAGTAGATGAAGCAACCCAGAATGGGGAAATCATTTATCAATATATTATACCCGGCCATGTTGGTTATGGATCTATATATACAATCTATTATAGGGTATACGATACGTACACCTCATCTGCTTCCTGGGGGCCCTGGCGGACAATGATGAGCGTTGTGGAAGGGAACCAGGACAGCATACAACAGACCTCTGCTTTGCTCGGCTTAAACAAAGGTACAGCAAACGGAATAGCCACGCTTGACTCAAATGCTAAAATTCCGTCAACGCAGATTCCACAATTGAACTACATCTCAACTACAGAAAAAGGCGCAGCCAACGGCGTAGCCACGCTCGATTCCGGCGCTAAGGTTCCCGTGCCGCAAATCCCGGCAGCCAATTCCCTTCAGGTGTTGAACCTGGGGCCTATCCCTACCAGTGACAGGCTGCAAACAGGCCAGGATTTAAATAATTATATAACGCCGGGGAGCTACTGGTGTACAGGCACCGCTATTGCGGAAAGCTTGAAAAATTGCCCTTATAGCGGAAGATTTAAGCTGGTAGTAGATGAGGCTTCATCTGGCGGAGAAATCGTATATCAATACATTATCCCGGGCCATACAGGCGAGAATTCGGTATATACGATATATTACCGCGTCCGTGATATGCTTTGGATTCCCGCGTCTCCCTGGGGCAATTGGAAAACGTTACTCAGTGTTGTTGGGGGAAACAAGAACAGTATACAACAGACTTCCGCTCTTCTCAACCTGAGACAAGAGGAAGGCGCGTGGACGCCAGTGTTGATAGCAAGGAGCGGCCCGGCGGTAAGCTATACAATTACCGAAAATCGCGGCTGTAAATATTGGACGCTCGGCGATTGGGTCTATATTACCTGTTATCTACGTGTAAGGATTACTGCTGCTGGTGACGGGAGTTCCGGCAGCAGATCTTATGCCGGAATACAGGGGCTGCCCTTTGCGGTATCAACCGAAAGCAGGTACCCCATTACCGTGACAGAGCTGTATGGCTGCGTCAGCAATAATTGGGATGTCGGATATATCGATGACGACGGCGGCAGCTCCGTTTATTTTCAGAAGGACGACGGAGCCGCGCAGGAATGGTGGATGGTTAATAGCTCTTCTACCGATGGCGGTATTAATTTTTGCGGCTGGTACAAGAAAGCGACATAGAGAAAGGAGGTGCAGGAAAAATGTACGAAGAAATCACTTTGCAGGACCTTGACCGGGATAAGGTCAATGTAATGAGGCAAAAGTATATCGAGCTGGAAGGGACAAGCTACCCCATCGGGGATATTTTCCGGCGGTCGTATGCGAACAGCGCGAACGGGCGAAAGCAGGTCCAGGAGGAGATTGCGGAGCCCTACTTGAGCGCCGTTATGGCGGTATGGGGAGAAGAACCCACGGTATTCCCGGAGGAACCAGAAATCATTGAAACGGAGGCATGAAACATGAACGAAAGCATTTTGGAAATCGAGCTTGGGCCAGGCGAGGAAATCAGCGCCGAAACAGCCAAAGAGCTGAGCAACGGAAAGGGTGAAGAGCATGAGTAACAGCGCATTGGTGAACTATACCTGTATATCCCCTAACAGCAATAATCCGCGGAACGCCGGCATAAAAAAGATCACCATCCACCACATGGCGGGCAACCTCTCTGTTGAGACCTGCGGGAAGATTTTTTCCAGCTCCGCCCGTCAGGCTTCCTCCAACTATGGGATTGGAAGCGACGGAAGAGTGGGCATGTATGTGGAAGAGAAAAACCGCTCCTGGTGCAGCTCCAGCCCGTCAAACGACCATCAGGCGGTGACAATCGAGGTGGCCAACGATGAAACCGGCGGCGACTGGCATGTAAGCGATAAGGCTCTGGCTAAGCTCATTGACCTCTGTGTGGACATTTGCCAACGAAACGGGATCGATAGGCTGAACTATACCGGGGACACCGCCGGCAACCTAACCATGCATTGCTGGTTTTCCGCCACCTCCTGCCCCGGCCCCTATCTCAAGAGCAAATTCCCCTACATAGCCGAAGAGGTCAACAAGCGCCTGGGCGGTTCGGGACAGGCGGAGGCCGGCGCATCCATTCAAAAAGGCGACCTTGTAAAAATTGCCCCCGGCGCGGTCTATTACAACGGCGCGGCAATCCCGTCCTGGGTAAAGAATCAAAGCTGGTATGTGTCTCAAGTCAGCGGGGATCGGGCTGTGATTGACAAGAACGAAAGCGGGACAAGCTCCATATGCAGCCCGGTAAATACAAAGTATCTGTCGGCAGCCGGCAGCACGGGCGCCGCGCCCGCCCCTTCCGAACCGAAAAAGATCGAGGCAGGCGGCAAGGTGAAGGTAACCGGCAGCCAATACACCAACGGCGTGGCGATTCCCTCCTATGTTAAAGGGAACACCTACACGGTCCAGCAGGTCAAGAGCGACCGGGTACTGCTGAAGGAGATTTATTCCTGGGTCCCCCTGAGCGGCGTGCAGGCCGTATAAGGGAGGCGCAAATGGAATGGCTTAAGGGTATTTCGGATATTTGCTCCTATTTGTCTATTATTGGGACGCTGCTTGCAGTGGCGTTTAAGGGGGCGGCATACCTCCGGCGGATGAATGAAAAGATTGACCGGTTGGAGGGGTATTCCCACAATGATTATATGAACACCTTAAAGCTCACCATTATGAGCGAGGAAATCCCCCTGGAGGAGCGGTTAATCGCGGGTGAGAAATATGTGCAGGAGGGCGGAAACGGGGCAATAAAGGCCAAATACCGCCTTTTGCAGGAGGAATACGAGAAAAGAAACGGAGGCTATCAGCATGGATGAGTTTTTCAGCTGGCAAATGCTGGCGACATTCGCGGGAGCAACCGCGGCAACGGGGATTTTGACCCAGTTTCTCAAGAATCTAATCCCGAAGCTGCCAACACAATGGCTCAGCTACCTATTGGCGCTGGTGCTTCTGTGCGCGGCGACGGCGGCAATCGGAGACTTTACAGACTGGACATCCTGGGCAATCCTGCCGCTGAATGCGGCGTTGGTAAGCATGGCGAGCAACGGCGCGTTTGCGGCGGTCAAGCGTGCGGCGGAAGGCAAGAGCAAAACAGAATAGATAGAAAGAGAGCCCCGGAGTGATCCGGGGCTTTTTTCTGTGGATTTATTTCACTGAAATTAGCCGGAAATAAATCATGGGATATAATAAAGCTATGGTAAAACTTTCCAGAGGGGTAAGAAAACGAGGTGAAAGCTTTTGGAAAATAACATTGCCCCTCTTGATAACGACACGATAACCCGTTTGGTATATGCCCATGACGATGAGCTCACAGAGGCCATCCGGCAAATCCGCGTCCTGATGGACAGAGTCAAGGAGCTGGAAGAAATCAAAAAGTAGTCAAAAGGTAGTCACCGGGCGCTTTCAGGCAAAAAAATAACCGCATAGACCACCGAAAAACGGCTGTCTTATGCGATTATTTCTGGCGCGCCCGGAGGGACTCGAACCCGCGACCTCTTGATTCGTAGGCAATTTTCAATGCCTATCCATCTGTGTGCGTCAGCATAAACGGCTATTTCATGCGATTTTTAAAAACTTACTATTTTGGGCCGTGGTAGTCAAAAGGTAGTCAACTGGTTTTTGACGGCTGCTCCTCCAAAAAGTATCTTTCAATTCTCCCGGCGGCCTTCAGTCCATCCCCACGTTCCAAATGGGTGTATATTTCCGCCGTCATCTGTATGGAGGAATGGCCCAAAAGATATTGGGCTGTACGGAGGTCAACGCCCGCATGATATAAAGTAGTCGAATATGTATGACGCAGCATATGCGGATGTACGGGAAAATCCACCCTGCGTTCAACCCTTTCCCATAGACGGCGAAACGCAATTTTTGTCATTGCACCGCCATCAGTCTTAGCAATTACATATAGCCCCCTCCTGGGAGTTTTACCTAATATTTCACGAAGCGGCGCCGGAACCGGTATGGTTCTGTGCGCTGCTTTTGTTTTCAGCTCTTGAGAGGGGTCCGGCTGATTTCCAATAAAAGCGACCGCTCGATTTACGGTTAAGCTGTCCGGCTCAATGTCTCCCCATTGCAGTCCCAGCGCCTCTTCTCTACGCAGGCCACAGTATAAGCACAGCGCGACAAAAGCCAGGGTCTTGGCATCATCGCAGGCCGCCAGAAGCTTTTTGGTCTGGTCCTTTGTCAGATATTTAGCTTTATCGGGCTTGGCATGGGGCGTGATTTTGATTCCCTCTGTCGGATCCTTTATCATCAGGCCGTTTTGCCTGGCTGTATTAAAAATTTGCTGCATTGTAAGTAAAACCTTATGCTGTAAGCTCTCTGATTTCTCAGATACGCCGGCCATAACCTCCCGGACATGCACCGGACGAACCTCGCGCAGCGGCATATCCCCAATCATCCCCATGATATGGGTGTTATACGCGTTTTTGTACATGGCCTTTGTATTGGGCCTCAAATTAGCCTTGTATTTCTCAAGCCATATTTTGGCCCATTCGCCCACTAAGGTTTTATCATCTACGATTAAGCCCTGCCGGTCCTCTTCAAGCACAGCAAGCGCCGCCTGGTTGAGCTCCGCAATCGTTTTACCGTATACAATCTTTTGTTTCCCGGCCGATAGCGTAACCTTCTTTTGATACCGCCCATCTTTTCTTTTTTTAGGCATAAAAAGCACCTCCAAAGTATGACTTGCAAAGCCTGCCCTGAAGGTGGTATAATCACACTGTATCGGGTGTGTTTATCCCTTCGGGGAAGCCGCTTTATTTCGGGCCGCCGGTGTTGATAGCACCGGCGGTTTTTAAATTTATACGTAAATTTACGTATAAAAGCATTGACATACGTATTGATACGTGTTATAATATAAACAATGAAGGAGGGAAAACATGAAATATAGTGAGCTGGAAAAACTACTGAAAAAAGCCGGATGTACAGTTTACCGTGAAGGCGCCAACCACACGCAATGGTACAGTCCCATCACCGGAAAGATTTTTCCAGTAGGGCGGCACAAAAATCAAGACGTTAAGTCAGGAACGCTCAAAGCAATTAAGAAGCAGGCGGGGTTACAATGAAGCCCCGCTGGGCTTCTGCCTATAAATTGACATTATGAAAGGAGATTATCATATGGCAAAATATGTTTATCCGGCAGTTTTTACCCCGGAAGAGGATGGCGGTTATTCAATTAATTTTCCAGATATAGAAGGCTGCTTCACACAAGGAGAAAATTTGGCGGACGGAATGGCTATGGCGAATGATGTTTTATGTTTGACCTTATACGATTTAGAGCAGGCAGGCAAGCCTATTCCGGCAGCCGGCGCGGTAAATGATACGCCGCACACCTCTGATGAGTTTGTGTCACTGATCGCTTGTGACACGCTTGAATACCGTAGATTCTATGACAATAAAGCGGTAAAGAAAACCTTATCAATCCCCAGCTGGCTAAATGATATGGCGGAACGTAGCGGAATTAATTTTTCTGGCGTTCTCCAAGAAGCCCTAAAAGCTAAACTGAATATTGAGTGACCTTTTTCAGCCGTCCTTCCTGGTGCCAGCCGGAGGGGCGGCTTTTTTATTTAATCTTTAATCGACCTCAGCACATTGCTTGCAAGATTGTTTATAAATTCAGCAGTTTTGTTTTCATTTTCTCAAACTCTTCTTGAGTGATTGCGCCACAATCAAGCAACTGCTTGTACTTTTGAATTTCATCTGCGGCCGACCCTTTTTGTGCCTGTTCAGATAATGTAGGCTGACGGTTTTCGGATAATATACGATCCAAAAGAGCAGTTGTCTTGTTAAAAGTGTCTTTAGCTAGATTATACATCCATCCGCCTTTTTTAACTTCCGTTGTAATTATTGGAATGTCTATGCTGTCTATCCACTCACTATCTATCATAACCGTAATAGTCATTTTTGATATGACCTCTTTTGTTTTTCGGCCCGACAGGCCACCGGCTACCAGACCAATCCCTCCAAAAAGAAGCCCGCCTGCAACTGCCCTTCCTGCACCTGATTTATGTATGGTTTCTCCGTCCTCAGTGACGGAGTAGTCTAACAGCTGCGCATATTTAAGTATTAAAGGATTTCGAATATCTTTACGGCGCGTGTCATCAATATACCAAATTTTATGGATAGAATCGACGTAAAGCTCGCCTGCCTGATCTGTGGGCTGAAAATACTTTAATGCCTCACGGTTTTTAGCACAATAAGCAATATGATCTTTTATATTTGCGACTGTTCTTTGCTGCGGGCGCGAAAGGTGCTGACAGCATTGTTCCGCGCAAGATCCACAAATCACCCCATCCTTTAAAACTGCCTTAGTTAAGACACCGGGCTTGGATCCACAAATTGAACACATTTCTTTTTTGCCAAACACATTTTTCACTTCTCTCATAAACGTATTAAAAAATGCTCTCTATGAGCAATTAATTCCCTAAAAATACAATTCCGTATCTAAATTTCCGTATGTATACCAACAGATTACTTTTTTCATAAAATTCCCCTTATCTTTCCGCCCTCTATCGAGCAGTTAATAGCTTTGAATCTTTCAGCAACTGATATTATATATAAAAATGAAGGGAGAACAGTTTCCTGCTCTCCCTATCAGATAATAAGAATTAGGTGGGGTGACTATTCCCACATCTCCTAACAATGGGCGACGGCTGCCTGTTCCGTCCTCTAATCCTTATCTCTTTTATATTATTTCCAACCCTATTCTATGCTATTCATTGCATTTTGTCAAGGGCCGTAGAGAGCCATTTGATATAAAATTGTTTACGCGGTTCGTATTTAACACATATAAAGAGCGGGCAACGTGTCATGGGGTGATATTAAATGCAATCTTCAAAATATTGTAATGTGCTATATTGACAAATAATACGATTTCTTGGAACATCTAGGCGTTTCCGAGCTTTTTTATACACATTTATGTATTGAACAAGCTTTTGTTTTATAAGGTGATCTTTTCCTCGTAAAGATTCAAATTCATTTGGTCTGACATATGGCTGCCTAGTATCATCAATATATTCTTGTCTTTTCAGCACAACCGCTTTTGAAAAATCCAGTCCGCAATTATTTTCCTTATCTGTCCAAAGGACATATTTGTGCTTTATGTGTGACCGCATGGGAACTGCGAACAACCGACCACCCATCTGAACGCACGCCTGAATATAAGGACGATCTCTTTTCTGCTCTATTTCTGAACACTGTATGTATGCTTTGTAAAAAGAATCGGACAGAAAAATAAACTTCAAAAAAATAACCCCCTCAAATGAATGAGGGGGCGGTCTTCTCCGTGAGCTTTCTTTATTTTTTGTTCGTTGCGCTCTACAACGAAATCAACTCAGTGAGCTTTCTTTTTTCCGCGGCAGTCGCGCTCTACGACTGCTTCTTCATAAGGTTTCCCTTACACCCTCATTATATTCAGTTTTCCACATCAAGTCAATGCAAAATTTATTAATTTTTTAATCTATCCACTCCACCCTCTATCGAGCAGTTAATTCCCTAAAAATACAATTCCGTATCTAAATTTCCGTATGTATACCAGCACACCACCTTTTTCATGAAATCTTCGGTGACGTCAAAGTATTCGGCTAAAGACCATATTTCTGTATAACCATTGGTTATTGCCGCATCCAAATCCTCCTCAGAAATAAGATGCTTAATTGCCCACTTATCCGCTCTGATCTCATGCTTCATTCTTATATCTAACGGAGAATATAAGTTATAAAAGCTACCTGTTGCGCAATGTCCTAGCTCATGAGCTAAATGCACACCTTCTTCTTTTTGATTAAATAGTAAGGAATAATCAATAATGACATAATCTTCATCTGTAATGGAAAATGAAATAGATTTATTTTCTGGAAGTCGACCATATTCAATTTGAATATTATTTTTATCGGCATAACCAAATAAAGTCTTCATTTTATTCGCGCTTCCTCTTTTCTCGTTCTTTGATGTACTGAATGTAGTTTTTGGCCTCCTCCCACATAGCATCGGTTACATCGGTATTACCTCCAAACAATGCGAGCTTTAAAGCTTCTTCGTTGATAGCCTGCCCATCAGTGGCAGGCTTTTCTTTTTGCTCATTACCAAGAAGATAATCGGTAGATACTCCGAAATATTCAGCCAGTAAGGCAAGTGTCTTTTTTCGAGGGGCTTTCCCTGCGAGCCAATTTGCAACAGTTGTTGGGTGTATGTCTAAATCTTTCGCAAGCTGATAGTTAGTTAACGTCCGAGAGGCCATTAACTCTGATAGTCGTTGTGCAAAACTCATAAAAACCGCCCTTTATTTATTGTTCTAATTTAATCTAATAATGCTTGACAATTAGAATTAATTAGACTATACTAGAGCATGTAAAGAAACAAAAGCGCAATCAAATTGGATGGCCTTGCGCAAAAAGGTTTTGTATTTTTTTTGCTCTAATAATCTACGATATTAGACTATCATCATAATCTAATATTGTCAATAGTAAGGGGGTGTATTTTTTGTCTTTTTCTGAAAATTTGGTGAAGTTGCAAAAGGAACGTGGTGTCACTAACTACAGATTATCTAAAGAAATCGGTGTCCACTGTACTACTGTGCGGAATTGGAGAGCAGGGAAACGTCCACTACTTGAACACGCCCACGCCGTTGCCGCTTATTTCGGCAAAACAGTAGATGAAATGATGAGGTGATTAATAATGCGTTCCCGTATGGTTCTTGCAGGACGATTCGAGGTTTTTGAAGATGGCACCGTGAATCGAATTAGCAACGGTGTTTCGGAACCTGCAAAACAAAGCTACACAGGAAAAGGAATGCGCTATGCTACCGTCAGTTATAGTGAAAATGGAAAACAGTATCATGCATATGTTCACCGCCTTGTTGCAACAGCATTTATTCCGAACCCCAAACATCTGCCTCAAGTAAACCACAAAGATGGAAACCCGCGTAACAATACAGTTGAAAATTTAGAATGGGTCACACAGGCACAAAACACCTGTCATGCTTACGAACACGGTTTAGCAAATCCGATGGCCACGGCGGTACCATGCTCTATATGTGGTGCGTTTACGAAATCGGCAAAAGGAATTTGCGTAGCTTGTCAAAACCATTTGAAGACGGAAGCAAAAGAGATTGATAAACAAGCAACCCTTTGGGATAGGTATGGATCACTTGACACTTCCTTGATGTCACCAACCGAAGCTACGTATGTACAGTTGCGGGCCAAAGGATTAAGCGTATCAGAAATTGCTGACAGATACGGTGTTTCAAGGCAATGTGTTTCGGCTGCAATTCTGTATGCTGAAAAGCGTGCCAGAGATCCCTCAAAAATGTCGAAGGCACAGCAAAGTGCTTTAATCTCGGCAAGAAAAAAGGTTCAAAGGACAAAACACAAGGTCGAGGAATTGGAGGCTGCACTTTTAGCGGCAAAAGAAAACTATGCTGGGGCACAGAAGGCGTTGAAAGTTCTTGAAGACAGTAGCGTTGGTTCTAGTTATCTCACCCCCCAATTAAATAATACCACCCTATCTGTCCGTTAAACAGGACTTTATGAGGAATGGAGAAAAAATTTTAGGAAGGAGGGAGGGCGTTGTGTTTCCTAAATGAAAATATCAGCAATTTTTTTATAACGTTTGGCGGCCAATTAACTTCAATATTTGCCATAATCATTTTACTTTTTGGGCTGATTCGGCGAACTTGGCTGCGGCGCACGCTCCGATGTCTGGCAAGTGCAGTTCTTTTGATAATACTTTCGCTTGGGATAATATGCTCATTGCAATTTGCTTGAATATTTCATCAAGTGTTATGTCGTCATTTACTTGATATATTGCTTTATCATCTTGTTCAAGGTTATCTAACATTGCGTGATAGAATTCAGGGATTAGCTCAATGGTTTTTTCGTCGATGAATTTGATGTTTTGCATAATGAGGTCAAAAAACACTCCCCTAGCACCCGTTGACAGAGAAGAAAAAGTAACATCCCACATCATACCAGCGTAAAGTTTATTGATAAAAGGAACATAAAAAGTGTCGTATCGTTCTTTTTGCACGCTAGCAAGATATGATTTGCGAGATTCGTATCTACCAAGGGCATAAGACAGCCCAACTGACACAAGGGGAATAATATAGCTCAAAATTGTTTGCCACCACGTCATGTTATTCTCCTTTACTTATTCTCATTTGAATTGTCTAACCTGCTTACATTAATCTATCGTGAACTGTTCGGCGCGGCAACGCCGGATAACACAGAAGAACCGGACGGCAATCCGGCTAATTGAGTACAAAAAAAGAATACCACGCTTGTCCTGTTAGGGTCAAGAAAAATCCTATGGGACTGGGCAAAAAAGAATCCCTCGACCGCTAGGTGAGGGGTGGAAAGATTTTAGGAAGGAGGTGGAGATTATGCCGGTAAATAAAATTATTTATTCTAATCTAAGGGCAGAAATGGCCCGCCGTAACGTCCTAATCGGCGATATAGCTTCTTGCCTTGATAAACGCCGTGAGGTTATCGGTAAAAAACTAGCAAAAAGTGGAGTTATCCGTCTTAGCGAAGCTCTTAAGATCACAGAAACTTTTTTCCCGGATAAGGATGTCAAAGAACTGTTTTTTGAAGATTGTCCAAAAAATATGAGCAGGTTGCGGTAACATCCTGCTCAGCTGGTAGAACTATTTACTTGTGGGGCTTTGATCGCTGTGATAGTGCACTGCCTGCAGCCGTTTTACTTGATTTTCCGGTTCGACCGTCACGAAGAACCTTGGAAGCTGCAGAAGCTGCCTGCTTGCTAGTACGCTTACATGCCATAGTTGTTCACCTCTTTTCTAAAACGGTATGATAATATACTATATCTATTATCATTATATGTCAAATCATTCTACATATAGTGTATTGTCAAGTTTCACAAAAAGAATTTATTTATATCTGGAAAAGAGGTATTTTCCAGTACCAAAAAAGCTAAGCAGGCTAGCAAAATCCGAATCTAAGCATTGATTTTTTGTACAAAGTTACAAAATAGAACGATCTATTAAGAACAGGAAGGAGGCTTCGGTATGGAAATCATAATCAAAGCTGAACCCAAAGAAATAGCCGCCCTTGTAGCAGCGATACAAGAGCGGCAAAGCGTAAAATTAGATTCTAAATCTGTTGCTCAAGCCATTTGTGGTAAAGACCAAAAGCTGGACAATATACTGCCTTGAACGGGAAGAGGAAATCCCAACAGCTAAGATGTTTCGGTGTAAGTGATGAGAGGGAAGAAAAATGAGATTTAAATTAGATTTGGATGGGAGCGCCTGGTTGGACGGCCTAAAGCTAAAGGATGTTTTATCTGTTGATGTAAAAAATATCAACCCCTGTGACAAAATGGAGTTGACGATCCGTCTATCCGTTGAAGAGGTTGATATTTCATACAATCAATTAAGGGACAAGGTTATTCACAATTATTAACCGAGTTTTCAACAAAAGGAAGGAGGCCAGAACATGGAGGAAAGCATATATGAGCTTCGCGAGGCCGTCGGGCTGGAGGAAATCAACCGGCTGCTGGCGACAGGCCGTTGGAAAGTTCGCAGCTTAGATTGGGACGATGAAATCCCGGTGGCTAAATTGGTTCGTAACAAAAGGTGAGGGAGGGAAAGCGATGAAACAACACATCGAAGCTGTCTTTGAATGGAGCTTCCGCATATTGCTGCTGGTGCTTGTTACCGCCATGATTGCGTTTTATTTCAAAATGATTGTTTGAGAGGAGGAATTTAAATTGGATTTTAACCTGGAAGAGTACATTCGCGCCATTGTTCGAGAGTGTATAGCCGAAGGGCCGGAAATGAAGACACGGTTTACCGCTGAGGATATAGCGCAGCGTTTTGGATGGAGCCCGGCCAACGCCAGACGAGTGATAAACAACGGAAGCTTTGGAGAGGTTATCGCAGCGAGCCCAAAGCATAAGGTCGTAACCCTTCAGGGCGTTCTTGAATTTGAACGGAACAGAACGGTCAAAGCGTTGACGCATTCAAAAAGGGAAACAGGCCGGCGGACAGTCATTCATAAGAATCCTGGAAGAATCTGAGGGAGGACAGCAATGAACTTTCTAATCACCTTGTACATATTCTCTGCGGCGTTTGCACTGATGGTCCTTGTGGCCTGGATATGTGAGCGCCGGGAGCGCGGGAGGGCCCGCTGTAAGATTCGGACAATGAGGAAGGGCGAAAGGAGAAAAGCGGCATGAATATACCGGAGTGCTGCACGCACTGCAAGACCATGCAGAAACACAACTGTATTTTTCAGGAATCCTGCGTCATAGTCCGGCAGTTCCTGCGCAAGCAATACGACAGTATGATGATCGAATACAGCAACGATACCCATAGGAGGCTGAAAAACAGGCATGGCAGGTAATAAAAAAGCCGCGCAGGAACGGCAATTCCTGACGCGGCAAACAGAAAACAACTTACCTATAGTATATCAACGTGGACGGAGGTTGTCAAATGGAAAATGTGAATGGGTTAATGCTTGACATGGTAGCAGATTTATATAAACGGGCCCAAGAGGGCGAGCAATACTACGGCGAGACATTGGATCTTAAATATGAGATTCAGGCTTTAAAGGCCCGAATTCAGGAGCTGGAGGCGAGGCTCAATGACTAAGGGGTATGGATGGGCGCAGGCACAATATGACCGGCAGGAGCCTTTCCTTCCTGTCTGTGAAGGCTGCGGCCGCACTGTAGACGCCGTCGCTGATATAGACGGGACGAGGCTTTGCGAAGCCTGTGTTTCCGAATGGCTCCTGAACCATTTGGATATTATGACAGACCGGATTATGAGCTGGGGAGCATTGGCGGGTTAAAGGAGACGGTGTGATGATTACATTTAGAGCGCTGCGGGCTGATGAAATAGAAGCCCGCGTTTCAACTGTAAAAGAAAGCGGGATGTCATTGCTATTATACAAGGACGCCCGCTGCGATATGCGAATTTTAGACGAAACCTTCGGCCCGGAAAACTGGCAAAGGGACCATTACGAATGCAAGGGGAACCTATTTTGCAGGGTTGGAATCCTCACTGAAAACGGATGGGTTTGGAAAAGTGATTGCGGCACAGAAAGCTATGCGGAAAAAGAAAAAGGGGAATCATCCGACAGCTTCAAAAGGGCTTGTTTTAACTGGGGAATTGGAAGAGAGCTATATACAGCTCCTTTTATATGGATTAATCCTACCGGAAAAGACGGAAAGCCAAATTATCGGGACAAATACGACCGTTTTGCCATTACATACCTGAATGTTGAGGATGGGCGAATCACAGCGCTGAATATTGAGAACCCAAAGCTTCGCCGGACAGTTTATATGTTTGGCAACTGTTTCCCGGAATACGCTTGCTGCGTCTGCGGAAAGGCCGTTACAAAGGAGATTTATGAAGGAAGCATGCAGGCCAATGGGAAAGCCTACTGCTCTATGGGCTGCAAAAGGAAAGACCGTCATGAGTAAATCAGTTATGCAAAGCGCTGAAGAAAGCTATCTTTCAAGAAGGACAAGCAATCTGCATAAGCACCACATTTATTTTGGAAATCCAAACCGAAGGCTTTCAGAGAAATATGGTTGTTGGTGTTGGCTGACAGAGGAAGAACACACCGGATTCAAAGGCGTACATCACAACAGGGAACTCGATCTGCTTTTAAAGTGTAAGTATGAAAAATTCATGGAAGTATTTGGGAGGAATTATATTTGACCGGGTATGATTTGATGGACAGAATGGGCCAACTAACGGCTCTATTAGAAACAGCGCTCCGGCAGTTTGGAAAGCGGGGCTCTGAATGGGCAGCCTCAGAGCGAGATTACCGTATTGCGCTATCGCAAAAGCTGCTGGAATTGAGGGCTCAAGGAATCCCCGTCACCATTTTAGCAGATTTGGCCCGCGGGGACGCTAAAATAGCGGCAATGAAATTTGACCGGGACGCAAAAGAAGCGCTGTATAAGGCGGCGCAGGAGGCCATACAGAGCTACAAGCTGCAGATGAAACTAACTGAAGCGCAGATAGAGAGAGAATGGGGGAAAAGCAATGCTTAACACAGCAATATTCATGGGCCGTCTGACTGCGGACCCGGAGCTAAGGCACACGTCGAGCGATACGGCGGTGACAAGCTTCACGGTAGCGGTTGACCGTTCCTATGTAAAAACCGGAGCAGAGCGCCAGGCTGATTTTATCGACGTAGTCGCATGGCGCAGCACGGCGGAGTTTATCTGTAAATATTTCAAGAAAGGCCAATTAATTGCCGTTCAGGGGTCCATACAAACGCGAAGCTATGAGGACAAAAACGGGAACAAGCGCAAGGCGGTTGAGGTTGTCGCGGACCAGGCGCATTTTGCAGGCCCTAAGAGGGAGCAGGAGGGCGGGAATTTCGCTCAGCCCGGCGACGGGTTTCAAGAGATTACGGCAGACGACGACTTGCCTTTTAACTAAGCAGGAGAAAGGAAGTGAAACAGCTTGAACATTATTTCATTCGTTCCCACCGGAAGGGAAAACGCCGTTTCCCGTTATGACATTGCCAAGGCAGTCGGGATTTCAGAGCGGGATGTCCGTTTTAAGATCAAAGAGGCCAACAAAGAGCTGGAACGGATTGGGGAAGCGATTGTTTCAAGCTCCAGCGGCCGGGGGTATTGGCGCACAAACGATATTGCCGAGATGGAAAAATACTTGCAGGAATCCAGCCGCCGAAGAGCGACACAGGCTAAGAACGACCTCCCCATCCAGCGGATCGTCAGCCGGGCAAAAGGCGAAGCCCTCATTTATGTCAAAGGCTATTTCAGGAGGATTCGTGTCAATCCCGCCCAAACAAAGCTATGAGGCGGTGGTAAGGTGCCAAATAGAATTATTAGCGAAAAGATTCGTACAAGCAAATCAATCAACGCGCTTTCAGATTTTCAATTTCGATTATGGACGTATCTACTGACTTATGTTGATGATTACGGAAGAGGCAGCGCGGATCCGGAATTGCTGAAAGGATTCGTATTTCCAAGAAGGAACGGAGTTCGGGAACAAGATATTCAAAAGGGCCTTGAAGCTTTGGAACGCAATGGTAGCATTCTTCTCTATGATGTTGCAGGAGAACCCTATTTTTGCCTTCCAAACTGGGGCAAGTATCAAAGAATACAAACCAAGAAGTCAAAGTTTCCTGAGCCAAGCGAAAATGATATTTCACGGTGGTCCACGGTGACTCACGGTGACTCACCGCTAGAATCCAATCCAGAATCCAATCCAAATCCGAATACGAATACGAAAGACGCGCCCGCGCGCGTACCACGCTTTCAAAAGCCCACCGTGGAGGAGGTTCGTTCCTTCTGCAAGGAACAGGGCTATGCTTTGGACGCAGATTATTTCTGCAACTACTACGAGAGCAATGGCTGGAAAGTCGGAAAAAACAACATGAAGGACTGGAAAGCCACTGTTCGAAACTGGGTTAAGCGTGAAAGGGCTGAACAAAGCAAAACAGGAACCGGGCCCGAAACGACCTACGACATTGAGGCGTTCGAGCAATCGGGCGCGTTCGATGATTTGGACTGGAGGCCGTAACATGAAACTGCATGTTAAGCCGGCGAAGTATCACAACACGCCGGTTGAGGTTGACGGAATACGCTTTGACAGCAAGGCGGAGGCGGCGCGGTACGTACAGCTGAAAGCGCTGAGAGCATCGGGGCGGATTCTTTGGTTTACCCGGCAGCCGTCCTTCCTCTTGTTGGGAAACACCCGGTACAGGCCGGATTTCATGGTGTGCGATTCTTCCGGGCTGGTATGGGTGGAGGACGTCAAGGGCGTGGAGACAAAGGAATTCAAGATCAAGAAAAAGGACCTGTCTCTTATACACATCTCCGAGCCCACGAGACCGTACTAGA